>Ga0210024_1003780_pt1 | contig 12255 bp, 5 predicted proteins | sample CryGeymeta201525_FD_183988 | JGI IMG/M metagenome (GOLD analysis project Ga0210024, IMG submission 183988) | Groundwater microbial communities from Crystal Geyser aquifers in Utah, USA - Crystal Geyser metaG 2015-25 (SPAdes) (version 2) | ecosystem: Environmental > Aquatic > Deep subsurface >... | reverse complement strand
GGAATAGTTAGCGGACGACCGCTCATAATAACCAGCGCCAGCGGTTTTCCGGTGGCAGCCAGCGCACGGATCAATTTTTTCTGGCTTTCAGGAATGGTGATATCCGACCGGCTTGATGATTCGCCACTCATTTCGGTAGCTTCGCCAACCACAGCAATTATTACATCAGCGATTTTTGATATACTCAATGCTTCCTGAAGCATAATTTCCGGTGAGCGCTCATCAATTTCAATCCGTGGTCCGAAAACGTTGATTTTTGCCGCGAATACAGAATCATCTGAAATATTGGCGCCTTTGGCATATACAATTTTCACATTTTCGCCTGCCACCAATTTCATTCCTTCCAAAATGGGTACCGAAAGTTGCGGATCGCCGGTTGGCGCCCAGGTTCCAAGCATGTTGTTTTTATTGTTGGCCAGAGGACCAATCAATGCCACAGTTCCTGATCTTTTTAGTGGAAGTACCTGGTTTTCGTTTTTCAGCAAAACCATTGAATGAGCAGCAGCTTGTTTTGCAATTCCACGGTTTTCGGCTGAAAGAATGTCTTTGGCAGGCCGGGCATCATCAAAATAAAGATACGGATCTTCGAATAATCCGAGTTTGTATTTGGCTTCCAACACGCGGCGGCAGGCCAGATTGATTTCATTTTCGTTTACTTTTCCCTCGTTCAGCGATTTTTCGAGTGTGGTTAAAAAACCTTCGCCAACCATATCCATGTCGAGACCAGCATTGAGCGACAGTGCAGAAACGGTTTGCAAATCACCCAGGCCGTGTTCAATCATTTCGTTTACCGAAGTGTAATCCGATACCACAAAACCATCAAACTTCCACTGATTCCGCAGCAATTCGGTAAGAAGCCACCGGCTGCCAGTTGCCGGAACCCCGTCAACATCGTTAAACGATGACATTACGCAACCCACTCCCGCGTCAATAGCTGCTTTGTATGGAGGCAGATATTCGTTATACATTTTCATCCGGCTCATATCCACCGAGTTGTAATCGCGACCAGCCTCGGGAGCGCCATACAGAGCAAAATGTTTTACTGTGGCCATCATGGTTTGCGGGTCTTTCAAATCGTTTTGCTGATAACCATGAACCATTGCTTTTGCAATTTCGGAACCTAAAAACGGGTCTTCACCTGAACCTTCTGAAATGCGTCCCCAGCGCGGGTCACGTGAAACATCGACCATGGGCGAAAAGTTCCAGAAAATGCCATCGGCAGTGGCTTCGGAAGCAGCTATCTGTGCGGTTTTTTCAATCAGTTCCATATCCCAGCTAAAAGACAATCCCAGCGGAATTGGAAACGTAGTTTTGTACCCATGAATTACATCTGCCCCAAATAACATGGGAATTCCCAGACGGCTTTCTTCAACAGCGAGTTTTTGCGCCTGCCGCAGTTTCTCGGGGCCGTATATCCCAAAAATACCGCCTACTTTCCCTTCCTTTATCTTCGATTCCACATCGGAACTAACCACCGATCCGGTTAAAATTCCCCCGCCCGGAGTTACAAGATTTAATTGCCCGATTTTTTCCTGGAGGGTCATTTTATCCATTAGTTCAGTGATGTACACATCCATTTGCGAATGGGACGGATTCTGTTTTTTTTGTTGACAAGCACTTAAAACAAGAAACAACAGGAAAATCAGTGAAAATGGTTTCATTTTTTTACAGTTTGATAATTACATTCATTATTCCTAATTGCCAGGTTTAACAGTTGAAAGTTAAGTTTGAAAGCAAATTAAAGACTGACAAGGCAAACCTGGTCAGTCTTTATTTATGATTTGTCGGGCAGCAATTTTAAATATATTTACTGCAACGCAATTTTTGTGTTTCCTATGGTTGTGTTTACAATGTAAATTCCTGTTTTCAGATTAACCTTGAAATTTCCATCGTAAGCCGGACCTTCGGCCACTTTTCTTCCAACCAAATCGAATACCCATACATTACCCGAATAGTTCGAAATTCTTATTTCGCCATTGGAATAATAAGCATGAATTTCAGATTTGATAACAGGTCTGTTTATTCCTGTTGTGGTACTTACAAATTTAAAATCGTCCATGTACAAGGTATGTTCAACGTTGTCAGCAGTATTTTGCTCAAAGAAAATTCCTTTTACAACGTCTATCGCAGTATATGCAGCGTCAGCAGCCCAAACTTCGGCAAGTGAAATGTTAACTTCAGTCCAGGTATTGGCCACCAGGTCAGCATCAACATAATCGGCAAGCAACAGTTTCCCCGATTTGTTGGGGTTACCACTGTGCGATTCAAGGAAGAACTTTGGCAAAGCTGTTTTTGCCAAATCAACCGGTGAATAAACCCAGAATTTTAGTGTTTTCATGTTGGTTAAATCGAATGACTTCCAGTTCAGGGCAGCTACTAAAGCCATCCATGAGCCACCTTCCACTGATTTCCATTGCAGTTTCAGAGCATTTGTGCCTTCTTTAACAGGAGAAGTTACAACAGGAAGTTTATCGCCATCGGGTAAGCCGGCAGCCTGCCAATGTTCCTGAACCAATGTACTTGGCGCTGTTTTGGTTGAATAACTTTGGTCGTGAAAGCGGTCGCTTGCGCTGTTTTCGAATAAAATTAGTTCATCGATAACCGGAAGAACTTCTTTGGTTGTGAAATAAAATTCGTCTAAATACAAAGTATGCTCTACATTGTCTGCTGCATTTTGTTCAAAGAAAATACCTTTAACTAAATCTTTTGCCGTAAAGGCAGGATCTGCTGCCCAAACATCGCTTAAAAGAATATTTACTTCAGTCCAGGTATTGGCAACCAGGTCTGCTTCAATATAATCCGCAAGCATTAGTTTCCCAGATTTGTTTGGGTCTCCACTTCCCGATTCGAAAAAGAATATTGGCAGTGCAGCTTTTGATAAAGCAACCGGTGAGTTAATCCAGAATTTTAAAGTATCCATTTTTGTTAAATCGAACAACTTCCAACCTATGGAAGCCACCAAAGCCATCCATGAGCCACCTTCGGCTGATTTCCATTGCAGTTTTAGTGCATTAGTGCCTGCTTTAACCGGTTCAGTTACAACGGGAAGTTTATCCCCATCGGGCAAATTGGCGCCTTGCCAATGTTCCTGTACCAATGTGCTTGGAGCAGTTTTGGTTGACCAACTCTGATCGTGAAAACGGTCGCTTGCGCTGTTGTCGAATAAAGTAAGCGTTGTTGGACCCGGATCTGGAGTTATTGATTCATCATAAATAATTTTAATATCGTCGATGTAAGTCACCGCAGCAGGATTAATTGGTTCATAGAAATCCGGAAACATTCCGAAAACTCTTATGTTTTTAATCTCATTTGCAGTAAGATCAAAAACCAGTGTTTCCCATTCGTTTATTTTTGTAGCCGGTGTAACAGATCCTATTTCTTTGGTAACCGCTCCTTCTAATTTAAGTTTTAGTTGCGAAGTCGCATTGGTACGCAGGTACTTTACTTCAATGCGATGGTAACCATTGGGAATCTCATTTTTTAGAATTGCATAAAATCCTGCCCAGATTTTGTTGTCCGATTCAGCATCATAACGTTTCCATTCCCAAACTTTATTGCTGGTGTTAATCCCTGCTTTTACCGGATTATCAACCACGGCAACATCCATGTGCGCAGGCGGGTTTACATTTACCGCTTCGGTAAAACTTACCACGCCACTTTCAAAGTCATCCAGCAGGATGTCTTGTAAACCTTGTGCGAATAGGCCCGCAAAGGAAAAAAGAGTAATACTTAAAGTAAAAATCATTGTTTTCATAACCAGTCATTTAAAATTGTTAATAATTCTGAATTATCTCAGTTTTGTTAAAATTGAATACTCCTTATTATCGGATGTAATCATTTTTATGATGTGCTGTTTTCCATTGATTATTTCCTTACTGTCGAATTCAAAAATATGTTCTCCGGCTGTTGACTGAACAGTTTTTTCCATAACCACCTTGTTGAGCGATTTATTGGTAATCGTGAACCGGACATTTCCGGCACTTTCCAGGAAGTAATTCAGTTCAAACTGTTTGCGGTCAGGATGCCGCATCATGTCGTATTCTTCGGTGGCCGTGTTTATCATTGCCAGGTGAAATCCCTGTTTATATGCAGGTTTTTCTTTTATACCGGCGCGGCTTAAACCTTTTTTAACGTGTTCGCTTTTCATCATCAGATTCCAGATCAGTCCCGAACGGTAATTTTCCATCATCACTACAATTGGACCCTGGTCAATAGCAAGATGTCTTTTTTCGGAGGTGTTTGAAGCAGGACTGTATGAATCGGCAAATCCGTAGGTTCCATGAACCAACGGTAATTCTGCCAGATTGAGCAAAACCTGGGTGCTGTAAAACGGAGTGTACGGATATGACCCCAATGCAGCCGTTGGCGCGATAACCCCATCATCGTTTAAGGGTGAACGTGCTTTGTAATCCCAAGGTGGTTTTCCTCCGTAACAAGCTGTTAAACCCCAGTTTTTTTCGTCATATTTATTTGCTTTTGGAGCATCGGTAACACAGTAGTGGCGGTTAATCATGGTGTGCGCCACATTTTGTTTCCAGTAGTTAGCGAAGCTGTCTTCCAGTTTTTGCGGGTTTAATCCCAGAAACGAATAATGGGCAAAAAACAGCGGGCCACCTTTGTTTTCACCCAAAGGCAATTCGTATCCATAAAACATCCGGTTCGCATGATAAAAATCCCCGTTCTTTTGCCATCCCTGTTGATAAACCGATTCTGAAATTGCATGGTTTTCGGGCGCCGCCAAAGCCAGAATATAGGCAATCCATCCTTCGTGCCAGCCGTTAATATTCAGTTCCAAACGGTTTTCGAGCGAATACCAGAGCCATTTCAGTTCTGTACCTGACGGGGCATAAAACTTCCAGTCCATGGTATTCCAAAATGAGGCGACTGAGTCGCGTATTTCGGTTTCAATGGCTGAATTTGAAGTGTAGTATTCAGCGGCAGTGAGCAGCCCGGCAATCATAAACGAACTTTCAATAACATCGCCGGTTTTAACCTGGTTTCCAAATGGGTGGGCTGTTCCGTCGGTATTGTACCAGTGAGACCACATTCCTTTAAAACGTTCTGCTTTTCCTAAAAAGCGTACTATTTTCTGCGTTTGTTCAGCAGCCTGCTGCCGTGTAATCCAACCGCGTTCTGAGCCAACAATAAGCGCCATTACCCCAAATCCGCTTCCTCCGCTTGTAACTGTTGTTCCGCGTTCATTGCCTTCGTACGCCATCCCTGTTAAAGGGTCGCCACCTTCGTAAAAATAGCTGAAGTTTTTACGATGCCATTCCTCCAAAACCGGTTGTACCTTGGCCGGAGAATAGGTATCATCGTTTTTATCGACCACAATGGTTGGCTCGGGTTCTTCACCGCACGCAACCAGACTGAATAAAGCGAACACAGAAAAAATTACATTCTTCATCATATCTTGTTTTAGTATCCCGGATTTTGAGTGATTACTCCTTCCGATTTATCAATTTCGGTTTGAGGAATGGGGAAAAGCTCGTGTTTACCAACCACAAAATTCGGAATTACAGATTTTGCTTCATCCCAACGCACCAAATCATAGAAACGTTCCCATTCCATGGCCAGTTCAAACCTTCTTTCCTGATGGATTTTTGCCCTCAGTTCATTTTTATTTGTGGTTGTAATTTTTGGAAGAACAGCGCTGTTTCCGCCTCTGGCACGGGCTCTCACCATTTCCAGTTTATCGAGTGCATCGGTTATATTTCCCGATTCGCAGGCAGCTTCGGCATGCATCAGTACCACATCGGCATAACGTATTAGCCTGATATTCATCCATTGGCCATGGCCATCGGTGGGTCTTCCATAAATTCCGCGTTCTGATGCAGGTGTGTAAGCTTTTTTATTAAAGAATTTGTATCCACTCGCATCGGCCCGTATTCTTCTCCCATCCAGGGTTTCACCATCTGCAATAACTGATGCTGCTTTGCGAGGGTCACCGGCTTCGTAAGAATCCATCAATAACTGGCTTGGCGCATTGAAACCCCAACCTAAATTTGGAATCCCGCGAATACCTTGTATCTCGCTGAACTGGCTGCCCAGATATATTTCTTCTGCGGGTTTTTCTTCGCAGTACACTTCAAATACCGATTCTTCACCATATTCATTTGCTTCTGTAAACATCTGGTCGTAAGGTGTAGTTAAACTGTTATCGCCCGAATTGATGATTGCGGATGTCATACCAAGCGCTGCCGACCAGTTTTCCTGATACAGATATATTTTGGCTAACAACGCACTTGCAGCATTCTGAGTTGCCCGTCCTTCATTTTTACTGCTTAACAGCATTTTCCGTGTTGGAAGAAGAGGAATCGCTGATTTTAAATCGCGTTCAAGGTTCTGCCAGATTTCTTCTTTCGACATACGTCCGGGTGTTTTTTCGTTCTGCCCCAACACTTTATCAACATACGGAACACCTCCAAAAGCCTGTGTTAACCTGAAATACATCACCGAACGCAGAAATAAACCTTCGGCGATGTACAAATTCTTTTGAACTTCATTATCATCAATTGTAAGCGCCAGCGCCAGCGCTTCGTTTGCCAGATAAATGCTGTTGTAGCAGGTGCTGTAATAATCAGCAATTTGATTATTGCTGGCGGTGTAACTCATTGGTTTAAACTGAACGACTTGCTGGCCATCGCTGGGTGTACTGCCCTTTTCCACATCGGGTGTGGTGTAATTTTGCATTCCGAATGCCGGAAAAATGAAACCATAATTGCGAAGCGATGAATAAACCTGCGCCAGTTTGGCTTCAACTAAAATTCCTGCGTTTATTGTATTATCAGGTGTGTAATTACTTCGATTCCAGGTTCCCTTTGGGTACCTATCGAGAAAATCATCGGAACATGCATTGCTGATAACCAGTACTGTAATAATCAATAATATCTTTTTCATAGTTTCTAAATTTAAAAGTTAACTGTTACACCACCTGTATAAACTGCGGGAAGCGGATAAGTGCCTCCGGTATCAATTCCGCCATTAAGAATTCCGCCTCCAATTTCCGGTGTATATCCACTATTCTTTTTAAAGGTGACAGGATTTTGCACATTTACAAACAGCCTGAAATTGTTGCTTTTAATTGATTTTATAATTTTTTCAGGGAGTTTGTACCCCAATTGAATGGAGCGTATTCTGAAGTATGCCCCGCTTTCGAGCAAGTTGGTGGATGGTTCAAAATTATTTCCGCGGGCAGTGTTCAGAATGGGTTCAAAATTTGATGAACCTTCTCCTGTCCAACGATTCAGTGTGGTTTCGTAGAAATTGAACTGTGCGAATGTTGGCAGTTTCTTGGTATTTACAATGTCATTTCCATATTGCCCGTTAAAATCAAAATTGATATCGAAATTTTTGTAAGCAGCATTTAAGTTTATGCCGTAGGTAAAAGTTGGAATACTGCTTCCAATAAAATCGCGGTCTTTGTCGGTAATTTTTTGGTCGCCATTCAAATCTTTATACCTGATATCACCTGGTTTTGAAGCCCATGGAGCAGAATAGTAGCTGTCAATTTCAGACTGATTCTGAAAAATGCCATCCTGAACATAGCCGTAAATTGCGCCTACCGGATGCCCTACCGAAGTGCGGTGATATCTTCCGGTAACAATATCCGAATCATCGTTTCCGAGCGAAAGTACTTTGTTATTAACAGTGGCACCGTTGGTACTGATTCCATAAGAAAAATCGCCCAGATCGCCGCGCCAGGTCAGAATGTACTCGAATCCACTGTTGCGAATCGACCCCGCATTGGTAATTGCATACCCAGCGCCAACCGAAATTGGTGGCGCCACAAAAGCAAGCAAATCGCTGGTGGTTTTGGTGTAATACCCTATTTCCGCTAACAGGCGTTGGTTGAACCACTGACTTTCAAAACCAACATCGAAACCGGTTACCACTTCCCAGTGAATATCTTCATCAACCAGGTTGCTGACTGTTGGAATGTAATAAGTTTTACCATCAACAACAACCTGTTGCCCTTTAGGATTGATGGTGGGGAACCACAGGTAATTACCTATTTTATCGTTACCCAATTGTCCCCATGATGCTTTTATTTTTAAATAATCGAGTTTATCAATTTTGTCATTCATGAAATCCTCTTCGGTTGCAACCCAGCCTACACCAATAGAAGGGAAAAATCCCCACCGGTTATTGGGCGAAAATTTCGAGGAACCATCGGCACGGAATGTAGCAGTTATCAGATACTTATCGGCATAAGAATAATTCACTCTTGCCAGATAGGAAATGAATGATTCAGCTTCGTAAAAGTCTCCGTTTGTTTTATTTTGAGTTGAACCCATATTCAGCATCCAGAAATCTGCAGGAACATTCCACATGTCGGCGCTTACCAGCGTATCAGCTCCGGCGCTGAATCCCTGGGTTTCCTGAACACGGGCAGTGAAGCCGGCCATGGCTCCAATCCTGTGCAAATCGTTTATTTTGCTGTAATTAAGAATTATGTCGCTCTGGTATTTTGTGTATTCTCCTGTATTTCTGCTGAATGAGGTTTTCTCGCTTTTATGCGATGAATTCGAATTTTCGTTGTTGACATCGAAACGTGGATTGTAATTGTTTCCCATGTTAATTCCCACGTCAGCATAACCAGTAACACGAAAGGTAAAATCTTTCAGAAAAGCTATTTCTCCATAAACATTTCCCACGGTTCTGTATCCATAACTTTCGGCAGTGCCTTTATTAATTTCCATTACCGCAACCGGATTCGGAACATCTTTTTGAATTCCGGGGGCCGGAGTATAATATGAACCGATGTTTTCGGGATTATGGTCTTCTTCGGGCGAATAGGGATAATAGGTAGGCAAAGCCTGTGCTGCATTCGAAACACTTGCAGTTGCAGGATCTGTATCCCAACGGGTTAATGCAATATTACCACCTGCCTTAAATACTTTGCTGATGTTGTAATCTCCTGCCCAACGGGCATTATAACGCTGGTATGAATTGTAATTCACAATGCCATCCTGTAAAAAATACCCCAGGGAAAGCACACTGCTGGCTTTTTCACCGGCCTGCGAAACAGTTACTCCGTGATTGGTAATTACCGCAGGACTGAATATTTCTGATTGCCAGTTGGTGCCGCCACCCAATAAATCAGGAACCCATTCAGCAGCATCAGGATTCATATTTTTAATTTGCTCGTTGTAAAGCATTGTAAATTCTGAGGCATTGGTTAATTTCAATTTGTCACGGTAATGTAAAATCTGCACGCCCGCGTAACCATCATAACTTACCGCAAGTTTTCCTTTGTCGGCGCGTTTTGTTGTAATAATTATAACACCATTTGCGCCCTGAACCCCAAAAATTGCCAAGGATGAAGGGTCTTTCAGCACCTCAATCGATGAAATATCATTTGGGTTTACAAAATCTATATTATCAACAAACATTCCGTCAACAACATACAACGGGTTGGTGCTTGCATTTACCGTGGCAATACCACGAATCCGAACTGTTGGGCTGCCTCCTGCGGCGCCGCTGTTAATCATTACCAAACCGGGTACTTTCCCCTGAAGCGCTTTTACCGGGTTGTAATCAGGCGAGGTTTTAAGACTCTCTCCGCTAACTGATACAATTGAACCTGTCAGGTCGCGTTTACGGGCAACGCCATAACCAATTGCAATAACTTCATCTAACCCGATGTTAGCTTCGGCCATTTCAATATCGATGGTGGTCCTGCTTCCAACAGGAATTTCCTGTGTTACAAACCCGATAAAGCTAAACACCAGCGTTGATTGTGGTGTTACCTGAAGGGAGTAATCCCCGTTAGCATTTGTTACTGTGCCGTTTACAGTTCCTTTCTCAAGAATGGAAACGCCTGGTAAACCAAATCCTGTATTATCTATTACCTTACCTGTCAGGCCTATTTTTTCCTGTGCAATACCAGAAGTAACAAATAACAATAGTGAGGAAAAAAGTATAAGTTTTTTCATAGTTCATTTATTTTTCAGTTACAAATCAAATTTACGTTATTCTTACTTTTATAAAATTAATTCAGACGGATTTTTAAAACATTACATAACTTTAAAAAAAAGTTACATTATTCCCACATTTTCACATGCAACGTAATTAACTATTTTTTGACTGACCTGATGATATCAATTATCCTATAGCTTTTCTATAACACGTGGAGTAAGCCTCGGTTATCATTTCTGATTTTCAAAGAACATATCCTGACTTAACCCCAATCCTTGTGTCTCTGCGCCTATTTGCACATGAACCTTTCATCGAAGGAAATTGCCCCCTTGTTGGGCATTTCATTCCGTGGAGTTGAAAACCACCGATACCGTTTGCGTAAAAAAATGAACCTTGAACATGATGAAAACCTGGTTCATATTATTAACGGGGCGTAATATCTGCAAATTTTTAAATCGCGGTTGGAAACCGCGACACCCGGATCAATCGATTTTCGGCATCAGTTTTAACACGGTTCCCGGGTCGTTCAAAACCACGTAAATTGCCCCGTCAGGCCCAGTCTGCACATCGCGCACGCGGCCTTGTCCTTTCAGAATAACTTCGTCGTGCATAACGCGGTCGCCTTCGATGTCAAGCAATCTCACTTCCTCGTATTTCAGTGCGCCAACCAGTAGTTTGTTTTTCCATTTTTTGAATAGTTCACCGGTGTAAAAATCAAGTCCGCAAACCGCTATTGATGGCCGCCAGTAAAGGTTGGGCTGTTCCATGCCGGGTTTATGGGTAAATTCGGTAATTATTTGGCCGTTATAATTTATTCCGTACGAAATCTCCGGCCAGCCATAATTTTTCCCAGCGCTAATTAAATTCAGTTCATCTCCTCCCATCGGTCCGTGTTCGGTTGCCCAAACCTTGCCTGTTTCAGGATGAATAGCAATACCCTGAATATTTCTATTCCCGAATGAATATATGGATTTTATTGCTTTTGCTTCATTTAAAAAAGGGTTATCAGCCGGAATTGAACCGTCTTTATTAATCCGGTGAACTTTACCGTTTGGCAGTTTAATGTCCTGTGCTTCAAAACCTGAACCACGTTCGCCAATTGAAAAATAGAGATGTCCTTCAGGATCGAAAACAATGCGGCAACCGTAATGGTGGCGGGTTGTACGGTAGGTTTCGTGAGGCGCTTCAAAAAGCACTTCCTCATTGGTCCAGTTGTTATTTTCAATTTTTCCGCGAACGATTTTTGTCATTGCCCCGGGACGTTCTTCACCAGCTTTTTTATCCAAAACATGACTGAAAGCCAGATAAATCCAACCATTTTGGCTGTAATCGGGGTCAACGGCCACATCCAATAGTCCACCTTGTCCTTCGTTTAATACTTTAGGAGTATTCTTTACCGGTTCGGGTTGAAGTTTACCTTTTGTAACCACACGTAACCTGCCTGGTTTTTCGGTAATTAGCGCTGTTGTTGCATCCAAAAAATCAATGGCCCAAGGAATTTCAAGACCTTCGGCAAAAACCTCAACATTCAATTTGTAGTCGAGTGTTTCAAGTTCTTTTACAATAGCAGGTTTTACAGCGCCGGCATCTTTTTCCGAATCACTTACATACTTCATTACCGTACGAATATCATCGTCTTTTAAAATACCGTCATACGAAGGCATTCCAAGGTGAGGAATTCCGAATTTCACATTCCTGAATTTATAACTGTCGGCTGCACCAAACTGCCAGATTCCATCCACCAGGCTGCCACCGTTTCCGCCTTTCAAATCGACCCCATGGCAGGTTGAACAATATTGCTGGTACAATGCAGCTCCATCGGGTTGCGAACATGCATTAAAACTTAAAGAAATAATAAACAGCAGTGCAATAACTACTTTCCCTGATATTTTAATAAAGTTTTTCATTAGAATAATTTTTATCTAATATACAAAGAAAAACAGTCGGAAAAGTTCAAACTAAAGCCGAAATTTTCCCATTTAATTGTTTTGAATGAAAATTTTCTCCAATTCCACTATTCCTTTTTCATTTTTGTTAAGTTTCCCCGAATGAGTTATATTTTCAAGCATTACATACATGGCATTGGCAGGCAGGGTAAATTGCAGTTCGTCGCCAACCCGTGAAATTTCTATGGTCGATTTTGCATAACCCGCCACATCGAGCAAGGTTGCCTGGTTAATACCGGTATTTTTCAGTTTTATTGTAACCTGGGTATTTGCAGATTTCCAGGGCATTTTACGGTCGTAAATCGATTGTAGTGTTCGCTCCTCATGGACAACCGTTTCTCCCTGATTGATATATCCTTTGCGGTAAAGCAGTGCATTTGCAGGAAAC
>Ga0210024_1003778_pt1 | contig 12260 bp, 16 predicted proteins | sample CryGeymeta201525_FD_183988 | JGI IMG/M metagenome (GOLD analysis project Ga0210024, IMG submission 183988) | Groundwater microbial communities from Crystal Geyser aquifers in Utah, USA - Crystal Geyser metaG 2015-25 (SPAdes) (version 2) | ecosystem: Environmental > Aquatic > Deep subsurface >... | reverse complement strand
CTGCTGCGCCATGATGACGTCCAGCTGGCCTTCCGCTAAAACCACCGCGTCCTCGGCCTTGATTGACATTTTGGCTTTATCCAGGCCGAAGAGAATTTTTGATTTGTCGTAAATCATGGTGGACGGCGTATTAATGTACTTGCCCATTTTTTCCGTCTCTTCCCGGCCTGGCATGACGCGGGCGGTAAAACCGACCGCACTGCCGTTAATGTCATTTAGGGGAAACATGATTCTTGCCCTAAAGCGGTCGTAAAATCCCGCTCGCCCTGAGCCTGTCGAAGGGTCTTTTTTAACCGACAAGCCGGCTAAGAAAATCTCATCCTCGCTAAAACCCCGGCTTTTTAAAAAATTAGCAAGCGTCTCCCAGGCGTCCGGGCTGTAGCCCAACTGCCAAGCCTCAATGGTCTCATTAGTTAAGGCGCGCTCGCGCAAATACTCTCGCGCGCCCGCGGCCGCCGGACTGTCCAAGAGAATTTTATGATAAAATTTAGCCGCCAGCTCGACGATGTCTAGGAGCCGATTTCTTTTGGAAGTTAGCGCCGGGTCGGCTTTTCTTAGCGCCACGCCGGCCTTTTTAGCCAACAGGCGCAAAGCCTCGATAAAGCTCAAACGCTCCATTTCCATGACAAAAGAAAAAATATCGCCGCCTTTGCCGCAGCCGAAGCAATGCCAAATCTGCTTTTCCGGACTCACCATAAAAGACGGGGTTTTTTCCCGATGAAACGGGCAAGTGGAGCGGAAATTCAAACCAGCCGCTTTGAGCGGAAGGTACTCGCGGATGACTTCCACGATGTCCAATTTGGCCTTGATTTCATCGGATGGATTGGGCATGGCAATTTACCCCGTGAAATAGTCGCGAAGCGAATTTCACTGGGGTTAAAATCTGAAAATATTTTGCGTAAAACTTTTTATCCTGGCCATTTCCGCTGCCACCAAGTCGCCGTCATATTCGGCGTTATGGGCGGGCGCGCCGGCGTAGCTCGGTTGCTTTTGGTCCAAATGCAAATTCAAAATCGCCTGGCCGTTTTGCCGCTCCAAGTATAAATGGAATCTGGGATAATAGCCGCGGTTAAGCGGCCGGACGTAGCTTTCTTGCCCGCTGTTTCGGTCCATTAAATAAGCATAGCCGGCGTCTCTGAGCAGCTGCTCCGGCGCTTGGTCTAAAGTATTTTCATCTAAGATTAGCTTCATAATTCAATCCAGTTAATCGGTCTTTTATTATTTTATCATAGTTTAAAAATTTGATTAGGTCAAAGGGGAAAAGTTGTGGTAAAATTAAGACATGTTGAATATTTATTTTTATACCATCGCCAGCGTTTTGGCGGTTTCGGTCATTTCCTTAATCGGCATTTTCGCCGTGATAATCGGGCGCGACAATTTAAGCAAAATAGTTATGCTGTTAATCGGCTTGTCCGCCGGCACTCTGTTGGGCGACAGCTTCCTGCATTTAATCCCCGAAGCGGTGGCCGGTGGCGGACCCAACCTTTGGCTTTGGCTGCTATCCGGCATCTTGACTTTTTTTATTTTGGAAAAAATCGTGCATTGGCGGCATTGTCACCTGCCCACCACCACCGGCCATCCGCATCCGGTCGGTTTGATGAATTTGGTCGGCGACAGCCTGCATAATTTCGTTGACGGCCTGATTATCGCCGGCTCATTTTTAATCAGCCCGGCTTTGGGCCTGGCCACTGTCATCGCGGTGGTGAGCCACGAAATTCCGCAAGAGCTTGGTGATTTCGCGGTCCTAATCTATGCCGGCTATTCCCAGGTCAAAGCTTTATTTTATAATTTTATTTCCGCGGCCTTTTCAATTATCGGCGCCCTTTTCGCTTTAGCCATTGGTGGACAAATTCAAGGCTTTACTAACTTCATCATTCCCTTTACCGCCGGCGGCTTTATTTACATCGCCGCTTCCGATTTGTTTCCCGAGCTGAAAAAAGACAATGAAAAACTGGGCCAGGCTTTTCTGCAGCTACTCTGCGTCATCGGCGGCATCGCTATCATGCTGGCGCTAAAAAAAATCGGCTGAAGAAAAAGCATGGCTTACGCGATTTACGTTGATTTATCAACCATCCTTAAATAACCGATTAAAATAAGCAATTAAAAAAAGAGCTTGATTATCTGCTCTTTTTTCTTTGGCACTAATCTAGCTATAAGCAATAACTAACTAAAAAAGCTCTGCCTGTGAACCGATTCTTAATAATAAAATAATTATTTCCGATTTTTCTATTTTATAAATAAGAAGTACATCCGGTTTTATATGGCACTCAAAACATTCTTTAAATTCACCGGCCAAACGATGATTAAAATTCTTTGGCAACAATTTTTTACCTCTGACTAAAATATCTAAAATTCTCTCTAGTTCATTAAGTACGGCGTTGTTATTCTTATAACGTTTTAAGTCTTTTTTAAAACGGCTGGAATATTTCAACAAAAGCATAAATTAATCATTTAGCGCGCTTTTGATAAGCGCTCGTCCATTTTTGAAGGTATCATTACTGTTTTTTGCGTCAATAACCGATTTGCGCAAAATTTCAGCGTTACGCAGAGTGAATCCATTCTCGTCCCTAAGCTCACAAGGGAAATTTTTTGAATTTATCACTTGACGAAAAAAAATCTTTACAGCAGAACTCATATCCATTCCCAAGCTTTCTAAAACTTTTTTCGCTTCATTTTTAGTCTTAGAATCAATGCGAATCTGAATTTGTTCGTTATTTTTATTGGTAATCATATTTTTATAATTTAATTGATAATTATATTGTATTGCATTTTGATTTAGTTGTCAATACAAAAAAATAAATCTAATATTAGAGTTATTTTTTGCTGGCGGTGGGACAGGGATTCGAACCCTGGAGACCCGTTAAGGCCTAGTTGCTCTCCAAGCAACCGCACTCGACCGCTATGCGATCCCACCAAAAACATTTTCGATTTTTGAATTTCGATTTTGGATTTAATTCTTACTTCAACAAATTGCCGATTATGCTTTTCATGCCTTTTTCCGGTTTTCCGTCAGAGCCGATAAAATCTTCAAACGGATAAGCGCCCGGATAAATGTTGCCGTTGACAAAGCTGGTGGGCGTGCCGGTAACCCCGGCTTGGTCGCCTTCGGCCTTTTGCGCAGACACTTTATCGGCGTATCGGCCGCTATCTAAACATTGGTTAAACTTATTTTGGTCCAACCCCAGCTCGACCGCATCCTGCTTAAATTGCTCCAGGCTCATGCGGCCGGCCACGTTATCGGCGAATAATTTATCATGCATTTGCCAAAATTTCGCCTGTAGAGCCGCGCACTCCGAAGCTTCGGCGGCTTTCTCGGCTTGCGGATGGCCGGCCAGAGGATAATGGCGAAAGGTAATTACCATCTTGTCCTTGAATTCTTGCTCCACCTTTTTCGTAGTTTCGGCGAATTGCGAGCAGAAAGGGCATTGGAAATCGCTATAAACTATCAGCTGTACCGGCGCGTTTAGTTGGCCGGATAGGTGGTCGGTTGCGTCTATTGGCCTTACTTGCGCCTGCCCATCACCCTGATTATTCCCTCCCCTAAAATAAACAAGCCCGATGGCCGCGATTAGAATAATAGCGATAGTTAAAATTATTTTGTTTTGATTGGACATATTTTGAGTTAAAAGTTATGAGTTATGAGTTATGAGATTTCAGGCTTCTGCAGATGCCATTCGGTTACTTGTTGGTAAGCGCCGCCCACTCTAAACAGCCTGGCCTCGTCAAACCTTTTGCCGATTAGTTGCAGGCCGACCGGCATTCCCCCATCAAAGCCGCAAGGAATGGATATGGCCGGCAGACCAGAGAGCGAGGCTCCGGTCATAAAAATATCTTCCAGATACATTTTCAAGGGGTCGCCGGACTGCGCGCCGATTTTAAAAGCCACATGCGGCGCGCTTGGAGTTAATAAACAATCCACGGTTTCTAAAACTTCGTCCAGCTCCTGTTTTATTTTAGTGCGCACTTTCTGCGCTTGTAAATAGTAAGCATCAAAATAGCCGGCGCTCAAAGCGTACGTGCCCAGCATGATTCTTCTTTTGGCTTCCGGCCCAAAACCTTTACCCCGGCTCTTGGTATAAACTTGCATTAACCCATTTTCCTCCCCCCCTGACAAGGGGGGCAAGGGGGGTTTTGCCACGCTTAACCCATATTTTATGCCGTCAAACCTGGCTAGATTGGAACTTACTTCCGACGGCGTAATAATATAATAAACCGGCACGCCATACTTTGTGTGAGGCAGACTGACTTGTTTAAATTTCACGCCCAATTTTTTTAAATCTGCTATGGCTTTTTCCACGGCTTCGGCCACGGCTTTATCCGTACCGGCAATAAAATATTCCTTAGGCAGTCCGATAGTTAAGCCCTTGAGTTCCTCCCCTCTGACAAGGGGGGTAGGCTTGCCCGCCGAAGCCTTGGCGTAGGCGGGGGGGGTTATATTTACCGTCGTGCCATCATTCTTATCAACTCCGGCAATTACCGACAACACCATCGCCGCGTCTGCCACGGTTTTGGTTAACGGCCCGGGCACGTCGGTTGAACTGGTCATGGCTACGAGGCCGAAACGCGAACTCCGGCCATAAGTGGGCTTAAGTCCGGTGATGCCGCAAAAGCTGGCCGGACATCTGACGGAGCCGCCCGTGTCCGTGCCCAAGGCAAACAAGCACATATCCGCGGCCACAGCCGCGGCCGAACCGCCGGACGAGCCGCCGGGCACCCGTTGTAAGTCCCAAGGATTATGCGTTGGCCCGAAAGCTGAATTTTCCGTGGACGCGCCATGCGCGAATTCGTCCAAATTGGTTTTGCCCAAAAGCACGGCGCCGGCTTGTTTTAATTTTCTAATAATACTTGCGTCATAAGGCGCGATATAATTTTCTAAAATTTTTGAAGCCGCCGTGGTTTTTATACCCCGGGTTAGAATATTATCTTTGGCCAGATATGGAATCCCCAGCAACTCTCCACTCTCACCTTTCGCCCGCCGTTCATCCGCCTTTTTCGCCTCGGCCAGCGCTTCTTTCTCGCACACGGTTAAACAAGCTTTAATTTCCCCGTCAACCTCTTTAATCCGCGCTAAACACGCCTTGGTCAGTTCAACCGAGGTAATTTCTTTTTTCGCCAGCAGCTGGCCGGCTTGTTTAATTGTCAGTGTATTTAATTGCATAATTATTTTCTGGCCAACCAGTTAAAGCTGTAAAAATAATTTCGCCACAGCTGATCGGACGAAGCAAAAATATTTTTCCCCTTAAAATAATCGACTAAGGCTTCATAAAGCCTAGCCAACTCTTTTAATCTATGGCTGTTCTTTTTGGCGTCAAGCGACAGGCTTAAAAGCTCCAAACTTCTGAAAAAAGCTTTATCGCTATACTCCGGGTTGCCTTTTTCTTTCCATTTTATAGCCCGCTCAACTTCACTGCCGATATTGGACAGCTGTTCTGGGAGTGACAGCTTAGTCCAACCGCCCGAGGCTGAATTTTGATGTTCTATGTTCATTTTTTTATCAATTTATTAACTATGGCTTTTATGCTTTGTTGGATTTCCTTGTTTTCCACGCCGCGGGTTAAATTACCTTGCGACGGCCTTAAATTAATCATAGAATCAAACTCAATAAAATCATCCCCTTCAAGTTCGGGATACAAATTTATTCCCCATAAATCTCTCTGTTTTGAACCATTTTCTATTAAATAAGCTTCTTCGTCCGCGTGAAGCTCGCCGTCAACCGCCATCAAGCCCTTGCCAACGTCAACTACTGCCTTGACTAAATTGCCGAACATTTTTTCAGCCATGGTCCGTAATTCTTTAATTGTAATTTCCTGATTGATTAGTTTCATGTTTTTATTCTATTACGCGTTTTACCTTAATAAATCTCCCTTCTTTTTCCGGCGCGTCTTTTAAAGCCTCTTCAATTTCTTTTTCGTCCCAATTTTTAACTTCATCCTCGCGCAATACATTTTCCAGGCCGGTAACCTGCGCCGCGGGCTCCACGCCTTTAACGTTAACTTCTTTCAGTTGGTCAATATAACTTAAAACCGCGGACAACTGTCCGCCGTATTTTTCCAGTTCCGCCTCGGTCAAATCCAGCCGCGCCAGTTTAGCGATATCTTGTATTTCTTGCTTCGATAATTTCATGTTATTTTATTAATTCAAAAAATTCATTTTCATTTAATATTTTTACTCCCAACCGCCGCGCCTTTACCAGTTTACTTCCCGGCTCCGCGCCGGCCACCACATAATCCGTATTCTGACTGACTGACGAAGAAACCTCGCCGCCCAATTCTCTTATCTTAGCCTTGGCCTGGCCTCTTGTCAATTGACTAAGCGAGCCGGTTAAAACAAAAATTTTGCCCGCCAGTTTCTGCGCTTTTCGCCCGGTGATTGGCTTAATTGTTAAGCCATTTTTTTCCAATTTATCCAATAACTCCAAATTATGCTTATCATGAAACCAGCCGTAAATGCTTTTAGCCACCACCGGTCCGATGTCCGGCAATTTTTCCAAATCCTCCAAAGAAATTTTAGCAAAATAATTTATTAAATCCTTAATTGAAAATTGAAAATTGAAAATTGAAAATTGCTTCGCTAGAAGCACGGCCGTTTCCTCGCCCACGTGCAATATGCCCAGCCCATAAATAAATCTGGCCAATTCCACTTGGGTTTTTTCAGAAATCGCTTTAACCAAATTGTCTGCCGATTTTTCCGCGAATCTTTCCAGCGGCAGTAAATCATCTATGGTTAATTTATAAAAATCGCTGGCGTCTCGCACTAAGCCTTCTTTGTATAATTGCTCAATTATTTTCGGGCCCAAACCTTCTATGTCCATGGCGTTTTTTGATGTCCAATGCGCCAAGCGGCGAAGATTGACCGCGTAGCAATTCTTATTGACACAGCGGTAAGCCACTTCGCCTTGAACTTTTTCCACCCCGCCCGAGCACATCGGACACTGCCGCGGCACTCTAATTTCTTTTTCGGAGCCGGTACGCAATTTAGGCAAAACCTGAACTACTTTAGGGATAACGTCGCCGGCCCGCTCTAGTATAACTGTGTCCCCGATTTTCAGTCCCAGCCGCCGAATTTCATCCAAATTATGCAAAGTCGCGCGGCTAACGGTCACGCCGTAAATTCGCACCGGAGTTAAAACCGCCGTTGGCGTTAATACCCCCGTACGCCCCGCCTGCCAAATCACGTCCTCCACTTTGGTGGTGGCTTGAATGGCCGCGAATTTATAAGCCATCATATAGCGCGGGCCTTTGCCCACTACGCCCAACTTTGGCCAAAGCGACAAATCATTCACCACCGCCACCACGCCGTCGCACTCAAAAGGCAAATTATCCCGCCGGCTTTCCCAATAGTCGTGAAACTTTATGGTTTCTTCCAGATTACGGCAAAATTTATTTTCTTTTAAAACCTTAAAGCCTAAAGCGTGAGCCAATTTATGCTCCTGTTCATGAGTTTGGGAAAATCCCCCCTCACCCCCCTTTATCAAGGGGGGCATTAGAGAATAAATATGGCAATCCAACTTCCGCTCGGCCGTCAACTTTGAATCCAATTGCCGGATGGAGCCGGCGGCGGCGTTGCGCGGATTGGCAAACGGTGGCTTGCCCAGTTTTTTATTTATCTCATTCAGCTTATTAAACACAATACTCGTCATAATGGCTTCGCCGCGCGCTTCTATCCGGCCGCGATCGAGCGCCTTAAAAACTAATTTCACAGACTCAGCGCTTAAACCGATTTTTTTTAATTCCGCTTCTTCCGGCCGGCGCAAATTAAGCGGGATCGCTTCAATGGTTTTTAAATTTTGCGTTACCTCTTCGCCGGTTTCGCCGTCGCCCCGGGTCGCGCCTAAAACAAATTTGCCTTTTTCATAAACTAAAGCCACGGCCAAACCGTCCATTTTTAATTCGGCGTAATAATCAAACTTCTGACCCGGAAAAATTTTTTCCATTCTTTTCTCCCAATCCTTCATATCTTCCGGCGAAAACGCGTCGTAAAGCGACATCATGGCCGCGGAGTGCCTGACTTTTTTGAATTTAGCCAAAGCCGCTCCGCCCACCCGTTGCGTTGGCGAATCGGGCGTAATCAAATCAGGGTGCTCGCGCTCCAGTTTTTCCAGCTCATTTTTCAGGCTGTCTAGGGCCGCGTCGGAAATTAAAGATTTATCCAAAACATGGTAAGCATAGCGGTATTTTTCAATTTCGCTACGCAGTTTAACTAAACGTTTTTTAACTTCTCGTTTATCCATAATTTCACTGCGTTTTATAAGTGCTGGCCACCGACCGTTTTACTCCTCTGTATCCGCCGATTGAAGTGAACGTAACAAAAGGAGTGGAAGAAGCATAATTTATCTGGTATGAGCTGCTGTTGCCGATATCGCTTGAACTAAACACGTTAGACGCGTCCAGGTTGGGATAACTATAATGATTATACCTGGCTTCCCATAAAGCTCGCTCTAAACCGGCTTCGGCGGCAAAAAAAGCAATACTGGAATAGCCGGTCAGCCGGTTCATCTTCAGGCCGGACATAACAATATCGGCCGCGCCCAAAGTCACCACTAAAATGCCGCTTAAAACCAATAAAGTCAAAAGCAGAATCACGCCTTTCTGATTTTTAATTTTTTTATTCATAATATCTTGAGGAAACGGACATCTGCATTTTCATTGCCTGCTGGTGTATGGCCAGCCCGACCGCCTTGATGTCCAAAGACATGGTAACGTAGGGCTGCCGGCTATGGAAAGCGCCGATTAAATCATCCGCCACAAAAAATTTTAAATTGCTAATCTCAATTTTCGCCGGAGTAACAAAACCATCGGCAATCACTTCCAGGCCGTTAGCCACGATTAGTTTAAGCCGGTTGTCTTCTAGATAATAAGTCAGGCATTGGCCGTCTTGATTTTTAAAATGCAGGGCGCTCGAGCCAGTCGTAGTGTTAAAAACTTTATAAACCGCCGTGGGTTCGCAAGCGGTATCGCTAATTTGCGCCATCCTGATTTCTTTACTGATTTTTTCCATGGCATACCTAATATTTTCTTGCACATTTTGGGCGCTAACCGCGTTCCTTTGCCCTTCTACCACCATTTTAAAAATTTGCGTTGAAGACAAAATTAAAAAAGAAAAAATCGTTATTGCTACCACCAGCTCTAACAGACTTACACCCCGATTATTTTTTATTAGTTTACCTCCAATCATATAAATAAGTTTCCGCCGTGTAGTCGCGGTTTTGCGTGCCCTCTTTCCAGCGGATAGCGCAGCTGACGTCAAGGTAGCTGGTATGGTCAACCACGCTGATTAAGCGGTAAAAATCCGTGGCTGCGCCGTCGGCGCTGGAATGAGTATACAAATTGCTGCTATTAACATACAGTCTGGCGCCAGCGTCATTAAGGGTATTAACCGACGCGTTGATACTGCCGCGACCGCGGTAATCAATGGCATAAGTGCCATCGCCAACGATATCCTGATTCCAAGCATTGCCCGCGGTCAGCCAATTTAAATCTCTTACGTTTCTTACTAATTCCAAACCTTCCTGCGCCAGCCCAGTTGCGATTAAAATATTTTTATTAATATATTGGGCTTCAACGTTTTGAATCACTAAGGACAAAACCCCAACCATGCCTATGGTGATGATTAAAATCGCCACTACCACCTCCAAAATGCTGATACCTTGGTTGTTAAAAATTTTTATTTTCATAATTATTCCGCGTCAATCAGGCCGAAAAAGTTAACCGTCACCAAGGCGGTTGAATTATTGATATTTTCTTTAAGCTGAATTTGAGCGTCGGCGCTTACTAAACCGTTAATATAGACGGTCGGATTAGGCGGCAGAAAAATAATATCAACGGCGCCGGCCGGACTTAAAGAATTGATGGTTACCCCGCTGGGCAAAGTTTTAGTTTCCATGGCTTCGTTTAAGTCGTAGGCCTGGTCGCCGTCTATATCGGCAAAAATTATATATTTACCAGAGTCGGTCATGGTAAAATGAACGCCCCAGCCACCGGTCGGGACGTTGGTGCCATTGTAAGTTTTTGAACCAAGACTATAATTTTGCGCCAATCTTATATTTGAAGCTAATTTCTGTTTTTCTATATTGAGCTCCGAACGCTTGTTGGTATTATGGTAATTAACCAAAAACAGGCCGGTCATGGTTGTAATAATTAGAATGCTAACCAATAATTCTATTAAAGTGAAACCTTTGGAAGAATTTTTCTTAAGAATTAACATGGTGATTTTAAATTAGCGCGGCGTTAGCCACGCTAATATTATTTGCCCCCTTTAACAAAGGGGGTTAGGGGGATTTGCATTTGTCATCTTAAAAATCCCCCGCCCTTACGGGCGACCCCTTTGTTAAAGGGGTTATTATTTTATCATTCCGGCTTAACCTCTTTCCACTTCGGCAGGCTGGCGTTAATATTAATTACCTGCGACTTGGAATTTTGATAGCCTTGATTATCGGTCACGGTTAAAGTAACGGTTGAATTTCCGGCCGAGGTGAAGGTAATGGTCGGCGTGGAGGTTGAAGTGTCGCTATCCTTAAACTGCGCGCCGGTGGCGCTCCAAGACCAGGCGCAAATCGCGCTGGCGCAAACTACCGGCGTACTGGGCGCGCCGTCTAAATAAACCTTGCTATTGTCATAAAATTTAACCTCTTCGTCTAGGCTAGGGGCGGTTGGGAAAAAGGTAAAATCAGCATCCGGCATTTCGTGCCGATAAGTGGTAAAAGTCTTGGCCGCGCCATCGTCCGCCTCGGCCGGATAATCAGAAGCCGTATTGTACTGCGTTAGCTCGGAGACGGCATCATGGTTGTCCCAAACCTTAACCCACCAATAGTAGGCGGTGTTATAGTTCAGCGTCATGGCCGAACTCAGCGGGAACAGGCCCACGCCAGCGTCAATTTTGCAGTTGGCGCTGGGGTTGTTGTAGCCAAGACACTTGCCTGAATCAAGAACCGGATTATTGATGTTATTAACCGTATTGACGATTATCTGATAAGCCGATTCGCTGGCGTCCGCGTCCGGGTCATTAAAGGTCCAACCTAATTTGGCGTTCAGCGCGCCGTATTGGCCGGCTTCGGAAAAACTCCAGTTCGGCGCGGTTAAATCCGCGACTCGAGGCGGGCGGTTAATGTCGGCGATTACTTTATAAGGCGAAACGCCGCAGGAGTCGTCGTTAGAGCAGTTAAAACTCACCCAGCCGATGCCCGAGCCGCCGTCGTTGGCATTCCAGGCCCAGCCGCTCGCGTCCCCGTTGGCCGGATTGATTGACACGCCATAATCAGAACCGCCATCCGCAGGGAACTTCCTTAGTTTGACCCAGCCATCGTCTCCCATGGATAAAATTTTGGCCCAGCCGCTTACTTCGCCGGTAGTAAAATTATAATTGGCCAAAATTGAGCCGTTTTTATAGGGCTGGCCCGGCGGGTCGCCGGTATCGCCGCGATTAAAACTTATCCAGCCTACGTTGGCGCTCCGGGCATAACCGCTGAAATCACCGGTGTCCAAATCAATGCTCACGCCGTAATTACTGCTGCCACAAGCCGGGCTGTCGTTAGTACAATTAAAGCTAATCCAACCGCTGTTGGCATTCCAGGCCCAGCCGCTCACGTTATCGCTGGCGCTGGCGCTGGTGGTTTTTATGCCACCGCCGCCCGAACTAAATTCAAAATAAACAATGGCCAAGCTTAAACTGACGGCTAGGATAAACATTAACGCCGTAATTGCCCAGGTTTTTTTTCTAAAAAAATCGCGCATATAGTAGTTTTATAAAAATAAATTCCAATACCAATCTAAAATCCGCTCTTGCCAAAATAAATCAATAATCGTGCCAGCGGCCAGGAAGACACCCAGCGGAATTTCCGAGCCCCAGCGCTTTTTACCGGCCGCGATTAATCCCAGGCCGACGAGCGAGCCCAAGAAATAAGAAATAATTATGGCGGCAATCACGCCCGGCCAACCCAAGGCCAGCCCCATCAGCAGGCCCAGTCTAATATCGCCGCCGCCGATCCATTTACCCCCGGAAATTAAAAATTGAAGGAGAAAGAAACCACTTCCTATTATACCAGAAACCAATAAATTCCACAAACTAAAACCCAGCGCTAAATTTAAAATTAAAACCACCAAGCAGGCCGGCAAAGTGACGATGTCTAAAATCAAATACCAGCGCAAATCATAGATGAAAATTACCATCATCGCAGAAATTAAAAACCAATCACGCAGTAATTGAATAATTAATTCGTAATTCGTAATTCGTAATTCGTAATTCAAATAATAAGCCAGCACGAA
>Ga0210024_1003776_pt1 | contig 12269 bp, 9 predicted proteins | sample CryGeymeta201525_FD_183988 | JGI IMG/M metagenome (GOLD analysis project Ga0210024, IMG submission 183988) | Groundwater microbial communities from Crystal Geyser aquifers in Utah, USA - Crystal Geyser metaG 2015-25 (SPAdes) (version 2) | ecosystem: Environmental > Aquatic > Deep subsurface >... | reverse complement strand
AGTATCCTGGTCTTGCTCGGCAGGGCAACGACCGAATAGCAGGTTGCGCGAGATTGGTGATCGGTTCTCTGTCCCGTGGAAGTGCCGTTTTCTTTCCGCACACCTTGACAGGTTGCTACATAGCAGGGCTGGGGCGGTGTGCGTGGCGCCTTGGCTTCCCAGGGATGAATCCCCTGGGCTATTCTCAGCCGTCCCGTTGGGACTAAGCACGCCGCCATTCCGCCCTTGGCTGACCGCTGACGGCTGACCGCTGCCCTACCAAGAATCGCATTCCTCACCCGCACTACATCCACCACATCCACCGATCCATCCCGGCTCATGTCGCCGAGGTCCCGCTGCCCGTACGTTTTCGGATCGACGTAGAGCGCCAACCGCACGGTCGTGAGGAAGTCGGACACGTCGATGGAGCAGTCGCCATTGGCATCGCCCAGGAGACCGGCGGTGAACACCAACGGGGCGGACCGGTCACTCTCGTTGGTCACCTTCTCAAAGGCGCCGACCTGGTACTGGTAGGTGGTGAGGTTCACCACGTCGGTGTCGGTGAACGCCATCTGGCTGCCGTCGGTATGGGTGACGGTGGCGATCTGGGTGTAGGCGGTGCTGCCGTGGGGGGGCACGGAAGACACGATATGCCTGAACGCCGATTCCTGTCTCCGGGTAGCCGGGGTCGGTGGAGGGTGGCCAGGCGAGAAGGATCAGGGCATCGACGTGTTCACCGGTGACGTTCCCCGGAACGGTGGGCGGCGTGCGGTTGAGGAAGTACGAGCAGGTGGTCGTGGCCACGTTCGCCGGGCTGGCACGATCGTACGCGCTCCGCTCGATGGTGTGGCTACCGTCGCCTGTGCCGATCGTGTCCCAGTCGCTCGGCGCGCAGCCCACTTTCTGCCCATCGACCCAGACCTCTATGCGGTCAAGGCCCGCGGCGGCATCGGTGGCGCTCACCTCGATGCGGACGGAACCAGCGCTTGAGGGCGAGGGAGGCACAACGGAGTGTGAGTCAATGGAAGGCTTAGTTTGATCGAGATAGGTACCGGTCGTGCTGGCAGTCTGCCCGGCCGTCACGTCCACAGACCTGGGTGTCGGAGTGGTCCAGTTGGTCACAGGTCCGAGCGAAACGGTGTGCGTGCCCTCGCGCACCTCGATGGTCAGACTGGGCGAAGCCGTCCCCTTAGACTGGCCATCGACGAACACCTCGCCTGCCACGTCGACGCTGCTGTTCGCGTCCACGGTCACTGCGATCCAGCCGTTCGGCTGGTAGGTGAACGGCCCGAATACCCAGTCCTTGTCGTTGCCGGCGTTGTCCCACGCGCGCACATGCAGGTGATGTGTGCCTTCGGGCAGGTCCGCGCCTCCGGTGGTTCCATTGTTCTGCATGGAAGGCGGCGTCGCGTCCCACGCGTAGGCGAAGCCCTGAACGCCGGAACGTCCGTCCTCGCCTCCGATCTTCCACTCAATGCGCTGTGCCGTGGAGTAGGTCGAGCCGGCTTGGTGCCCGGACGTGGTAGTGGCGGTCGGTGGCGTCTCATCGAAGCCGTAGGGTCCCGAAGTGATGTCTTCCGTCCAGTTGCCCGCTTGATCACACGCTCTCACATGCGCGGTGTGCCACCCCTCGGTCAGGTATGGATCGGAGTGCTGCCCAAGCGTCAGGTACCCTCCCTCGGACGTGAAGACTTCCGAGCCGGCACCGGGATCGACCCAGCCCTGCCGGTACCTCTTGCGCCCGCTCCCGTCTTGTGGATCGGCAATGGTCCACTCGACGACTTTCTTGTTCCTGTCATTGGTCCAGGCGTTCTTGCCGTCCTCCTTTGTGAACGTGACCTGTGGCGCCCTGCTGTCGTAGCCGAACCACCCTCTCTCATACACTTGGCTCGCTGTCTTGTCGGCGTTCCAGGTCCGGACGTAGATGTAGCGCTGCCCTCGCCGGGACGAGGTTGTGAGAATCGCATGTCCCCATACGAACTGGCGTAGAACACCGCCTCCGGTGGAGGGCTCGGCGTCGGGCCGTAGTGCCACCACTGATCGAACCCGCCGATGCCGCCGGCCTGGTCCTGCAGCGTCCACGAGACGATCATCTTGTTGGGGTCGTTGGTCCACTGCCTGAGGTGGTCGTAGAGGTTGAACTCGACGGAGGGGGCTCGTACTTGATGAATCGTCCACGATGTTCCTGTACCGCAACGGCGTGTAGCCATTGTCGCGGTAGAGCTCCCGATGCACGACTCGTCCGGGAGTCACACCCACCGTGGACTCATACACGTCATCCAGTTCGTGTCGCGAGTGAACTCGTGGAAGAGGCGCACGTGGGACTCAGCGTCATTCAGTGCGTCACCGGCCTTCAGGTCGCTCCACTGGACCACGTCGCATATGGTCGCGATATTCGAGGTAGAGTACCTGCCGCACTCCCAACAGCTCGTGTCGTCGCCTCCCCAGTTGTAGGCCATTCCCACATAGTCAGTGTCCGGCTCGAGGCTGTTCCACTCCGCATCCGCATTGAGAGCGGAACAATGCCAGTGGAGCGATGCGTACGATTCAGCCGTAGCGATGACGGCCGAGCGTGAGATCGCGTGAGCGTAGCTCGCCAGACACAACAGTGCGGCGCAGACTGCCACCGTGGGGAGCACGCTTCTACTAGTCCCAAAACAAGCGTATTGCGAGCGCCTGAGCACTTTGGGGTAGCGTCGGCGGGTTTTTGGTGTCTCTGGCGTGTCGAGGGGAGCAAGCAAGGGCGCTGGTGAGGGCTTCCGAGGCGCTATTCCGCGCCCGCGTGGCAGTGTGAAGGGGCCGTACACCCCGGCGGGCTGGCAGTAGACACACGACTCCCTTGGCGGTGGTCGAAACGACTGGAGTTGGCCCCGGGTCAGCCGGTTGCCAGGAGCGGGCCGGGGCGCGGTCGCAAGGCTTTGATGCGGTGGAAGGGACTGAAGAACTTGCCGAGGGAGGGGGGGTAGCCCAAGCGCCGGTACACGAGCTTGCGACCGGTGCGCACGAGTTGGCAGGGGAGCAGCACGAAGGTGTGCAGGAACCGCCGGAGCTCGAGGTCCTCCAGACACGTCCCGCCCACCAACGCATTGAACGCCAGGTTCAGCACATGATCCGACTCGGGGTACGGAAGGTGCACTTTGAGCAGAGGCAGAGGCTCATCGATCTCGTCCGCCAAGCCGGTCCGCTGCGCCAGCTCCACGAACGCCCCGCTCCCACCGCAGCTCAGCCCACGCGTTTTCGCTCCCCTCTCGTAGTGGAGGTTCCCGCCGCGGACCATCGGCTTGGCCTGTGGATACCACCGGCCCTTCGGATCCAGCCGCCGGTCAATTCTACGCTTGCAGTTCCGGAGCGTTCTCTGAGATGCTCTCATCCGAAACGGCCCTTTCTGTTGCGATGCATTTCTTTGCTGACCTGCATCTTGCCCAGCAGAATAGGGCCTTTCACTTTCCTGGGGCATTTGCTTGCTTGGATACCGCGCTTGCTTGAGGGCTAGTCGCCTCTCGTTCTCCTCACCGGTCGCTCGGCAGAAAGACGGGCTGCCAACGCCTTCGGGCCGCGAAGTGGGCAGGAGTGTACTCCATCCGAGAGGGGATAGGCATGCCTCGCAGATCCCTGTGCCCACCCATCACGGTCGCCTGTCCTCGCTCAGCGGTCCGGCTTCACCGCGAACACCCTGACCTCCAACGGACGAAGCGTGAGACGCTGTAAGCCGTCGGTCTCCCGAGCACCGGTAAGCTCCTCGACCTTCGCCTGCGCAGGCCAAGGCGGCGGCGCGGCTTGCGGTTCGGTTGTGTTGTTCACCACTGCCACCAGCGTCCCCTCCGCGGTGGCGGTTTGTCGCACCTCCAGCAGGCAGTACGGTACCGCGTACTGGAAGTGGCCGCGCTCCTGGCTCCACCACTTGTAGGCGACTGTGCCGACGCTGCGGTACTCGTCGGGGAGGTTGGGCGCTGGCGTGAGTGTGCTGGCGAGCTGCGCGAGGGGCATGACACGCAGGCGGGCTTTGAGGGCGCGTTGGGTGGCGGCGGGCAGGGGCCGGGCGTACTCGTCGCTGGTCGGCAGGGCGCCGACGGCGAGTATCTGTACCGCGGCCGGCAGCTCAGTCAGCGTGGTCGCCACTGCAGGGGTGAGTTGGTCCGACCAGACGACCAGTGTGCCGCCGGTCATCGTGTCGAGGTCGTTTTCCAGCAGGTACCGCCAGGGCCGTCCCAAGGCGCTCAGATGGGCGTAGAGCAACGCCAGCGGGTGCCGCTGTTCGTCGTCGATTCCGGGGCGGTAGTAGTTGCTCTCGGTGACGAGCGCGGCGAGGTCGGCCCGCTGGTACGCCTGCGCGAGGCGGCAGAGCGGCTGCTGGAGGCGACGGAGGTCGGTCAGGATGCCGGGGGTCGCGGCGTGCACTTGCTGGATCTCGGGCTTCTGCCACTGACCCCAGGCGAAGCTGGCGGTGAGGTACTCGCCCAACAGGGCGCTGGTGAAGTACCGATACCGCGACTGTTCCGGCGACGGGAAGAACTGATACGTGTCGTGATAGAGGTGCAGTTCGGCATTGAACAGCGGCTTGCCGATGGTGTCGGCGGCGCACTTGATGCGCCACAACGGGTGCTGGGCCAGCGCGTCGTCCCAGCAGGTCACGGACATGGCGCGACAAACGCGATGCAGGAACGGGTCGAGGCTGGTCTTGCTGCCGTACAGCAGGTCGCCCAACGCAGTCCGCAAGCCCTTGTCGAGGAGTGTCCCGTAGAACCGGGCGAAGCATTGGCGCGCGTAGCGGCGGCAATCTACCTGGCCGGGGCTGCCGTGCTCCTGCGCCAACCACTGCCGGAACTGCGTCCAGAGCGCGGGGGCCTGCTCAGGGCTGCCGAGGCTCGGCCCCACTTCGTTGCCCAGGATCACCCCCGCCACCGACCGGTGCCCGCGCAGCACTCGCACCCAGTCTTCGAGCAGCGGCAGGCTCTTCTCGGGGCTGAGCACTTGGTCGTCCAGACCGCCGCCTTCGCCCGGGCTCCCGTACTGGATGTTGTGCAGCAGGTAGAACGCCATGTCGTTCCGGTCGCACCAGTCCAGCACCGCCTGTGCGTTCCGCTCCAGGTCGGAACCGGGCTTCGGCAGTGTCCACACCCATGAGGCGAACTTGAGGAGATCGAAACCGTCGCGCTTGATCGTTTCCAGTTGCCGAATCGCCTCGTCGGGCTGCTCGGGGCAGAAGAACACCACGCCGTGGTGCATGGGCGGGAGCGCTGTCTCCGCTGCGACGGAGGCGATCGCTGTGAGCGCCCACACCGCCGCGAGGAGGGTGATGGCCGCCCAGGCCCCGGGCGCAGTACGGTTCCGGCTATCGCTGCAGCAGCGTGTCATACTCTTCGTGCACCTTTCCCGGCCAGTCGCGGCGGGTGTACTGGCCGAAGCGATCAAGCAACGGCTCGTCGCGGCGGGGCAGGAAGCGGAAGTTGTCGAGGTAGATGGTGGTCGGCTCCTTCGGCCCTTCCATGAAGAGCACGAAGCGGGTGACATTGCTGAGGTCGATATCCTGATCCCACGTCTGCACCATGCCCAAGTTGGTGCCGGTCAGCAGCAGGCCGTTGGTCTTCAGCTTCAGACCCACCGGTGTAGTCCTCAGCCGCGCCTCGCCCTGATGCCGGATTGGGCACGTGACTGTCCGCCGCGCGCCGGTGCCGTCAAACACTTCGAGGTACAGCCCAACGCCGTCCTGTTGCGGGTTGTACAAGTCGAACGCCAGTGCCTCATACTGCGTCCAGTCGGCGTTGTCGAACGCGCAGCCAAGCTTGAAGCCGACGGTCGGGTAGGGACCGACCTCGTCGGTCACCTTCAGCGAGCGGCTTCCCGCCGTGGCGTGCTCGGTCGACAGCTCGACCCGGGCGCGAGACGCCTCGACCTTGGGCAGGTCAGCTTGATCCTCGAAGGAGAGGAACACCGCGCCGTTGTCTTCAGCCCCGAAAGCGACTGCGACGATCAGCACTGCTGCGGGGCAGGTCAAGCAGAGTGCTCTGCGTTTCAAGGACATGGTCGATCACCTCACCCGGGAGTCAAAACATAACCCTACTCGAAGACGACATACGCCGTCGCCACCTCCCACCTTTTCCCCCAGTTCCGTGCCAACTCCAACGGTACCTCGCCAATCGGCACGCCGACCAGGGCGTGGCCGTCGCGCTGTTGCGCGGGCAGCTCGCGGCGCTTGCCGGCTGCGGTGATCAACGTGACCTGACGGGGCGTGCGGGGGAGGCGGAGGTCGAGCCGGACGGTGGGGTGCTGCTGCCTGGTTGCCGCGTCGAGCAGCAGCGCGATGACGGTGCGCCTGTCGCCGACGTGGAAGCCAAGGACCGTGGGCACTTCCTCTTGCAGCGCCGGCGGCAACGCCGGTTCGGCGGCGAAATCCGAAAACGCGGCCAGGGCGCCGCCGCCCAACACCTGGTTCAGGACCAGCAGCCGCTTGCCGTGTTCGCTGGGCACTCGCTGGCCGTCGGGGCCGTTGCTGGTCAGGCACTTGGGCGCGTCGGGGCCGGCGCCCCAGAACGCGTACCAGAACAGCTTGTACTGGTCGCGGAAGTTCCACCCGGTGCGTAGCCCGAAGTGCAGGGCGCGGAGGTAGCAGTTGGGCAGGTAGCCGGGGAACGGGTGGTAGCCGATCTCGGTCTGCCAGATCCCGCGGCACTTGCCCGGCTTCACGTAGCGGTCGTAAAGCGCCTGCCAGGCGGAGAGCTCGAAGTAGTGGACGTCGAGGATGTCGGTCCAACGCCAGGCTTCATGCTTGTCGAGCAGCTCGCAGAAGTGCTCAATCGAGTCGCTGCACGGCCACCCGCCGAAGACCACCTGGCAGTCGTTGCGCTTAAGGATCTTCGCCGCGGGCAGGTAGACCTTCTCAAAGAACTCGTCGTCCGACTCGCCGTGCCAGAAGCCCGTCTTCACCGTCGGCTCGTTCCACACCTGGAAGTAGCGGAGGCTGAACGGCGGCTGCGAGTAGCGTGCTACCACGTGCTCGACGAAGTCCTCCCAGTCGGTGACGTTCTTTGGCGGTGAGACTCCGTCGCCCTCCTTGCTGGCCGCCCAGGGCGCGGTGTAGTCCAGAATCGGCAGAATCTGGACTCCGTGCCGGTGCGCGTCTTCGATCAGCCGGTCGTACTTCTCCCACTCGAAGCGGTCGTTCTCCGGCTCGAGGGCGCCCCACGAGAAGTCATGCCGGCACCAGCCCAAGCCGTACCGGCGCCAGTCGGGCCCGCCAACGTTGACGGCGCCGAGGAAGTCGCTGAGCTCGGGGAATGGCTGACGGGGAGGGAAGCGCTTTCCTTGCACGGCGTCGCGCGGGTTACTCAGCTCGCGGCCCAACGGGACAGACTCCTTCTCCCGCGGAGCCGCCACCACAGCCGTGCGGGCAAGATACGGAACCAGCATCAGGATGGTCAGCGTCGTCGATCGTGTCACGGCACATTTCGCCACGTCTGCCCTCACCTCGTAGAACGCCCGCTTCAGGGGATCGTCGAGGCGAGTCAGCTCCATCAGGTGGGTCCAAGTCAGCGCCTGGAACAGGCGGGCGAAGTACGCCTCGTCCTGCCAGTCGAGGGGCTTGGGTTGCACACTCGGCGGCGAAGGGAGCACGACGCCAGATTGTGCAATCACTGATTGCACGATTGGGTACTGGAGGTAGAAGCCCCGGAACAGGAAGAGGTTGCGACGGCCGAAGCCGCGCCCGAGACACTTGCGCAAGTCCCTCGCCAACATGTCCAGCAACCGCTCCCCATACTCGGCCCGATCGCTCCCGTGTTGTTCGTACTCCACGAGGTGGTACCCGATCAGCCAGTTCCGCAGAGTCAGGCTGACATTGACCGCCTGGGCGGCCCGGCGTTGGGACTGGGTATGGACGGCGGAGATCGCCCCAACCAGCGATCCGTAGTCGGCGACGCGGCCTGGCACCTCGTGTTCCCGCAGAGGCGTTTGCCGAGCAGTCGTGCGGTTTGCCATGAGGAGATCCCTTCGCGGCAGCAGGGCCGATCACTATTCGACGTTCGGGCGGGCCATCCTCGTTTGCGGGACGCCAACCTCGAAGAACACCGCCCGCCGCAACACCCGCCATTCCCCTGCGTCGCCGCGGGGCCGGTACGCACACTTCGCGTCCCCCGAGACGAGCTGCCTCTTGGCGTCAGCGGGGGCGGTGAGGATGAGGTTGGCGATGTCGCTCCCGTGCGGTGGGAGCGTCAACGCTGCGCACTGCGCCTGTCCACCCCAGGGGGCCGAACAGGAGAGGCGGACCTCCACGGGCACGTCGAATTCGCTCTGCACGCGGCACTCCCACGAACGCGTGGCGCCGGGCGCGAAAGAGACTGTGCTCGGATGGAGCTCCATCTGCACCTGCGGCTCGACGGGCGGGCTGAGTCGACGCTGCGAAACGAGCCGAAGAGGAGCTGCAGAGCGCAGGTAGAGGGCGCTCTCTGTGGCGACGAACCTCTGCCGACCAGCGTTGGTCCCCGGGAGCGACACCGGCTTGCCGAACAGGTCGAACGTTGCGGTGGCGCCGCCCTTCGCACTGACGAGGACTTCGCTCTCGCCGCCGCTGTCCCACAGCGCGGTGAGGAAGCTGTTTCCGTCTCGGAAGCGGACGGCGTAGACGGGCGGCTTTGCGTCCGGCTGGAGTCCCTCACACTTGGTTCGGCCCAGCAGCGCGACCATCGCCTTGTACGCGTGGTATGCCGGCTTGGGCTTGCCGTGCCAGTCCACAAGCCCGAAGTTGTGCTCCGGGTTCCTGCGGTCGGTGCCCTCGTCTTGGAACGCGTAGAACCAGATCCGCCGGACGCCGGCGCCGATCAGGAGCAGGTGCGTGCGGACGATCCGCTGGGCTTGCTGCGCGTAGGTGACGGGCGGCATGAACCACTCGCCCTCAGAAGTCGGGTGGCCGCACTCACTGACCGTGATGGGCAGCTCCGCCTCACCGTTCCGGGCGAGCACCTCGCGGGCGCGTTCCAGGCTGTGGAGCACACCTTCGGGGCCGCCCGGGTGACCGCCCGGCGGCGTGGGCGTAGCGTACTTGACATAGGGATGCAGGTCCAGCGCTTGTAGCAGCCCTCTCATGCCGGCGCGGTAGCAGGCCTCAAGGTAGTCTGAACCGGGTCCCTCAAGCTCACCGCCGAAGGTGGGACCGACCAGGGCGATCTTCGGTGAGGCCGCGTCTGCTGCCGCGCGCATTTTGCGCAGCCCAGCCACATAGTCTTCAGCAAACACGCCGCCATAGTCCGGCCCGGTGGCCCGCGCATCCACGAGCACCTCATACGTCGCGTCCGGCTCCAACCCGAGCACCAGCCCCGGCGACTGCGTGAAGCAGGCAGACCGCCACGCGGTCTCTCCTTGTTTGCGCAACTGCACGCGCGTGTAGATCACGTCAGGCGCTGTCTTCGCCCACTCGACGCGCAACGACGAATACGAGCGGCCAGGTTGATTGCCCAAGTCGAGCAAGCCCACCGGCGCCCAACAGCCCGCGCTTGTCCCCCACCTGCGGACGAGGTAGACTGTGCTAACTTATGTTGCCACCTGTCCACATAAGTTGACAGGTGTGACACCCCTGCTATGGCGCAGACCAGCGGCTTCTTCCGCCGTCCACTCGATGAGATCTTCGCGGCGCCAAGCCATGTGGCTATCCTGCGCGCGCTGCTCGACTCGGCCCAAGGCATGAGCGGCCGGGAGGTGGGCCGGACGGCCGGGGTCAGTCATGTGGCGGCAGGCCGCGCGCTCAGTCGACTCGAAGACTGCGGAGTCATTGAGCGGCTGGGCAGCGGCAAGACACAGCTTCTCCGGCTCAACACAAGCAACATGCTCGTGACGGAGTTGATCCGGCCGCTACTGCTCCGCGAGCGTGAGGTCTACGCGCAGCTACTGGAGGTTGTCCGAACGGCGTTCACCGGCACCGACGCGACCGTGGTTCTGTTCGGCAGTGCCGCTCGGCACGAGGAATCGCCCGACAGCGACCTCGACCTGTTTGTGATCGTGCCCGCAGGGAAGCGGCGCACCGCCATGCAGGAAGCCGCCGCGGACCTGGCTGCTGACATTGGTCGCCGCTTTGGGGTCCGGGCAACCCCCCTCGTCGAGACCCGGTACGAGGTCCGTCAGCGGGCACGGCGCGAGGACCCGCTACTCAGTGCGCTTCTCCGGGAAGGGGTAACCCTCGTGGGGGGCGACCTCGGGGAGGTGATCCGTGGCTCGCGGCGCAAGTAGACAAACGGTTGACAAGACCAAGTGGCTGGACTTCGCGCGGGTCGGGCGCAGCTTTGCGGAAGCGGCCGAACTGGCCCGCGAGTTCGAGTACTGGAACGCTGCCGGCGTCCTGCTGGTGCATGCCGCCATCGCTCTGACCGACGCCCTCACGGTACGACTGGCGGGCACCAAGAGCGCTGGCGAAGACCACGGGCAGGCGACGGCACTTCTGCAGGCCATAGTTCTCAGCGACGAAGACTCGAAGCGCGCCCTCTGCCAGTTGCGCAGTCTGCTTCTCGAGAAGAGCCGTGTCTCGTACAGCGGAGAGATCTACACCCGCCGTGACGTGGAACGGATGCGGAAGCACTTCGAGCGGTTTTCGGGTTGGGCGGAGAAGCTGCTGATGGCGTAGCGGGTGCGCGCGCAGACGCGAAGCGTTTGGGAAGACCTGCGCACCACGCCGCCTACCGGCCCGACTCCGCCCTCAACCGCACCCGCGTCGGGAAGGCGCTGTCCACCTTCACGTTCCGGATGAGGAGTTCGTCGCCTTCCCAGTGGTACTCGTAGCCCACCGAGATCACCTTGGTCTTCGGCGGGAATCGCACGTCTGTCGTGAAGGTCGGCGCCTGCTGAATGGGCCGATTGAGCTGCTGTTCGAGCAGCCAGTCGTAGGTGGGGCGGGGGGTCAGGCCGTCGCTGCGGACGAGGCCGAAGCCGTAGTCGTCGAGGGTCATTCCCAGGGGGAGTTGGGCGCGCTCTCTGAGGTGCTTGTCGTCGTCGCGCTCGTTTCCGGCCTGGAACTGGTAGGGCAGGGCTTTGGCGTAGCGGCCGAGTTCCTGGTTCTTCTCGAGGCAGGACTGCCACTGGCGACCCTGCTCGGCGTCGAAGAACTCGTGGTCCTTTTGCGGCGGGGTCCAGGCGTGCGGGTAGCCCCACGCGCCGACGAAGTTGCCGGCGTCGATGCCGAACTCGGTGTTCCACAGCGGCTTTCCGCCGTCGCCGGACTCGTCCATGATCCGCCGAACGCGCTGCCCGCGGGCGGAGAACGACCACATGACAGGCACGCCGTAGGTATGGATGCTCATTACGTCGAAGTAGTCGCGCCCGCCGCCTTCGTAGAGCCCGCGCGGGAACTCGTCGGTGTCGGTCATGCCGCCGACGAGCACGTAGGCATCGGAGTTGGCTGCCTTGAGGGCGGGATAGGCGAGCTTGAGCATGTCGGCATACATCCGGCCACGCTCGCGCAGCGGCACCCCGTTCTGCGCGCCGAACAGGTCAGTGAAGGCCACGTCCATCTCGTTCCACAGTTCCCAGTAGCGGACTTGCGGGTAGCGCTTCGCCATGTCCGCCATGAAGGCCGCGAAGCGCCGGTAGCCTTGTTGCCGGTTCGCGAAGCTCACTCCCGGCGGGTTGCCATGGACCACCACCACCAGGATCACGCCCTGTTTCTCGCAGCGCTGGACGAGGTCGTCCCACTGCGCCAGTTGCCCGGCGTCGTACTTCCCTGCTTCGGCCGTGGTCTCGACCTGGTTCCAGTACAGCGTGTGCCGCACGAAGCGGACGCCTAACTTGCGCACCAGCTCGATTTGGTTGTCCGGCATCTGGTGCATGCCGAGGCCCAGCTCCGGCCGGGCGTCCCACACCAGCAGCTCTGTCGGCGACTGCTGGTAGACGCTCACCTGCTTCGGTCGCAGCGGCTGTTCGGTCTCCAGGATCAACTCGCGCAACTGGCAGTCCTGACCGTGGATCTTCACGAAGAGGGCTGTCTTGGCACCCTCGTCGGGCGAGGGAACGTAGGTCGCCAGGTCCACGGTCCGCCAGTCGGGCCAGCTCTTGCCGGACGCCGCCTCCTGCCACGCCTTGTCGTCCTTCGACAGGCTGACGTGCCACTCCTGCGCCATGTGGGCGCCGACGAGGAGACGAAGCTGAGCCCACTTCGCGTCGCGGAGGTCGAGCCGATAGATCCACTTGCTGCCGAACCGGATCGACTCGGCGCAGCCCGACTTCCCGCCTTCGCGGAGGTACTGCCTCTCGGTGAAGCTGTTGCCCAGGAACTCGATGGCGCGCCCGCGGGTCAACCGCACGGGCAAGTCGAC
>Ga0210024_1003769_pt1 | contig 12283 bp, 14 predicted proteins | sample CryGeymeta201525_FD_183988 | JGI IMG/M metagenome (GOLD analysis project Ga0210024, IMG submission 183988) | Groundwater microbial communities from Crystal Geyser aquifers in Utah, USA - Crystal Geyser metaG 2015-25 (SPAdes) (version 2) | ecosystem: Environmental > Aquatic > Deep subsurface >... | reverse complement strand
GAATATTTAACTTTAAAACCTGAGACATTTGGATTGGATATTTCCGATTTATCTTTAAAAATTATAAAACTCAAAAAAAGAGGTAAAACTTTTGATTTGGTTTCTTTTGGAGAAGAGGAGATTAAACCAGGGATAATTAAGAGTGGGGAGATTAGAGATGAAGAGAAATTAGCAGAAATTATAAAAGAAAGCCTCAAAAAAGTTCAGGGAAAAAAATTAAAAGCAAAATATGTCATTGCTTCCTTACCAGAAGAAAAAGCTTTTTTGCAAGTAATTCCGATGCCTAAAATGACAGAGGAAGATTTAAAATCCGCGGTTATTTATGAAGCTGAAAATTATATTCCCTTGCCAATTGAGGAGGTTTATTTCGATTCCCAAATTGTTCTCCCGGTCCATAACCATTTAGATCATTTCGATGTTTTAATTGCTGCTCTTCCCAAAAAAACGGTTAATCCTTATTTCTCTTCCCTTAAAAAAGCGGGACTGGAACCCTGGGCTTTGGAAATTGAATCCCAGGCAATCGCCAGGGCCTTAATCAAAGATGAAGTTTCTCCTTCCCCAGTTCTTTTAATTGATTTGGGCCAAACCCGAACCAGTTTTATTATTTTTTCCGGATATTCTTTGAGATTTACCTCTTCTATTCCGGTTTCGGCCGGCAGCTTTACTGAAATTATTTCTAAAGTCCTAAAAATAAGTTCAGTTGAAGCTGAAAGATTAAAAATAAAATATGGTTTGGAAGAAAGTATTAAATTAGAAATAAAAGTCGAAAAATCAGAGACGAGAAAAAAAAGGGGTGAAATTTTTGAAGCCCTGATTCCAGCTCTTGTTGATTTAACCCAACAAATTAAGAGATACTTAGAATATTATCAAACCCATGCCTCCCATGAGCATCTACCACCAGATGGCAAAGGAGTCTCGAAGATTTTGCTCTGCGGAGGAGGAGCAAATTTAAAAGGCCTTCCCGAACTACTTTCCTTAGAATTAAGAATCCCAACCGAGCTAGGAAACCCCTGGATAAACATTTTAGCTGAGGGGAAAAAAGTCTCAAAATTACCATTTGAAAAATCATTAAGTTACACTACCGCTATAGGATTAGCATTAAGAGGAATAAAACAATGATTAATTTACTACCACCCCAACAAAAAGAAGAATTGCGAGAGGAAGAAAAATTGAGATTAATTTTGATTCTGGAAATAGTTATTCTGGCTTTTTTAATTTCTCTAACTCTAATTTTATCTTCAATAAGGACTAATATTTTGAGCCAGGTTCAAATTCAAAAAATCTTTCTTGAGCAAAGGGAAAAAGAATTTAAAAGCACCAAATTTCAAGAACTAGAAAAGAGGATCGGAGATTATAACTCCATCCTCTCTGAGTTGGATTCTTTCTATGACCGGAACCTTAATCTAACTGAGATTTTAGAAAAAACTTCGAAAACCCTTCCGGCCGGAACTTATTTAACTACCTTTAATTTCAACCTTTTAACTTCTCAAATTTCCCTTTCTGGCTTTTGCCCTAATCGAGAAATCCTACTTGAATTCAAAAAAAATCTGGAACAAGAAGAAAAATTTGAGAAGGTTTATTTTCCGCCATCAAATTGGGTAATACCAACTGATATTAATTTTTCAGCAAGCTTCCAAATTAAAAGATGACCCTAAAGACCAAAATTAATTTATCAATAGTTGCCTTTATTATCTTAACAATTTTTATTATTGTTTTTTTAATTCCCCATCTTTTTTCAGAAATAAAAAAGAGTTCCAGGGAACTTATCTCCCAAAAAGAAAAGTTAGCTGAATTTCAAGCTATGACTGAAGATCTAGAGAAATTCAAAAGCGACTATCCAGAAATAAAAGAAAATTTAGAAAAAATTAATATCCTTTTTATTGATCCTGAGGTGCCAGTAGATTTTATTAGTTTTTTAGAAAAGACTTCTAACAATTGTAAGGTTAAACTTGATATTTCTCTTGGTCTTCCTCAAAAGATCGAAAAAGATCCCTGGCCATCGATATCCCTGCAAATAAGATCGGCTAGTTCTTTTTCCAATTTTTTGAGATTTCTTGAAAAATTGGAGCAAAGTTCCTATTTAATTGAAATTCAAAATTTAAGTATTGCCCGACTTAGCGAAATGGAACTGACCCAGCCCTTTCCTCAGACAGAGCTGCTTGAGCGCTTAGTTTCAGGAGATGTTAAGGCCACTTTTTCAATAAAAGTTTTTACAAAATGAAAATTCCCAAAATAAAAGCTAAAAAAATTAAGGAATTTTTTAAAAAGTTGTTGAGGGTTTTAGGAGAACGGGCTTTTTTAACCTTTCTTGGATTATTAATAATTACTCTCATTTTTGGTGGTTTTATCTTTTACAAATACAGTATTTTAGCCGCCAAAATGGAGCCCCAAGTTACTGAAAAACCCCTTCAATTTAAAGAAAAAACTTACCAAGCTGTTTTAAAATTCTGGCAAGAAAAAGAAAAAAGATTTAATGAGGTCGATTTAAAAGAATATTCCAACCCATTCAGATAAGGCGAAGAGGACTTTGTCCTCTTCTTTAACTTCGCTTCCTACGGAAGCTCGTTGACTAAAAAGAAAATTTAAGGTAAAATATCTAGGCCAAAAAGCCCTCATAGTTCAACGGATAGAACACGCCCCGCCCTTTTCGCCCCTGTAGCTCAATGGATAGAGTACCTCCCTTCTAAGAAGGTGATGGGGGTTCGATTCCTCCCAGGGGCATAATTAAAATTAAAGGGCGGGGTGAAATGGAGGTTCGATTCCTCCTGAGGGCACATGGTGGCTATGGTGTGATAGCAGCATTGTAATCCACAGTGCGATGTCTTGACCTTCCAAAAGTTTTAGAATACAATGTAAGAATGCCTTTGGTTTACTGTAAAATATGCAGGAAAAAGTTTTATGCGAAACCTAGTTGGTTAAAAAGGGGATGGGGAAAATTTTGTTCGGCTAAATGTCAATATAAATCTTATTTAAAAGGAAAATTTGTTCAATGTAAAATTTGTGGTAAAAAAGTATGGAGAGCACCTAGGAAAATAAAACATTCAAAAAGCGGAGAATTTTTCTGCAGTAAATCTCACCAAACTCTTTGGAGAAATAGTATATTCGTTGGTCCTCGACACCACAATTGGAAGAGCGGAGAGAGCATAGAGCATAAAAGTCTTTTAATCAAAAATGGAGTTAAGCCGGTTTGCAAATTATGCGGATGTAACGATGTAAGGGTGCTCGCCGTTCACCATCTAGATAAAAATAGAAAACACAATAATGTAAAGAATTTGACCTGGTTATGTCATAATTGCCATCATTTAGTTCATTGTTATAATGTTCTGGTATAAATTTATGGTGGCCGTAGCTCAACTGGCAGAGCGCCTCGCTGTGGCCGAGGTGGTTGCGCGTTCAAATCGCGTCGGTCACCCCACGCAAAAAGAAAAAAGGAGCTTAGCTCCTTTTTTCCATCTCCTCCTTTTTATTTTTTTTCTTCTAGCTTGACTTTGAGAATTATTTCTTTACCTTCTCTCAAAACATTTAGGGAAATTTCTTCACCGATTTTGAATTTTTGTAAGAGATTGGCTAAGGGATTTTTTTCGGTAATTTTTTCACTGTTACATTCCAAAATTATGTCATATTCTTTTAGGCCGGCTTTATCAGCGGCTGAATCTTTGACCACCGCCTCTTCGCCTAAAATTTCCCTAACAATTAAGGCTCCATAATCTACCGGAAGTTTATGGGCTTTGGCTATTTCCCGGTTTAAAACAATATATCTCACTCCCAAAAATGGCCTTCTAATCTTCCCATATTTTTTAACTTCCTCCAAATCTTTTTTGGCATAATTAATCGGAATGGCAAAGCCAATGTTCTGGGCTCCCATCACCATAGCCGTATTAATCCCAATTACTTTCCCTTCCATATTTACCAAAGGCCCCCCAGAATTCCCCGGATTAATAGCAGCATCGGTTTGAATTAATCCCCGGAGCTGAGCTATTCTATCAGTTAAGCCAGAAAAGGCAGTGATTGATCTTGACATCCCAGAGACAATTCCCGCGCTGACCGTGTCATGGAATTCTCCTAAGGCATTTCCAACTGCAATTACCTCTTCCCCCAACTCAATTTTATCTGAATCGCCCAATTCTAAATAGGGTAAATTTTTGGCATTGATTTTCAAAATGGCAATGTCACTAATTGGGTCCCTGGAGATCACTTTAGCTGGATATTTTTTAGTCGGTTCTAAAATCACGGTATAATCAGATCCTGGGTCGGAAACAACATGCTGAGAGGTTAAGGTATAGCCATCGGGGGAGATAATAAAACCAGAACCGCCTCCTATTTTTGTTTTCTCCTTCCCTCTTTCAAATTTCGGAATAACAAATTCCCTGCCGCCAAAAGGAAAAAAATAAAAACCCTCTACCTTTGGTAAATCTTTGGTGATAACAATAGTGATTACGGCAGGACAAACTTTTTTTGCTACTTCAACAATCGGAGATTTCTCTGGCATATAACATATTTTAACACGAGAAAAGATTGTCAACAACAAAAAATTTTGCTAAAATGTTGCTATCGCCCCTGTAGTTCAACGGATAGAACAGTCCCGTCCTAAGGGAAAAATTGGGGGTTCAATTCCTCCCAGGGGCACAATATTTGCACATTGATAAGCTCTGGGGTATAATATAGAAATGAATAGAATAAACTTGAGTGAAAAGGTAAAAAAACTCAGGGGGCAGGGCAAGACATATACAGAGATTAAAAGTATTTTAAAGGTGATTATTCCTGAAAGCACTCTTTCTTACTGGTGCAAAAATGTTCTTTTGCCGTCAGAATATTTTAATAAAATTAAATTATTAAACGCATTGAATAGAGAAAAAGGACGAAAGGTTGCTTTAGAAATTAATAGACAGAAAAGAGATAAATTTTTAAAAGAAGTAAAGCAAGAAGCCATGCCTATTTTAAGGAAGTTTAACCAGGGGAGCCTTAAAATAGCTCTTGCGATACTGTATCTTGGTGAGGGAGCGAAATGGAAAGGTCATTCAGGATTGCTTCTTGGGAGTTCGGACCCGGAAGTAATTCTTTTATATATTTCGTTATTAGAAAAGTGTTATCATATCGGGTCGGATCAGCTTAAATGTAGAATAAGCTATCGAGCTGATCAAAATATCAGAAAGCTTGAAAAATATTGGTCCGGCGTCACTAGGATTCCGCTAAAAAATTTTTATAAAACTAAACCAGATCCAAGAATAAAAAATAAAAGAACAAGAAAGGTTGATTATAAGGGTGTCTGCGTGATTACTTGTGCTGGGGCGAAAATTCAGTTAGAACTAGAAATGCTCGTAAAACTTTTGTTGAAAAAAATAAGGGCCCATAGCTTAGAGGAAAAGCGTTAGTATGGCATACTAAAGATCGCGAGTTCAAGTCTCGCTGGGTCCATAAAATGAAAAAAGTTGCTATTTTGGAACCGGGAGCCTGGGGCACTACCCTGGGAATTCTTTTAAACAGAAAAGGCGATGAAACTAAAGTTTCATCTTCACCCTTCGCTAACGCTCGGGTAAATGAGGTAAGTTTTTGGTATGATAATCCTGGGCTGGCTTTAAAGATTGAGAGGGTTAGAGAGAATGAAAAATTGCCGGGAATTAGAATTCCCAAAAAAATTTTTATTTCTTCTGATTTAGGAAAAGTAATCGAAAATGCCAACTTAATTATTGTTGCTTCCCCCTCTTTTAATTTCCGAAAAACCTTAACATACCTTAAAAAATCCATAGGTGACACCTATGGCAATTATCCTCCTCTGTTGGGGATTGCTAAAGGCATTGAAAGAGAAACCTTAAAATTACCTTCCCAGATTGTTGGAGAAATTTTTGGGAAAATTCCCTATGCTCATTTATCCGGACCAGGATTTGCCAGAGAAATTATCAAAGGGAAACCAGCTAAAGAAGTGATCGCTTCTAAAAGCAAAAAATTTTTAAAGCAGCTTAAAGAACTTTTTAAAATTAAACCGCTTGAAATTTCCACTACCGCTGATTTAATTGGAGTCCAGTTAGCCGGCGCCCTAAAAAATGCCCTGGCCATTGGCATTAGTTTAGTTGAGGCCGAATATCAAAATTCTAAAATGAGTAAAGATTTAATCAGACTGGGATTAAAAGAAATGATAAAATTAGGACAGAAAATGGGAGCTAAAAAAGAAACTTTTTTAGGCCCAGTTGGCCGAGGAGATTTAATTCTAACTTCTACTAACCCACTTTCTCGAAATTTTCAATTTGGCCAAAATATTCTTTTGGACGTTAATAAAATGAGAAGGGAAATTATTGAAAGAAAAATTACCGTCGAAGGTTTTGATAACGCTCAAGCTTTTTATAAATTAGGAAAAATTCATAAATTGGATTTACCAATGATCAATGAAATTTATAAAGTAATTTACGAAAAAACTTCCCCTGGAAGAATGGTAAAAAATTTAATAGGCCTCATTAAGCAAAATTAAGTCAGTCTTCTTCGATTAGATAAAAAGTCCCTTCCGGACTTTTTTAATTGATTTTTAACTGAAAAAATGGTATCTTTAAAAATGATTTGAATTGGGAGGCGTGCGAGAGGGGCTGAATCGGGTAGTTTCGAAAACTACTATGGTTGAAAGACCATCGAAGGTTCGAATCCTTCCGCCTCCGCTAGCCACTTTAAGAAAAGCCATATCGGAGAGGGGTCGGGAGCCCCGCACCTTTCATAGTTTTATTCAAGTTTTGATTAAAAGTTTTAGAAATATCCTTCTACACTAGGCGAAAGGTGCGGGGTCTAAAGAGCGAGCCCGAAGCGAGGCGAAGCCGAGCGCCGGCACGAAGTGCTGGATGAGGGCGAGTGACTTACTTGGTAATACCACTATGTTCAATGAATTTTCAATTCATTTCAATTTTCAATAAATTTTTAATTTATTTCAATGGTCGATGAATCTTTGATTCATCTTAATCTTCAATAAATCTCCGATTTATTTCAATGTTCAATTTTTTCAAAAAAGGGAAAAAGGAACCGGAAAATTTAAAGGAGATTTTGATTCAATTTAAGGATTTGGAGATGAATTTTGAAAAGCTCTCTGAAGAGTTAGAGAATTTGAAAAAAGAAAGTAAGTTTTCAGTTCAAAAAATTGGGATAGTAAGATTTAATCCCTTTTCTGAAGTTGGCGGAGATCAAAGCTTCTCGATTGCTCTATTAGATGGTAATGATAATGGAGTAGTCATTACCAGTCTTTATACAAGAGAAGGAAACAGGGTTTATGGAAAACCAATTAAAAATGGCCGTTCAGAATACTCTTTGTCTAACGAGGAAAAAGAGGTTATAGAAAAAGCAAAGTCTAAAAACAATGGTGAAAGAAAAAACAAAAAATTTAATAACCCGGCCACCGGTAGCGGTGGTTTTAGGCCATGTTGACTCAGGAAAAACCTCGATTTTGGATTGTATTAGAAAAACTCATGTAGCAGAAAAAGAGACTGGCGGCATTACCCAGCATATCGGAGCTTATCAAATTGAGGTTGGTAACCCTCCTTCGCCAAAGGCTACGGAAGGGCAAAGAAAAATTACCTTTATTGATACCCCTGGCCATGAAGCCTTTTCAGCAATGAGATCGAGAGGGGCAAAGGTAGCTGATATTGCTATTTTAGTAGTTGATTGTTGTAAAGGGGTCCAGGCTCAGACAAAAGAAGCGATTTTAAAGATAAAAGAGGCCGGGATACCTGTCATTATTGCCTTGAATAAAATCGATAGGCCTGAGGTTAATCCGGAAAAAGCAAAAAGAGATTTATCAAAAGAAGGGGTTTTGGTTGAGTCCTTAGGAGGAAAGGTACCCTCAGTTGCGGTTTCAGCTAAAACCGGGCAGGGAATTGAAGACCTTTTAGAATTGATATCATTGGTGGCCGAGATGGAAGATTTAAAAGCAGATGTTACAAAATCAGCCGAGGGGGCGGTAATCGAATCTTATTTGGATAGCCAACGTGGCCCAATAGCCACCTTGATTTTAACTAATGGAATTTTAAAAAAAGGTGATATCTTGGGAACTCCCTCTACTTTCGGGAAAATCAAAAGTTTTGAAAATTTTCAAGGCCTTTCTATTGAAAAGGCCTTGCCCTCAGATCCGGTTATTGTTACTGGTTTTGGCGATGTTCCGAGAGTTGGAGAAAATTTTAAAGTTTTTTCTGATTTGGAAGAGGCGAAAAATTATCTTAAGGTTTCAGAAAAAAAACTTCCTGAAGTTTTAAAACTTAATCCAGAACAAAAAGTTTTAAATTTGATTTTGAAAACCGATGTCTTGGGGTCAATTGAAGCCATTGAAGAAGTTTTAAAAACTCTTCCCCAAGAGAAAATAGTTTTAAGGATTTTAAAATCAGAAGTCGGCCAAATTTCAGAATCGGATGTTAAATTAGCTAAAGCCCACCCAGCGGCTGGATATCCGGCAGTAATTTTGGGTTTTCGAGTGAAAACGAGTCGAGTGGCTCAGGAGCTGGCTGAAAGAGAAAAAGTAAAAATAATGAACTTTGATGTGATTTATGACTTTGTAGAAGGAGTTCGCAAATTTATGGGAAGGATTTCAGAACCCGAGCTGATTAGACAGGATTTAGGAAAAGTTAAAATTTCGGCAATTTTTCTAGTTGAAAAAAATCGCCAGATTATTGGTGGCAAAGTGATTGAGGGAGAAGTTAAAAAAGGAACCCAAATTGAAGTTTTGAGGAATGAAGAATTGGTTGGCAAGGGAAAATTAATTAATCTTCAGCGAGATAAAAAAGATATAGATAGGGTAATTAAGGACCAGGAGTGTGGGATATTATTCGAGGGTGATGTGAAAATAGAAGAAGGAGATGTTTTAGTAATATATATCGAGGAAAGAAGAAAAGGCGAGTTATGAGCAAACGGATTCAGCGGGTTAATCAATTGATAAAAAAGGAATTGGGCCAGATTCTTTTAAGGGAAGTTGAATTTCCAGAGAATGTTCTGGCAACAATAACAAGAGTTGAAACTACTCCTAATTTAATAGAAGGCAAGGTTTTTGTTTCGGTAATGCCGGAAGATAAAACAGAAAGAATTCTTCAAATTTTAAATCGTCAGATATACGATATCCAACAAAAATTAAATAAACGTCTTAAAATAAGGCCTCTTCCCAGAATTTATTTTGTTGTTGAGAAAGAAACCGCTAAAGCCGGCAGAATTGAAGAGATTTTAGAGGAATTGAAAAAGGAAGAAAAATAAGATATTATCTGAACGTGGCCAGGTAGCCAAGTAGCTAAGGCGTCGCTCTGCAAAAGCGATATACGCGGGTGCAAATCCCGCCCTGGCCTCAATATGATGTTTAGCATGCCGGGGTGGTGGAATCGCTATACACGAAGGACTTAAAATCCTTTGACCGCAAGGTCTTGCGGGTTGGAGTCCCGCCCCCGGCACCATTATGAACACTGTCCTAAGGAAAAATCTTAATCAAAACTTTTTCAAAAAATGGACAGAAAAAATGAGCTATGTTTTGGGTTTTATTACGGCCGATGGTTGTATTACTGTAAGTAAAGAAAGACCGAACAGGCCTTTTAGCTTAAATATAACCTCTGTAGATAAAAAACACCTATACAAAATCAGAAAAGTATTAAATTCTGAGCATAAAATTAGTAAAAAAACTGGCGGAGAAGAAAATGTTGCTTTCCAAATACAAATTCGTAATCAAATTATCGTAAAAGATTTAATGAAATTGGGAATTTTTCCAAGAAAAACATCTCATTTAAATCCAATAAAAGTTCCTCAAAAATATTTTAATAGTTTTGTAAGGGGATTTTTTGATGGAGATGGAACAGTTTATATTTACAAAGTTAACAATACCCCACAAATAAAGGTAGATTTTATAAGTACCAGCTATCATTTTATTGGTAATTTAAATTCACGCATTTGCGATAATTTGGGTATTCCGTTAAAGAATATTCATAGACAAATTCCGAAGAATAGAAAGAGACTTTTGAAATACTCTATCTGTTTTTATATAGATGATTGCGAAAGATTATATAAATTTATGTACAAAAATGCATCTATATTTTTAAACAGGAAACATCGAGTTTTCAAAAAATGGGAAAACGTAAAACTTAAAAACAGAAGGTATTATATAAAACAAAATTATCCCTCAAAAATCGGCTGGCATTTCGATCAAAAAGTTTTTGCATAAAAACTGCCAAAGAACCGGAAAAATATCGGCTCGAACCACATTTTGCCTGCCCCGTAGTCAAAATAAAAATTTTGTACTACTGGGGTAAAAGAAAATTTTTTCATTTTCATTATTAAACTAAACATTAAATATGAACGAAGCGAAAAAACCATGTTGTGGAGGGGAACCAGAAAAAAGGTCTCCTCAAAAAGCCTTCATTCCCGCTAAAGAACTTAGTGAAGAAGAAATAAAACAAGAAGTTAAGAGGCGATATGACGAATTTGCCAAAGAACGTGGTTCAGCCGAGGGTTGTTGTCCTTTAGCTGGAGGAACCACTGAAAGTTTTGCTTTAGAACACGGACTCTATAGTCAAGAAGATCTCGCCTTAATTCCTAAGTTAGCTATTAACCTTTCTCGAGGTTGTGGAAATCCTACTGGTTTTGCTAATATTCAGCCGGGTGAAGTGGTGGCTGATTTTGGTTCAGGTGGTGGTATCGATCTTGTTTTAGCAGGTCATAAGGTGGGACCAACTGGGAAGGTGATTGGAATTGATTTCGCCCTCCATATGATTGAAAGAGCAAAACAGGTAATGGCGGAAGCTGGTTTATCTAATAGAGCCGAGTTTATTCTGTTGGATATAGAAAACCCTCAAGTTCCAGATAATATTGCTGATGTGGTGATATCTAACTGTGTGATTAACCTCTGTCCTTGTAAACTCTGTGTTTACAAGCAAATCTTTGATATTCTAAAGCCCGGTGGTCATCTAGCTATTTCTGATATTGTTATCATAGGAGATGTTGATCCTAAAGTTCGGGAGTACTTTCGGTCAATTTGGGCAGGATGTACAGGAGGAGCAATGCCAGAAGATGAGTATTTTAAAATAATTCAGGATGTAGGATTTGGCCAACTTAAAGTTATAGCTCGCCATATTCTTGGCCCAAAAGAATTAGATGAAATGGCCAGTTGCCCAGGTAAAAAGTTTTCTCCCACTTTCTCTAAGGAAAAACTAGCTCAAATGCAAGGGAAAATAGTCAGTGTTAAATTTATAGCTGTCAAACCAAAAGAATAAGTTCTGACACTATTTAATCAGAAATTTATAGAATATCCCCCGGACTTGCTTTTTTTATACAGATATGTTTAAATTGTATATTACCAAAATAGGTTGGTAATCCCTGCCACGGTGTGTCGTGGTAACGCACATTAACAAAAAGGAGGATAAAAATGGATAAGGTCGAGAAAAAACGAAAAGAGAGGTTTGAAGTTTTTCCCACTGAGTTGCCAGGAGTTCAATTGAGGATTGAGCCGGGGATTGAGCTCGATATCTTGCGAAAGACAATCGAAAGCTTTTATCAGCTGGCCAAGCAGTTTGCTGAGGTTAAGTTCCAGATTGATGATTTGACTGACCAACAGGATCCTCGAAGGGAGGAAATCATTGGTACAGCTAAAGAGCATGAGGGACTACGTGGCCTCACCTCAGAAGAGGACAATTTTGTTCTAACAGTTACTCCCAGAGAGAAGGTAATTTGGAATCGAGAGCTGCTCAAAGAATCAATGGGCATTGCTTACTCGGCTGTGATCAGAGAAGATCTGGCAGTTAATGTTTTGGTTCCAGTTGGTTTTCCCACTGAAAAGGGAATTACAATTTCTGAGGAAGTGATGGCAAAAGCGATAGGCGAGGCTTTAACTAATCTAGGAATTTCCGAGGAAGACTTGGCCAAAGTGATGCACCAGGAGGTCAACATTAGCCTTGATGAGGAAAAGGTGGCCGAGATGGTTAATCAAGGCCGAGTTAAGCTCTTAGAAGGAGCTAAGACCTCAGAAATCACCTGGCAAGTTCGAGTGGATCGACTCAAGAAATGAAAGGAGATTTTCAAAGATTTCAAGGCCTAGAGGGGACTATTTTAGTTCCCTTTTTTATTAAGTGGGGGATTTGTTACAATCAAAGAGCTAAGCAACTCTCTAAACTGCTTTTTTCTTTTCTTGATTTTAATTAAAGAATTTGCCGCCAAATCAGAAAATTTTTCGTTGAAAAATTTTCTGAAATGAGTTATTATTAACTCATAGAAAAACTTGAAATTGTCAAAGAACGCGGCGAGCCCGCTTGCGGGCGAGCCGCAGAAATCACGGGGGCTTTTCCTCGCCGCC
>Ga0210024_1003760_pt1 | contig 12303 bp, 13 predicted proteins | sample CryGeymeta201525_FD_183988 | JGI IMG/M metagenome (GOLD analysis project Ga0210024, IMG submission 183988) | Groundwater microbial communities from Crystal Geyser aquifers in Utah, USA - Crystal Geyser metaG 2015-25 (SPAdes) (version 2) | ecosystem: Environmental > Aquatic > Deep subsurface >... | reverse complement strand
TGGATGCGGATCAGCCGCTGCGACGGCGCGACCGCGCGCAGCACCACGGTGCGCACGCGCGGCGCGCCGTCCGCGACCGTGGCGAGCTGCACGGTATGAAAGCCCGAGCGCCGGTCGGCCGCGCCGCGCGTCAGCCTGCGCCACGCCTCGGCCAGCGTCTCCGCCAGATCGTCGCGGAACGCGGCGTCGAAGCCGTCGCTCACGCGGCGCGGGCCTTCTCGATCAGCGCCTCGGTCAGCAGGTCGCGCACCGGCGCAGGGTCCACGTCGCGCATGAGCCGCGCCCGCCCGATGTCGTCGGCCAGCACGAAGGCGATCCGCCCGTCGCGCGCCTTCTTGTCCTGCGCCATCAGCGTCAGCAGCGCGTCGGCGCCCGGCAGCGGCCCGTCGATGTCGGCCAGCGTCGCCTTCATCCCCATGGCGCGCAGATGGGCGCGCACCCGGCCCGGCGCCTCCTGCGGGCACAGCCCGAGCCGCATCGAGAGGTCGAACGCAAGCCCCATGCCCACCGCCACGCCCTCGCCATGCAGCAGCCGCGCGCCATAGCCGGTGGCGGTCTCCAGCGCGTGGCCGAAGGTGTGGCCGAGGTTGAGCAGCGCGCGCTCGCCGGTCTCGAACTCGTCGCGCGCCACGATCTCGGCCTTCATCTCCACGCTGCGCCGGATCGCATGGACGCGCGCCGCGCGGTCGCCGCGCGCCATCGCCGGGCCGTTCGCCTCCAGCCACCCGAAGAACGCCGCATCGCCGAGCAGGCCGTATTTCAGCACTTCGCCATAGCCTGCGAGGAACTCGCGGGCGCTCAGCGTCTCCAGCGCACCGATGTCGGCCAGCACGAGGCGCGGCTGGTGAAAGGCGCCGATCAGGTTCTTGCCCTGCGCCGCGTTGACCCCGGTCTTGCCGCCCACCGAACTGTCCACCTGCGCCAGCAGCGAGGTGGGGATCTGCACGAAATCGACGCCGCGCTTCAGCACCGCTGCGGCGAAACCCGCCAGATCGCCGATCACCCCGCCGCCCAGCGCCACCACCAGATCGTCGCGCCCCAGCTTCTGGTCGAGCAGCCAGCCGAGAACCTCGCCCAGCCGCGCCATCGACTTGGTCGCCTCGCCCGGCGGCAGCGCCAGCGTCGCGACGCTCAGGTTCCCCGCCGCCAGCCCGTCGCGCAAGGGCGCGCCCCAGACGGCGGCCACGGTTTCGTCGGTGATCACCGCCACCCGCCCGCGCGGCGCGAACGGCGCGATCAGGCGCCCCGCCTGCGCGATCAGGCCGGGACCGATCAGCACGTCATAGCCGCGCGCGCCGAGGCCGACGCGCACCTGCGCCGCTGGCGCCCCGGCGCCGGTCATGCGCCAGCCCTCAGCGCGCCCGCCCGGCGCAACGCCGCGACGATCCTTTCGACCACCGACTCGTGCGGGGCACCCGGTTCGCTGTCGATCACGATGTCGGCCTCCGCATAGGTCGGGTGGCGCTGCGCCATCAGCCGCGCCAGAATCTCCGCCGGATCGCCTGCGCGCAACAGCGGCCTGTCGGCCTTGCGCGCGGTGCGCTCGACCAGCGTTTCAAGATCGGCGCGCAGCCACACCGACACCGCCCCCGCACGCACCGCCGCGCGCGTCGCGGGGTTCATGAACGCCCCGCCGCCGGTGGCCAGCACATGCGGCGGATCGTCGAGCAGCCGCCGGATCACCCGCTGCTCGCCCTCGCGAAACGCCGCCTCGCCCAGCGTGGCGAAGATGCTGGGCACGTCCATGCCGGCGGCCTGGGCGATCTCGTCGTCGCTGTCGCGAAACGGCGCGCCCAGCGCCTCGGCCAGACGGCGGCCGACCGTGGTCTTGCCCGCGCCCATCAACCCCACCAGCACCACCGTGCGCCGCAGGGCGCAGCGGGCGGCGGGGGCGGGAGCGTGTCGGGACAAGGGCTTTCTCCGGCGGGGTTTCATCAGGCGATCCAGCGGTGTACACCGCCAAGGCGCGCGGGTGAAGATGCGAGGCGAGCGGGGCATGGGACGGCTGTTGCGATACCTGCTGATGCTGGCGGTTCTCGCCGCGCTCGGCGGTGCGATCTATGCGATGGTGGCCGACCTGCCGCCGCCGACCCGAACCATCGAGGTCGAGATCCCCGGCGCCGCGATCCGGTGAGCGGCGCGGCGGCCCGCTGGATCGGCCCGTTTCTCGACGCGCTGCGCGCCGAGCGCGGCGCCGCAGACAACACCGTGGCGGCCTATGCGCGCGATCTGGGCGACCTTTGCGGCCATCTCGCCGCGCGCGGCCGCGACGTTGAGACGGCTGCGCGCGCCGACCTGGAGGGCTGGCTGGCCGCGCTCGACGCACAGGGGCTTGCCGCCACCACGCGGGCGCGAAAACTGTCGGCGGCGCGGGGGCTGTTCCGCTTCGCCTATGAGGAGGGCTGGCGCGCCGACGACCCCGCCGCGCGGCTGACCGGCCCGCGCCGCGCCCGCGCGCTGCCCGCGACCTTGAGCGTCGCGGATGTGGATAAGCTGTTCGCCGCGCTCGAGACCACATGGACCGGCGACGCGCGGCTGCGCGCCCGCGCGCTGATGGAGGTGGCCTACGCCACCGGCCTGCGGGTGTCGGAACTGGTCGGCCTGCCGGTCGCCGCCGCGCGCGGCGATCCGCGCGTGCTGCTGGTGCGCGGCAAGGGCGGGCGTGAGCGGCTGGTCCCGCTTACCGACCCCGCCCGCGCCGCGCTGGCCGCGTGGCTGAGCGCGCGCGATGCGGCGCAGACGGGCGCAAGGCCGTCGCCATGGCTGTTCCCGTCGCGCGGCGCGAGCGGCCATCTGACGCGGGAGCGGTTCTTCCAGATGGTCAAGGAGCTGGCGCTGGCGGCCGGGCTGAACCCCGCGCATGTCTCGCCCCACGCGCTGCGCCACGCCTTCGCCACCCACCTGTTGCAGAACGGCGCCGACCTGCGCGCGATTCAGGAGCTGCTCGGCCACGCCGACATCGCCACCACCGAGATCTACACCCATGTGCTCGACGCGCGGCTGAAGGCGCTGGTGGCGCTGCACCCGCTGGCGCAGGAGGGGTGACAGGGCGCCGAAGGGTCGCAGGGCCCCGGTGCGATCGTCCGCGAACGCCGCGCAGCCCGCCTTGCCCGCCGCGCGCCGCCCCCATACCTTGCGCCGCGAGACAGATGCGGAGAGCGCGCCCATGGATCCCTTCTGGCTGATCGCGCTGGCGATCTTCGTGCTGCTGATGATGTCGGCGTTCTTCTCCGGCTCCGAGACCGCGCTCACCGCGATGTCGCGCGCGGCGATGCACCGCATGGCCGAACAGGGCCTGCCCGGCGCGCGCACGGCGTTGCGGCTGAGTGAGGACAGCGAGCGCCTGATCGGCGCCATCCTGCTGGGCAACAACCTCGTCAACATCCTCGCCACCTCGCTCGCCACCGCGTTGCTCACCACCCTGTTCGGCGAGAGCGGCGTGGCCTGGGCGACGCTGGGCATGACCGTTCTGGTGCTGGTGTTCGCCGAGGTGATGCCCAAGACCTACGCCATCACCAACCCCGAACGCGCGGCGGTGCGCGTGGCCCCGGTGATCGGCGTGATCGTGCGGCTGTTCGCGCCGGTGGTCAGCGTGGTGCGGCTGATCGTGCGGCTGGCGCTGCGCCTGTTCGGCGTGCGCGCCGACCCCGACGCGCGGGTGCTGGCGCAGGAGGAGATCCGCGGCGCCATCGACCTGCACCACGCCGAAGGGACCGTCGCCAAGGACGACCGCGACCTGCTGATCGCCGCGCTCGACCTCAGCGACCGCGAGGTGTCGGAGGTGATGATCCATCGCCGCAACATCGACTCGATCTGCGCCGACGAGCCGCCCGAGGCGATCCTGAGCTATTGTCTGGAGAGCACCCACACCCGCATCCCGCTCTGGCGCGGCGAGCCGGAGAACATCGTCGGCGTGATCCACGCCAAGGACCTGCTGCGCGCCGTGGACCGGCTGATGCGCGAATCTGGGCGCGGCGTCGAGGCGCTGGCCGATTTCGACGTGCTCGCGGTGGCGATGGAGCCATGGTTCGTGCCCGACACCACCTCGCTCGACCAGCAGATGCGCGGCTTCCTGCAACGGCGCTCGCATTTCGCGCTGGTGGTGGACGAATACGGCGCGCTGCAGGGCCTCGTGACGCTGGAGGACATTCTGGAGGAGATCATCGGCGACATCGCCGACGAGCACGACCGGCAGGCGGAGGGCGTGCACCGCGAGGCCGACGGCTCCTACACCGTGGACGGCGCCGCAACCATCCGCGACCTCAACCGGCTGTGCGACTGGCGGCTGCCCGACGACGAGGCCAACACCATCGCAGGGCTGGTGATCCACGAAGCGCAGACCATCCCGACCGTGGGCCAGGTGTTCCGCTTCCACGACTTCCGCTTCGAGGTGCTCGAGCGCAACCGCAACCAGATCACCCGGCTGAAGGTCAGGCCGCTGGCGCGCAAGACTTAGGCGGGCGTCCGCACCACCAGCACCGACGCCGCCGCGTATTCCGCGACCTTGCCGCCGTTCGACGGCCATACATGGTCGAGCACGTTGGGAATGTGGCTCGCCATCACCACCAGATCGGCGCCGGTCTCCTCCGCCGCCTCAAGCAAGGCGTCGTCCACATCGGTCGCGGGGTCGCCGCGGAACTTCGGCAGACTCGACGCCTCGACGCCGTGCCGCGACGCCTGTCCGGCGGCGAAGGCCGCCAGCTTCTCGGTGAACTCCGCCGGCGTGTGCGCGACCGCCGAAGGCGTTGTCGCCGAGACGCCGACATAGACCACCGGCGCGCCATAATGCCGCGCAAGATCGGCGCTGCATTGCAGCGCGCGTTGCATCTGGTCCTGATGCGTCAGGTCAACCGGCGTCATGATCTTTCTGAACATGCCGTTCCCTCTCATGATTCTCGCGCGCCCCGGGATTGCGGCGCAGGGGCCGGGCGGCCGGCGGATGCGGCGGGTCCGCCGCCGCCTGCGCCAGCGCAGGACGCGCCGAATGGTGGGAACCCTACGCCATCCGACCCGCGATTGTCACCGCCAGCCGGGCGCGCCGCATCCGCGCAGCGCCGCGCCGGGCGCAAACGGCGGCGCGCGACCGGGCGCATCGGTCACGCCCGCGCCGCCTTGCGCCGGGCGGTCGCGGCGGTAAACATCCCGTCATGAGCACCGTCGTCATCTCCCACTCCGACTGCTTCGAGCACGTCAACCCGCCCGGCCACCCGGAATGCGTGGACCGGCTGCGCGCCGTCGAAGCCGCGCTGGGGATCGAGGCGTTTTCGCTGTTGCCGCGCATCGAGGCGCCGCAGGCCACCGTGGCGCAGCTGCTGCGCGCCCATCCGCAGGCGCATATCGACCGGCTGCGCGCGCTGTCGCCCGCCTCGGGCTGGGCGGCGGTGGACGCCGATACCTCGCTGTCGCCCGGCTCGCTCGACGCCGCGCTGCGGGCGGCGGGCGCGAACGTGCTGGCGGTGGACATGGTGATGGGCGGCGAGGCGCCCAACGCCTTCTGCGCCGTGCGCCCGCCCGGCCACCACGCCGAGGCGATGCGCGCCATGGGCTTCTGCCTGTTCGGCAACGCCGCCGTCGGCGCGCTGCACGCGGTGGAGGCGCATGGGCTGACCCGCGTCGCGGTGGTGGATTTCGACGTGCACCACGGCAACGGCACCCAGGACATCTTTCAGAACGACGGGCGGCTGCTCTACGCCTCGACCCACGAGTGGCCGCTCTACCCCGGCACCGGCGCGGCGGAGGAGACCGGCGTCGGCAACATCGTCAACGCGCCGCTGCCCGCCATGTCGGGCGGGCGGGAGTTCCGCGCCGCCTTCGACACGCTGATCCTGCCCGCGCTCGACCGCTTCCGCCCCGAACTGCTGATCGTCTCCGCCGGTTTCGACGCCCACGCGCGCGACCCGCTGGCGACCCTGCAACTGGGCGAGGCCGATTTCGTCTGGGCGACCAACGCGCTGTGCGACGTCGCCGACCGCCATTGCGGCGGAAGGATCGTCTCGACGCTGGAGGGCGGCTATGATCTGGAGGCGCTGGCGCGGTCAGCGGCGGCGCATGTGCGGGTGCTGATGGAGCGGGCGCGATGACGGATGCGGCGGGCGGCGGCAAGAAGGGCGACACCGGCGGCGACATCGCCGCGATGAGCTTCGAGGACGCCATGAAGGCGCTGGAGGCCATCGTCGAGAAACTGGAGAGCGGCGAGGCCCCGCTGGAGGACAGCATCGCCCTCTACGAACGCGGCGCCCTGCTGCGCAGCCACTGCGAGGCCAAGCTCAGGGACGCCGAGATGCGCGTCGAGAAGATCGTGCAGGGCGAGAACGGCCCGGCGACGGCGCCGTTTCCCACCGAATGACCCTCTTTCCCGACGCGCTGAGCGCCGCCGCCGACCGCGCGGAGGCGGCGCTGGAGCGGCTCTTGCCGCAGCCCGGCCCCGGCGCGCAAGGCAGGCTGGCGGCGGCGATGCGACACGCGGCCCTGGGCGGCGGCAAGCGGCTGCGGGCGTTTCTGACCATCGAGGCGGCGGCGCTGTTCGGCGCCGACCCTGCGGGGGCGGATCGCGCGGCGGCGGCGGTGGAGTGCCTGCACGCCTACAGCCTGGTGCATGACGACCTGCCCTGCATGGACGACGACGCGCTGAGGCGCGGCAAGCCCACGGTGCATATGGCGTGGGACGAGGCGACCGCCGTGCTGGCGGGCGACGCGCTGCAGACGCTGGCGTTCGAAATCCTGTGCGACCCGGCGACGCATCCCGACGCAGGCGTGCGCGCCGCGCTGGCGCTGGCGCTGGCGCGCGCCTCCGGCCTTGCGGGCATGGTCGGCGGGCAGGCGCTGGATCTGGCCGCCGAGACGGCGGGCGCGCCGCTCGACGCCGCCGCCATCGCCGCGCTGCAACAACTCAAGACCGGCGCGCTGATCGCCTTTGCGGCGGAGGCGGGCGCGATATTGGGCGGGGCGGACGCAGGCGCGCGCGCGGCGCTGGCGGGCTATGGCCGCGACCTCGGCGCCGCGTTCCAGATCCGCGACGACCTGCTCGACGTGGAGGGCGACGCGGCGGCGGCGGGCAAGCGGCTGGGCAAGGACGCCGCCGCCGGCAAGGCGACCTTCGTCGCCGCGCTGGGGCTTGAAGGCGCGCGCGAACTGGCGCAGGCCCACGCGAACGCGGCGAAGGCGGCGCTGGCGCGGTTCGGCCCGCGCGCCGCCGCGCTCGCCGCCGCCGCCGATTACGCCGTCACCCGGCGTCGCTGAGACGCCCCGCCAGACCCTGCGCCGCTCAGGCGCACCGCCCTGCAAGGAGGCCGACGATGGCCCAAGCTCCCCGCCCGATCACGCCGCTGCTCGACACGGTCGCGTCGCCCGCCGACCTCAAGCGCTTCAACGACGCGCAACTGCGCACGCTGGCCGACGAACTGCGCGCCGAGACCGTCTCGGCGGTCTCGGTGACCGGCGGACACCTCGGCGCCGGGCTTGGCGTGGTGGAGCTGACCGTGGCGATTCATGCGGTGTTCGACACGCCGCGCGACAAGCTGATCTGGGATGTCGGCCACCAGTGCTATCCGCACAAGATCCTGACCGGACGGCGCGACCGCATCCGCACCCTGCGCATGGGCGGCGGCCTGTCGGGGTTCACCAAGCGCGCCGAGAGCGTCTATGACCCCTTCGGCGCCGCGCATTCCTCCACCTCGATCTCCGCCGCGCTGGGATTCGCCACCGCGCGCGATCTGGGGATGGACGAGGTCGGCGACGCCATCGCGGTGATCGGCGACGGCGCGCTGACGGCGGGCATGGCCTATGAGGCGCTGAACAACGCCGGCCACCAGAAGCGCCGCCTGATCGTGATCCTGAACGACAACGACATGTCGATCGCGCCCCCTGTGGGCGCGATGTCGGACTATCTCACCCGGCTCTGGACCACCGGCCCGTTCCAGGACCTGCGCGCCGCTGCGAAATCGGGTCTCGGCTTCCTGCCCGGCCCGCTGCGCGAGGGCGCCATGCGGGCGCGGGAGCTGGTGAAGGGCGTCACCATCGGCGGCACGCTGTTCGAGGAGCTGGGCTTTCACTATGTCGGCCCGGTGGACGGCCACGACATGGGTCAGCTTCTGGCGGTGCTGCGCACGGTCAAGGCGCGCGCCGACGGCCCCGTGCTGATCCACGCGCTCACCAAAAAGGGCAAGGGCTATCCGCCCGCCGAGGCGGCGGCGGACAAGTATCACGGCGTGGCGAAGTTCGACGTGGTGACCGGCGCGCAGGCCAAGGCGCCCTCGAACGCGCCCAGCTTCACCAGGGTCTTCGCGCAGAGCCTGATCGCTCAGGCGGAGGCCGACCCGCGCATCGTCGCCGTCACCGCCGCGATGCCCGACGGCACCGGGCTGAACCTGTTCGCCGAGCGGTTCCCCAAGCGCTGTTTCGACGTCGGCATCGCCGAGCAGCACGCGGTGACGTTCTGCGCCGGGATGGCCGCCGGCGGGCTGAAACCGTTCTGCGCGATCTATTCGACCTTCCTGCAGCGCGGCTACGATCAGGTTGTGCATGACGTGGCGATCCAGCGGCTGCCGGTGCGCTTCGCGATCGACCGCGCCGGGCTGGTGGGCGCCGATGGCGCGACGCATGCGGGCAGCTTCGACGTCGCCTATCTCGCCAACCTGCCCGGCTTTGTGGTGATGGCGGCGGCGGACGAGGCGGAGCTGGTCCACATGGTCGCCACCGCCGCCGCGCTGGACGACCGCCCCAGCGCGTTCCGCTTTCCGCGCGGCGAAGGCTATGGCGTCGATATGCCCGAGCGCGGGGTTGCGCTGGAGATCGGGCGCGGGCGCATCGTGAAGGAGGGCGGCAGGGTGGCGCTGCTGAGCTTTGGCGCGCGCTTGCAGGAGTGCCTGAAGGCGGCGGAGGCGCTCGACGCGCAAGGCGTGGCGACCACGGTCGCCGACGCCCGCTTCGCCAAGCCGCTGGACCGCGACCTGATCCTGCGGCTGGCGCGCGAACACGCGGCGCTGATCACGGTCGAGGAAGGCGCAAGGGGCGGCTTCGGGGCCCATGTGCTGCACCTGCTTGCGGCGGAAGGCGTGCTCGACAACGGCCTTCGCATCCGCACCATGACATTCTCAGACAGCTTCATCGACCAGGACAGCCCGGCGAAGATGTATGCGGCCGCAGGCGTGGACGCGGCGCATATCGAGGCGACGGTGCTGGGGGTGGTGGGGGCGAGCAATGGCGATACCTGATTTTCAGACGCTGATGCTACCGCTGTTGGCGCTGGCCGCCAGCGGAAAGCATACAGTGCCCGAATGTGTGCCCGAGATCGCGAAGCAATTCAGCCTCTCGGACGACGAACTTGCCGAGATGCTGCCGAGCAGACGACAACTCACCGTCGTGAACCGCCTGCACTGGGCGCGCACCTATCTCGCCAAGGCAGGCTTGCTGCGAATGGTGAAGCGCGGCGTGTTCGAAGCGTCCGGCGACGGCGCGCGTGTGCTCGCCGAAAAGCCTGACCGCATCGACATGCGCTACCTCGAACGGTTCGAGGCTTATCGACGGTGGCGTGCGGCGGGATCGAAGGAAGACAGGACCGGGCCAGACGCGCCGCAACTGGCTTCGGCGCCATCATCAACCGAGACGCCACAAGAGCGCATTGAAGCCGCGCACGACGAGATCAACACCATTCTTGCCGATGAGTTGCTTGACCGCCTGATGACGGGATCGCCTGCCTTTTTCGAGGGTGCGGTGCTCGATCTACTTTTGGCGATGGGTTACGGGCGGGGGCGTAAGGGGGCCGACCAGTTGACGGGCAAGCCGGGCGATGGCGGCATCGACGGGATTATCAATGAGGATGCGCTGGGGCTCGACGCCGTTTATGTCCAGGCGAAGCGTTACGCGACGGAACGCGCAATCGGTCGCCCCGACATCCAGCAGTTCGTCGGCTCGCTCACCGGCGAAGGCGCCACGAAAGGCGTATTCGTCACCACGTCAAGCTTCACGAAAGACGCAACGCGCTTCGTTGACCGAATCGCGCAGCGCATCGTGCTGATTGACGGTCAGCGCTTCGCACACCTGATGATCGCACACGGCGTCGGCGTGCGCGCGACGCACACCATCACATTGTCGGAGATCGACGAGAACTTCTTCTCCGAAGAGTGACAGTGGCGCGGGATGCCCCGGTCAAGCCGGGGCATGACGGGCAAGGGGGGCGGCGCGGGATGCCCTGGTCGGGTCGGCACGAAACGGTCGGGGGATGTGGCGCCATCGCTCCGCCCCGCCGTCATCGCCCGGCTTGACCGGGCGATCCCGCGCCGCGACGCTCGGGCGCATGAAGCGTGTTCACGTCTACATTCTCGCCAGCCGCAAGAACGGCGTGCTCTATGTCGGCGTCACGTCCGACCTCGCCCGCAGGCTGGAGCAGCACCGCGCGCCGTCCCCCACCGCCTTCACGGCGCGCTACAACGTCCATCAGTTGGTGCATGTCGAGACCTACGACGACGCCGAGACCGCGATACGCCGCGAAAAGCGGCTCAAGGCGTGGCCGAGGGCGTGGAAAATCGCGCTGTTCGAGGGCGGCAATCCCGAGTGGGCGGACCGCGCGGATGAGATGTTGCGGCAGGTGGCGCGGGATGCCCCGGTCAAGCCGGGGCATGACGGGCAAGGGGGGCGGCGCGGGATGCCCCGGTCGAGCCGGGGCATGACTTGACGGGCGGGGCGGGAGGCGAGGACAGCGCGGCGCCGTCCTTGGCCGTCCGTCGCCCCCTCTCCCGCCCGGCGGGAGAGGGCCGGGGTGAGGGCTTATCCGCTCTCACGCCGCCGCGCGATCGCGCGGCGCCGCCAGCGCCGTGACCATCGCCGCCGCGCCGCGCCCTGTTGCGCGGGCGCTACAGCGGCGCGGCGCGCAAGATTTCGTCGCAAAGTCTTGATCGAGATCAACACGTCTGCCTGCGCGGCGGTCCAGAAGCCGCGGCGGGGGCGCGCGGCGAAGACCGGCGCGCCGTCCGTCAAGCGAGGGACCGATCATGAAAAAAATGGTTTGCGCGGGCGCCGCGCTGTGTCTGCTGGCCGCCGGACAGGCGGCGGCGCAAGAGCCGTGGTATGCGGCGAAGTCGGACGGCGACTGGCTGGTGCGCCTGCGCGGCATCGCGGTGGCGCCCGACGAGAGCCTGACGCTGGATCAGGTGGCCGGGGCCGACGCCGACGTGGACACCGCCTATGTGCCGGAACTCGACATCAGCTATTTCTTCACGCCCAACTTGGCGCTGGAGCTGATCCTCGCCACCACGCCGCACGACGTGGCCGGGCGCGGCGCGATCGACGGCGCCGACCTCGGCGACGTGTGGCTGCTGCCGCCGACGCTGACCGCGCAGTATCACGTCACCCAGCTCGGCGACTGGACCGGCAACCCCGGCCTCGGCAAGATCAAGCCGTATTTCGGCGCCGGGATCAACTACACGATCTTCTACAACACCGGCAGCGGCCAGTTTGACAGCATCGACTATGACGACAGCTTCGGCTGGGCGCTGCAGGCGGGCGTGGACATCGAGCTTCAGGAAGGGCTCTACCTCAACTTCGACGTCAAGAAGCTGTGGCTGAGCACCGACGTGACGGTGACCTCGGGCGCGACGCGGCTGACCGGCGAGGTCGATCTGGACCCGTGGATCTTCGGCGTCGGCCTCGGCTACCGCTTCTGAGCGCCGCACGAACCGGCGCGGGCGAAGGACCGAAGCGCCCGCGTCCTCACTCCGCCGCCACCGCCTCCCCCACCCCCTTCACCCGGCAGGCGGAGAACTTGAACTCCGGGATCTTGCCGTAGGGGTCGAGCTGCGGGTTTGTCAGCACGTTGGCCGCCGCCTCGACATAGGCGAACGGGACAAACACCATGTCCTCCGCCACGGCGCGGTCGGCGCGCGCCATGATCGCGATGGCGCCGCGGCGGGTCTCGATGCGCAGCATCCCGCCGGGCTTGACCCCCAGCTTGCGCAGGGTGGCGGGGTGCAGCGAGGCGTTGGCCTCCGGCTCCAGCGCATCCAGCGCGCTGGCGCGCCGCGTCATCGAGCCGGTGTGCCAGTGTTCCAGCTGGCGGCCGGTGATCAGGATGAACGGATAGTTGGCGTCCGGCGTCTCGGCGGGCGGCGTGACGCGCGCGGGCGTGAAGCGGGCGCGGCCCGCGCGGCGCGGAAAGCCGTCGCCGAACACCACCGGCTGCCCCGGATCGGTCGGCCCGAGGCACGGATACATCACCGCGTTCTCGTCCTCCAGCCGCTTCCAGGTGATGTGGTGCAAGGACCGCATCGACATCTTCATCTCGGCGAACACCTCGCGCGGGTGGTCATA
>Ga0210024_1003748_pt1 | contig 12332 bp, 11 predicted proteins | sample CryGeymeta201525_FD_183988 | JGI IMG/M metagenome (GOLD analysis project Ga0210024, IMG submission 183988) | Groundwater microbial communities from Crystal Geyser aquifers in Utah, USA - Crystal Geyser metaG 2015-25 (SPAdes) (version 2) | ecosystem: Environmental > Aquatic > Deep subsurface >... | reverse complement strand
CCTTGCTGCGGCGCGGCGGCTCGGCCATTGTGGCGCGCAGACTCATACCGGGAGGATGCGCGATGGCCATGGACGGCGACCGCCTGACGAACATGCAGACCCGCGATGTCGAGGCGCTGCTGCACCCCTACACCAACGCCGTCGCGCACCGCAAAACTGGCCCGCACATCATGGAGAGCGGGCAGGGCGTCTATGTGTTCGACGATCAGGGCAAACGCTATATCGAGGGTATGGCGGGCCTGTGGTGCGCAGGGCTTGGCTTTGGCGACGCAGAATTGATCGAGGCGGCGCGCGAACAGCTTGGCCGTCTGCCCTATTACCACCTGTTCGGCGGCCGCAGCCATGAGCCGGCGATCGAACTGGCCGAGAAGATCAAGGAACTGGCGCCAGTTCCGATGAGCAAGGTGTTCTACCAGTCCGGCGGCTCGGAGGCCAACGAGACCCAGGTCAAGCTGGCGTGGTATTACAACAACGCGCGCGGGCGGCCCGAGAAGAAGAAGATCATCAGCCGCGGCAAGGCCTATCACGGCGTGACCATCGTCACCGCCTCGCTGACCGGCCTGCCCAACAACCACCGCGACTTCGACCTGCCGGTGGACCGCGTCAAGCACGTCTCCTGCCCGCATCACTGGCGCCACGGCCTGCCCGGCGAGACCGAGCGCGAGATGTCGGTGCGGCTGGCCGCCGAGCTCGACGCCTTCATCGAAGCCGAGGGGCCGGAGACGGTGGCCGCCTTCATCGCCGAGCCGGTGATGGGCGCCGGCGGGGTGATCGTGCCGCCGGAGGGCTATTTCGAGGCGGTCATGCCGGTGCTGGCCAAGCACGACGTGCTGATGATCGACGATGAGGTGATCTGCGGCTTCGGGCGCACCGGAAACTGGTTCGGCGCCACCACGATGGGCATGACGCCCACCTCGATGTCGATGGCCAAGCAGCTGACCGCCGCCTACGCGCCGCTGTCCGCCGTCGCGATCAATCAGGACATGGCCGACGTGGTGGAGGAGAACTCCGGCAAGATCGGCGTGTTCGGCCACGGCTACACCTATGGCGGCCACCCGCTGGGCTGCGCCGTGGCGCTCAAGACGCTGGAGATCTACCAGCGTCGCGACATCGTCGGCCAGGTGCGCGCCAAGGCGCCGCTGTTCCAGCGCCTGCTGCGCAGCTTCGCCGGGCATCCGCTGGTGGGCGAGGCGCGCGGCGTGGGGCTGGTCGGCGCGCTGGAGGTCTCGCCCGACCGCAAGACGGCGGCGACGTTCGCCCAGCCCGGCAAGGTGGGCGCAAAGCTCTCGGCGGAACTGGTGGCGCGCGGCGTGATCGGGCGCGCGATCGGCGACGTGCTGGCGTTCTGCCCGCCGATGATCATCACCGAGGACGAGATCGAGGCCATTTTCGCGCCGATGGAGGCCGCGCTGGACGCGACGCTGCATTGGGCGAAGGCGGAAGGGCATATGGCTTGAGCCGTTGCGTCGCATCCGGCGCGCCGCTACGTTCCACCATGTGAGCCACGAGTGGTGGAAAGCATGACCGCGCTGAACATCAAGAGCGCCGAGGCGCACCGTCTGGCGCGCGAGATCGCCCGCGCCACCGGCGAGACTCTGACCGGCGCAGTCGTCGCGGCGCTGCGGGCGCGCAAGGCGGAACTCGACGCGAAGGCCGGGCCCGACCCGGAAAAGGTGGCGAGGATGCGCGCAATGGGGCGGGCCTATCGCGCCAGACTGGCGATTGAGGGCGGACCGATCCCGACTTCGACCGACGACGACGACCTCTGCGACGCGTGGGGGCTGCCGCAGCGATCGTGGACGCCTCGGCCGTCGTGGCCATAGCCATAGCCATGGACGAGGCCGACGCGGGCGCCTTCAGCGCGGCGCTGGGCACGAGTACGCCGAAGCGCATGTCGGCGGTAAACTACTTCGAAGCGGCGCTGCGTCTGGAGCGCGGCGGCGGCTTCGACCTCGATGCGCTGCTGGCGCTGGGCGCCGTCTCGGTCGTTCCCGCCACGCACGCCCACGCGCGCGCCGCGCTCGACGCCTGGCGCCGCTTCGGCAAGGGTCGTCACCCCGCGCGACTGAACATGGGAGACTGTTTCGCCCATGCGCTGGCGCGCGAGGCCGGCGCGCCTTTGCTGTTCAAGGGCGACGACTTTTCCCACACCGACATCCGGTCGGCGCTGTGAGCGGCTTGCGCGCCGCGATGGGCCGCGCGCGATGAACCCGGCGCGCGGCATCGCCTTCAAGCTGACGTCGGTGCTGCTGTTCACGCTGATGTCGGCGTGCATCAAGGCGGCGCGGCAGGATGTGCCGACCGGCGAGGCGATCTTTTTCCGCAGCTTCTTCGCGATCCCGCCGATCATCCTCTACGCCCTGTGGCGCGGCCACATCGCGGAGGCGTTCATCGTCAAGGACCGCTTCGCCCATCTCAACCGCGGCCTTGTCGGCGTGGCGGCGATGGGCTGCGGCTTTGGCGCGCTGGGCTTTCTGCCGCTGCCGGAGGTGATCGCCATCGGCTACGCCGCGCCGCTGCTGGCCACGGGGCTTGCGGCGCTGATGCTGGGCGAGGTGGTGCGGCTGTTTCGCTGGACCGCCGTGCTGATCGGGCTGGTCGGCGTGCTGGTGATGCTGTGGCCGCGCCTGACGGTGCTGGCGGCGGGCGAGTTCAGCGACACCGAGGCGCTGGGCGCCTGGCTGGCGATCCTCGGCGCGATGCTGGTGGCGCTGGCGACCATCCACATCCGCCGCCTGACGCACACCGAAACCACGCTTTCGATCGTGTTCTGGTTCTCGGTCAGCGCCACGGTCGCCTCGCTGACCACCATTCCGTTCGGCTGGACATGGCCGGTGGGCTGGACGCTGACGCTGCTGATCGTCGCGGGGCTGCTGGGGGGTGTCGCGCAGATCTTCATGACCGAGGGCTATCGGCAGGCCGACGCCTCGACGCTGGCGCCGTTCGAGTATTCCTCGATGGTCTATGGTCTGGGCATCGGCTTTTTCATCTTCGCCGAGACGCCGGGGCCTTCGGTGCTGATCGGCGCGGCGATCGTGATCGCGGCGGGGATGCTGATCATCTGGCGCGAGCGCCAGCTCAAGATCGACCGCACCCGCGCGCGCAAGGCGGGCGGCGACAGAGGACCGGTCTGAGAGGGTTTCCCATGCTGATTTTCAAGATATTCGCCGCCGAGGAATGGGCGGCGCTGGCGCGTGACGGCGAGACGGCGGGCGCGCCGGTGGATCTGGCCGACGGCTTCATCCATTTCTCCACCGCCGAACAGGCGCCCGAGACCGCCGCGAAGCATTTCGCCGGGCGCGAGGGGCTGATGCTGGCGGCGGTGGACGCGGACGCGCTGGGCGCGGCGCTGAAGTGGGAGCCGTCGCGCGGCGGCGCGCTGTTTCCGCACCTTTACCGCGCGCTGCACAGGGCGGAGGTGGTCTGGGCGAAGCCGCTGCCGCTCACGCCGCAGGGCCACGCCTTTCCGCCGGAGACTTTTGCGTGATCGAAGCTGCGGGTCTGGCGCTGCTGCGCCGCCTCGATCCCGAGACCGCCCATGCGCTGGCGCTGAAGGCGCTGCGGCTGGGTCTGGCGGGGGCGGCGGGGCCGGTCACGTCGCCGCGCCTGATCACGCGGCTGTTCGGGCGCGACCTGCCCAATCCGGTTGGCGTGGCGGCGGGCTTCGACAAGAACGCCGAAGCCGTGGACGCGACGCTTGGCTGCGGCTTCGGCTTTGTCGAGGTCGGCGCCGTCACGCCCCGCCCGCAGCCGGGCAATCCGCGCCCGCGCCTGTTCCGGCTGCCGCAGGACCGCGCGGCGATCAACCGCTTCGGCTTCAACAACGACGGCCTGCCCGCGATGGCGGCGCGGCTGCGGGCGCGGCGGGCGCCGGGCGTGGTGGGGGTCAACCTCGGCGCCAACAAGGACAGCGCCGACCGCGCCGCCGATTACGTCACGCTGATCGGGGGCTTGCGCGGGCTGGCGGATTTCCTGACCGTCAACGTCTCCTCGCCCAACACCCCCGGCCTGCGCGGCCTGCAGGACCGCGCGGCGCTGGATGCGCTGCTGAGGGCGTGCCGGGAGGCGGCGGGCGAGACGCCGCTGGCGCTCAAGATCGCGCCGGAGCTGGACGAGGCCGCGCTGGCGGACGTGGCGGAACTGGCTGAGGCGCACGGGCTGGCGGCGATCATCGCCACCAACACCACGCTGGCGCGCGACGGGCTGCACGGCCCCCATGCGGCGCAGGCCGGGGGCCTGTCGGGCCGCCCGCTGTTTCACCGCTCGACCGAAGCGCTGCGCACCCTGCGCCGCCTGACGCAGGGCCGCGTCGCGCTGATCGGCGTCGGCGGGGTGGACAGCGCCGAGACAGCCTACGCCAAGATCCGCGCCGGGGCGTCGGCGGTGCAGCTTTATACCGGCATGATTTACGAGGGCGTCAGCCTTGGCGCCCGCATCGCGCGCGGGCTGGACGCGCTGCTGGCGCGCGACGGCTTCGACAGCGTGGCGGCGGCGTCCGGCGCGGACGCCGCCTGAAGGCGCTTCAGCTGAAGAACGCTCAGCTGAAGAACTGCGCGCCGTTCGCCGAGATCGTCGAGCCGTTGATGAAGCCCGCGTCGTCGGAGGCGAGGAACGCCACGCAGCGCGCGATCTCCTCCGGCTCGCCCAGGCGGCCGGCGGGGATCTGGGCGATGATGCTCTCGCGCACCTTCTCGGGCACCGCCATCACCATCTCGGTGGCGATGTAGCCGGGGCAGACGGCGTTGGCGGTGATGCCCGCGCGCGCGCCCTCCTGCGCCAGAGAGCGCACGATGCCAAGGTCGCCCGCCTTGGTGGCGGCGTAGTTGACCTGCGCGAACTGCCCCTTCTGGCCGTTGACCGAGCTGATCACGATCACGCGGCCGAATTTGCGGTCGCGCATCCCCGGCCAGACCGGGTGGACGGTGTTGAACACGCCGGTCAGGTTGGTGTTGATCACCTGATTCCACTGGTCGGGCGTCATCTTGTGGAACGGCGCGTCGCGGGTGATGCCGGCGTTGGCCACGACGATGTCGATGGGGCCGAGATCGGCCTCGACCTTGGCGATGCCCGCCTTGCTGGCCTCGTAGTCGGCGACGTTCCATTTATAGACCGGGATCCCGGTCTCCGCCTTGAAGGCGTTCGCGGCCTCGTCGTTGCCCGCGTAATTCGCGGCGACGGTGCAGCCCGCCGCCTTGAGCGCCTTGGAAATCGCCGCGCCGATGCCGCGCGACCCGCCAGTGACCAGCGCCACTCGTGCCATGGATGTCTCCTCCTGAGATGCGTTTCTTGATGGAAAGGGATGGGGGCGCGCACGCCGGGCGCGCGGCCCCGCGAGAACTCAGTCGCGCTCGACGCAGAGCGCCACGCCCATGCCGCCGCCGATGCACAGCGTGGCCAACCCCTTCTTGGCGTCGCGGCGCTGCATCTCGAACAGCAGCGTGTTCAGGATGCGGCATCCCGACGCGCCGATGGGGTGGCCGATGGCGATGGCGCCGCCGTTGACGTTCACGATCGACGGGTCCCAGCCCATGTCGCGGTTCACCGCGCAGGCTTGCGCGGCGAAGGCTTCGTTGGCCTCGACCAGATCGAGATCGCCCACCTTCCAGCCGGCCTTCTCCAGCGCCTTGCGGCTGGCGGGGATCGGCCCGGTGCCCATGATCGACGGATCGACCCCGGCGGTGGCGTAGGCGGCGATGCGCGCCAGCGGCGTGATCCCGCGCCGCTTCGCCTCGCTCTCGGTCATGAGAATCGTCACGGCGGCGCCGTCGTTGAGGCCCGAGGCGTTGCCCGCCGTCACCGTGCCGTCCTTGCTGAACGCCGGGCGCAGCTTGGCCATCGCCTCGATGGTGGCGCCGTGGCGGATGAATTCGTCGTTCTCGACCACCACCTCGCCCTTGCGGGTCTTGACGGTGAACGGCGCGATCTCGTCGCGGAACTTGCCCGCCTTCTGCGCGGCTTCGGCCTTGTTCTGGCTGGCCACGGCGAAGGCGTCCTGCTCATCGCGGGTCAGCTGCCACTGGCGCGCGACGTTTTCCGCAGTGGTTCCCATATGATAGCCGTTGAAGGCGTCCCACAGGCCGTCGCGGATCATGGTGTCGATGAACGACACGTCGCCCATCTTGGTCCCCTGCCGCAGGTGGGCGCAGTGGGGCGCGAGCGACATGCTCTCCTGCCCGCCCGCCACCACGATGTCGGCGTCGCCCAGCAGGATGTGCTGCGCGCCCAGCGCCACCGCGCGCAGGCCCGAGCCGCAGACCTGGTTGACCGTCCACGCCGAAGCCGAGATCGGCAGACCCGCGTTGATGTGCGTCTGGCGCGCGGGGTTCTGGCCGAGGCCCGCCGTCAGAACGTTGCCGAGGATGGTCTCCGACACATCCTCCGGCGCGACGCCTGCGCGCTTGAGCGCCGCAGTCACGGCGGCGACGCCCAGCTCGACCGCCGAGGTGGCGGCGAAGGCGCCGTTGAATGAGCCGACCGGCGTGCGCGCGGCCGAAGCGATGACGACATTGGTCATGGTGACTTCCCCAAGTATTCCCCCCGCGGCGCCTGTTGCGGGCGGCGCGCTGCGTCGCACCTTAACAAAGCGTATCCGCTTCGCCCAGCGACCTATCGTAGCGCCGCACCTGCGAGATCGCGGTTGCGGCGCCGCGCCGCACGGCGTTACCATGGCGGCAGAAGCGGTCGTGGACCGCGCGCCCCGGAGCCAGCAGCCATGGACGGATCAGACGCCGCGAAACCGGCGCCCATCACCATCAAGAAATACGCCAACCGGCGGCTCTACAACACCGCCAAAAGCAGCTATGTGACGCTCGATCATCTCGCGGCCATGGTGCGCGACGGAGAGGATTTCGTGGTGTTCGACGCCAAGACCGGCGAGGACATCACCCGCAGCGTGCTGACGCAGATCATCTTCGAGGAGGAGGCGAAGGGCGAGAGCCTGCTGCCGGCCACCTTCCTGCGCCAGATCATCCGTCTTTATGGCGACACGCTGCAGGGCTTTGTGCCCGGCTATCTGGAGGCCTCGATGGAGACCTTCACGCGCAATCAGGAAAAGATGCGCGAGCAGATGCGCGTGACGCTGGGCGCCAACCCGGCGCTGATGGGTTTCGAGGCGATGGCGCGCACCAACATGGAGTGGTTCCAGCGCGCCATGACGCTGTTCTCTCCCTACGCCGCGCTGAAGGGCGACGCGCTCAAGAGCGACGCGGCCAAGGGCGACGCCGCCAAGGGCGATGCGGCCAAGGTTGGGGGCGCGAAGGCGCTGGCGGCGCCGGCCGACGACGAGATCAAGGCGCTCAAGGACCGGCTGATCGACATGCAGCAGCAGCTTGACAAGATCGCCAAGGGAAGCTGACCAGACCCCGGGGCGGCGGCGTCAGATCTCGCCGCCCGCCGCCTCGTCGGCGACGTCGTCCTGCGGCGCGCGCCATTGCGGCGACAGCTCCGGCGCGCCGAAGCGATAGCCTTGCAGGCAGTCCACCCCCAGCGCCAGCAGCGTATCGGCGTCGGCCTGGTTCTCGACGAACTCCGCCACCGTCGCCATGTCGAAGTTGCGCGCGATGCCGACCAGCGTATCGACGAACAGCATGTTGTCGGGGTCGGTGGCGACGCCGCGCACGAAGCCGCCGTCGATCTTCACCCAGTCCGGGCGGAAGTCGCGCACATGGCGGAACGACGAATAGCCCGCGCCGAAATCGTCGAGCGCGATCGCGGCGCCCAGCGCGCGCACCTCGTCGAGGAATTTTCGCGTCCGCTCGGCATCGACGACCGCCGCGCTTTCGGTCAGCTCCACGATCATGCGCTCGACGCAGCCGGGGTTGGCGGCGGCGGCGGCCTTGAGGTCGCGCATCCACGCCCGGTCGCGGGTGGTGCGCGCCGAGACGTTCACCGACAGCCGCTCGGTAGGGTGCGCGCGCAGCGCCTCGATGGTCAGCCGCAGCACCCGCCGGTCGAGCGCGGCCACCAGGTCGAGCCGCTCGATCTTGGGCAGGAACTGCCCGGCGGCGATCCATTTGCCGGTGTCGTCCTGCAGCCGCGCGAGGCATTCGCGAAACGCCACGGCGTAGGGCGGCCGCGCCGAGACGACCGGCTGGAACGCCAGCGCGATGCGGTTGCTCTCCAGCGCGCGCATCACCGCGCGCGCGCCGTCGCGCATGGCGCTGGGGCTCGACTGCGCATCGTCCAGCGCCGCGTCGGCCACGAAAACGCCGCCGTCCGCCTCGCCGCAGGCCTCGTCGAGCGCGGCCAGCGCGGCGTCGAACGGCTCGGGCGAGGCCAGCGCCGTCGCCGACGCCACCGCCGCGCCGATCGACAGCGTCACCGACACCGGCCCGAAGCCCACGTCGAAGGCGCCATGCGCGATGTCTGCGGCGATGCGGCCGGCCCGCTCGCGAAACGCGCCCGCGTCGTCGCCGACGATGGCGGCGGCGAACTTCGCGCCGCCCACCCGCGCGATGGCGGCGTCGGGCGGCAGCGCGCGCGCCAGCCGCTCACCCACCATATGCGCCAGCGCCGCGCCCGCGTCATAGCCATAGACGCGGCTGAACTCGCGCATGTCGTCGATGCCGAACACGCAGCAGACCACCGGCGTCTCGGGCGGCAGCGTCTCGGCCAGATGGGTCAGATGCGCCTGGAGCGCGCCGCGCCCCGACGCGCGGCCCAGCGGCCCGGCGTCGCCGAAGTCCTCCACCCCTTCGGCCGCGCGCAGCACGCCCATGAAGCGCGGCGCGCCGTCGGGGCAGTCCTGCAGGCGCACCAGATGCGCGTCGCCCAGGCGGCGGGCCTCGCCCGGCGCGGCGTCGCTGAGGGCGCGGGCCGCGCGCGCGCCGTCGTCGGCAGTGAAACGCCCCGCGCCCGACAGCCAGCGCTGCGCGCCCTTGGCGCCCTCATACACATAGACGCCGACGCCCGCCGCGTTCAGCGCGTCTGCAAGCTCCGCCAGAGTGGCGCGCGGTCCCACCATCGCTCTCCCGGGTCGCTCTCGACCTGACGGTTGCACGCTACCGCCGATTTCCTGAATGTATCGTGAATTGTTGCGGTTAACATCCGTCAACCGGAAGTTGACCGAAACCCGAGCGCGGCGTCAAGCTCGGCCAGCCATGCCTCGGCGCCCGCGTCGCTGGGCGCGCGCCAGTCGCCGCGCGGCGACAGCGAGCCGCCGGAGCTGATTTTCGGGCCGTTGGGCATGGCGGAGCGCTTGAACTGGCTCGCGGCGAAGAACCGGCGCAGGAACACCCGCATCCACGCCGCGATCGCGTCGAGATCGTAGGCGACGCGGCGCCCGGCCGGCACGCCTTCGGGCCAGCGCCCCGCTTCGGCGTCGCGCCACGCCATCCACGCCAGATACGCCACTTTCGAGGGCCGCAGGCCGTAGCGGGTGATGTAATAGAGCGTGAAGTCCTGCAGCGCGTAGGGGCCCACCACGTCCTCGGTGCGCTGCGCGGGCGCCGCGCCGTCGCCGGGGATCAGCTCCGGCGAAATTTCGGTGGCCAGGATCGCGCGCAGCGCGTCCGACGCCGCCGCCCCGAACAGGTCGCGCTCGGCCACCCAGGCGATGAGATGCTGGATCAGCGTCTTGGGCGCGGAGGCGTTGACGTTGTAATGGCTCATCTGGTCGCCGACGCCGTAGGTGCACCAGCCCAGCGCCGCCTCCGAAAGGTCTCCGGTGCCCAGCACCAGCGCGCCGTGATGATTCGCCGCGCGGAACAGGAACGAGGTGCGCGCGCCCGCCTGCACGTTCTCGAAGGCGATGTCGTATTGCGGCGCGCCGTCCGCCGCCGGGTGGCCGATGTCGGCGAGCATCTGGCGGCAGGCGGGGGTCATGTCCACCTCCGCCGCCGTCACGCCCAGCGCGCGCATCAGCGCCCAGGCGCTGGATTTCGTCTGCGCCGAGGTGGCGAAGGCGGGCAGGGTGTAGGCGAGGATGTCGCTGCGCGGCCGCCCCAGCCTTTGCATCGCCTGCGCCGCCACCAGCAGCGCCTGCGTCGAATCCAGCCCGCCCGACACGCCGATCACCACCTTGCCGACGCCGGAGGCCTCCAGCCGCTGACGCAAGCCGTCGGTCTGGATCGCGTAGGCCTCGTAGCAGTCCGCGTCCAGCCGCGCAGGGTCGTCGGGGACGAAGGGAAAGCGCGGCGTGTGGCGCATCAAACCGATGTCGGCCGCGCGCGGCGGGTCGAGGCGAAAGCCGATACGCCGGAACGGCGGCTCGGACGGATTGGCGCGGGCGCAGGCGGAGAAACTGCCCAGCCGCATCCGCTCCGCCTGCAACCGCTCCAGGTCCATGTCGGCGAGGATCAGTTGCTCATCGTCGCAGAACCGCGCCGCCTCGGCCAGCAGCGCGCCGTTCTCATAGATCACCGCCTGACCGTCCCAGGCGAGGTCGGTGGTCGATTCGCCCTTGCCCGCCGCCGAAAACAGATAGCCGCAGACCTGCCGGGCCGAGGTGACGCGGCAGAGCGCGTGGCGATAATCGGCCTTGCCGATGGTGGCGTTGGAGGCGGAGAGGTTCGCCACCACGGTCGCCCCGGCCATCGCCGCGCGCGCCGACGGCGGGATCGGCGCCCAGACATCCTCGCAAACCTCCACCGCCAGGGTGAAATCGGGCAGATCCTCGGCCTGAAACAGCAGGTCGGCGCCGAACGGCGCCGTGCGCCCGGCGATGCGGATCGCGTCGCCCGCAGCCTCGGCGGCGGGCGCGAAGTGGCGCGCCTCGTAGAACTCGCGGTAGTTGGGCAGATAGCTTTTCGGCGCGACGCCCAGCACCGCGCCCCGGTGCAGCACGACGCCGCAATTGTGCAGTCGCCCCGCCAGCCGCAGCGGCGCGCCCACCACGATCAGCGGGCGCAGGGCGGCGGTCTCCTGCGCCAGCCGCGCGATCGCCGCCTCCACCGCGTCGAGCAGCGCGCCCTGGTGCAGCAGGTCGTCGATGGCGTAGCCGCTGACGCTGAGTTCGGGGGTCAGCAGCACGGCGGCGCCCGCGTCGTCCGCCCGCCGCGCCAGCGCCGCGATGCGCTCCACATTGCGCGCGGGATCGGCGAGGCGCACAAGGGGCGTGGCGACGGCGCAGCGCGCGAAGCCCTGGGCGTAGGCGTTGAAGAATTGCGGCGGCGGCGTCAGGCTCATGCGGTCTCAGGCTCCTGCGGGGCCCGGCGGGCGCACGGGGCCGCTCAGTGCTACCGCCGATGCGCCGCGCCGCGCAACCTGCGCGGGCCGCCCGATGATTGACAGCGCCGCGGCGTGCGGCGACACCGCAGCATCGCAACGCCGCCGCGCGGCGTCCAGAGCACCGGAGACCGCCCGATGCGCCACCGCGCCTTGCTTCTGCCGCCGCTCGCGCTCGCGCTGCTTGGCGCCGTGGGCTTCGGCTGGGCGGCGTCGGGCGCCATCGAGGCCCGCACCATGGCGCGGCTGGCGCGCGCGGCGCAGGCCGGGGGGCACGACTGGCTGCGCATCGAGGTTGACGGCCTCAGCGCCGCGCTTGGCGGCGACGCGCCCGACGCGGCGGCGGCGACGGCGGCGCTGGCGGCCGCGCGCGCCGCCGCGCCGCTGGCGGCGCTGCGCGACGCGATCACGGTGGCTGCGGCGGCGCCGCCGCAATCTTTTACCCAGCCGCAGCCTCAGCCGGACACGCAACCGGCTGAAGGCGCCGCCGCCCCCGCCATCGCGCTTGAAATCCTGCGCGCCGCCGGGGGCGTGACCCTGATCGGCGTCGCGCCCAACCCGCAGGCGCGCGACCGTCTGGCCGCCGCGCTCGCCGAGGCGGCGCTGTCTGACGGGGCGGGTTCCGCCGCCGCCGCGCCCGCCGTGCAGATCGCCGCCGACGCGCATGGCGACGATCCGCCGAACTGGCGCGCGCTGGAGGCGGCGGCCGTCTCCGCCGCCGAGCACTTGCGGCTGGGCCGCATCGCCTTTGCGCCGGGGTCGTTCGCGGTGTCGGGGCTGCCCGCGTCGGAGGCGGCGCGGATCGCCATCGAGCGGGGCGCGCGGGCGCTTCGGGCGGGCGGCGTGGCGGTCACGCTCGATCTTGCGGCCCCTGCGGCGCAGGCGGGCGCGCCGGTTTTCGACATCGAACTGCGCGCGGGCGCCGCCGATTTGCGCGCCTGCGCCACGCCGGACGCGGCCGCCGCCGAAACGCTGACGCAGGCGCTGGCGCAGGCGCTGGGCGCGGTCGATCTGACCGGCGGACCCTGCGCGCCGCTGGACGGCGCGGCGGAGAGCGCCGCAGAGGGCGCCGCAGAGGGCGCCGCAGAGGGCGCCGCAGAGGGCGCCGCAGAGGGCGCCGCCGAAAGCCTTGCCGAGCGCGCCGCCGCAGGCGCACGCTGGTCGCGCGT
>Ga0210024_1003747_pt1 | contig 12335 bp, 13 predicted proteins | sample CryGeymeta201525_FD_183988 | JGI IMG/M metagenome (GOLD analysis project Ga0210024, IMG submission 183988) | Groundwater microbial communities from Crystal Geyser aquifers in Utah, USA - Crystal Geyser metaG 2015-25 (SPAdes) (version 2) | ecosystem: Environmental > Aquatic > Deep subsurface >... | reverse complement strand
CAGGAGGCGATGCGCAACCAGGCCGAGGGCCAGCCGCAGCCGCCGATGGACCCCGGCCAGACGATGAGCCAGCAGGACCTGATGGCGATGCTGGACCGTCTTGAAGACGCGATGAAGGGCGGCATGGAGGAGATGGCGCGCCAGATGCTCCAGCAGCTTCAGCAGATGCTTGAGAACCTCCAGATGGCGCAGCCCGGCCAGCAGGGCCAGCCCGGGCAGGGAGACCCGGCGACGCAGGCGCTGCAGGACATGATCGGCCAGCAGCAGGGCCTCGCCGACCGCTCCTTCGACGCGCTGCGGCAGGGCCGCGAGGGTCAGCCGGGCCAAGGTCAGCCCGGTCAGGGCGAGCAAGGTCAACAGGGGCAACAGGGGCAAGGCCAGCAGGGGCAAGGCCAGGGCCAGCCGGGCCAGCAGCAAGGCCAGGGTCAGGGGCAGGCCAAGGGCCAGCCCGGCGGCCCCGACCTCGGCGCCATCGCGCGCGATCAGGAGGGGTTGCGCCAGTTGCTCGACGATCTGCGGCAGGGCATGCAGGGTGGCGCCGGGCGCGAGGCGCTGGACCGCGCCGAAGGCGCCATGGGCGCCGCGCGCGACGCGCTGGAGGGCGGCGACGCCGACGGCGCGCTGCAGGATCAGGTCGAGGCGCTCGACGCCTTGCGCGAGGGCGCGCAGGAAATGGCGCGCGACATGCAGAACCAGCCCGGTCAGGCGCAGCAGGCCGGGCGCGACGGTCGGGCGGGCGACGTGCGCGACGAAGACCCGTTCGGCCGCCCCACCGCCAGCGACGGCCCGCTCGACGGCGCCTCGGTGCGTGTGCCCGACGCCAGCGTGATGAAGCGCGCCCGCGAGCTGATGGACGAAATCCGCCGCCGCGCGGGCGACCGCACCCGCCCGATGGAGGAGCTACAGTATCTCGACCGGCTGCTCGATCGCTTCTAGAGCGCAGGCGCCGCAGTCGAAGTCGCGGCCCGGGCCTTGCGCCGGGGCGGTTGCAGCAGCCCGGCCGGTCGCGGCTACCGCGCGCTCAAACTTGACATGACACGGCGTCGGCCGGGCCGGGCGCGGCCCCCGCCGCCGCAGCGCATCCGCCGAACCACAGCCGACAGGGCGGAAGCCCGGCTCAGCCGCCCTCGCGCAGCCCCGCGACGGTGTCGGCGAGCAGCGCGCGCCCCTGATCCACCGCAGCGACATAAGCGCTGAGCGGCTCGGCCAGCGCAGGCGCCGCCGCCGCGATGGCGGCGTGCTTGGCGTAGAGCGTCGCCGCCGTCATCGCCAGCAGCGCGACCACGACGAAGCCCGCGAGAAATCCGCCGCGCCGGGGCGGCGCGTGCTCGGCTTCGAGCGAGGCGGCCATCGTCGCGGGCTGCGGCGTCCCGGCGGGTTCAGCGACGGTCGGGGCCCGCTGCGGCGCATACGGCGCGGGATCAGCCGACGCGATGACGGTCGGCGCCGCGACACCGGGCGCCGCGACAGCCGCCGCGGCGGGCGTCATGCGCCACAGGTGGCCGCACGCGCTGCACTGAACCATGCGCCCGCCTTGCGGGATCGCCTCGTCGCCGACCGAATATCGCGCCCCGCAGGCCGGACATGTCACGCGCATCATCGCCTCGCGTCTCTGTGGCGAAACCGCCCTCGCCGTCGCTATATCGCGCGCGCCGCGCCGGGCCAAGCCGCAGCCGGCGCGCCGCCGCATCTTGAGCGTGCGTGCGCGCTCTGCGATGCTCGTGCCGCTTGCATGTGGCGGAGTGATGGCGTGATCGCGTTCGAAGCGGCGGCGTTCAGGTATGGCGACCATGCGGTGCTGCGCGACGTCACGCTGCGGCTGGCGCCGGGGTCGCTGCATTTTCTCACCGGGCGGTCGGGCGCGGGCAAGACCACCCTGCTGCGGCTGATCTATCTGGCGCTGACCCCGGCGGCGGGGTCGGTGGCGGTGATGGGCGCCGAAACCGCGACGCTGAACGCGGCGGCGCGCGCGGCGCTGCGGCGGCGCATGGGGCTGGTGCTGCAGGACTGCGACCTGCTGGAGCACCTCAGCATCCGCGACAACATCGCCCTGCCGCTGCGCATCGCCGGGCGAGACCCGCGCGCGCGGCAGGGCGACATCATTGAGCTCGCGCGCTGGGTGGGGCTGGACGACCGGCTGGTGGCGCTGCCGCGCGAATTGTCCTCCGGCGAGCGGCGGCGCGCGGCGGTGGCGCGCGCGGTGATGACGGCGCCGGAACTGGTGATCGCCGACGAGCCGACCGGCGACGTGGACGAGGAGGCGGCGGGGCGCATCCTTGAGCTGTTTCTCGAACTCAACCGCGCCGGGGCGACGGTGCTGGTCGCCACCCACGACCTGAGCCTGATCCGCAAGGCGCAGGGCCGCGCGCAGGCGCGCACTCTGCGGCTGGAGGGCGGCGCGATCATCCGCGCGGGCGCGGCGCTGTGAGCGCGCGCAGGCCCGGCCCGGTGGCGCCGCACGGCGCCGCGCCGCATCTCGTGGCGCTGGTCTCGGCCGCGATGTGCTTTCTGGCGGTCTGCGCGCTGGAGGCCGCGAACGGCGCCGCGCGGGTCTCGGGCGCGTGGTCCGGCGGGATGGAGGGCGCCGCGACGGTGCGCGTTCCGGCGCCAGAGGGCCGCTCGGTGGCGGCGCCGCTGGCGGTCGCCGCGCTCGCCACCCTGTCCGGCGCGCCGGGCGTGGCGGATGCGCGGCTGCTGGACGCCGACGAGACGGCGGCGCTGGTCGCGCCGTGGCTGGGCGGCGCGCCCGACCCTGCGACGCTGCCGCTGCCGCTGATGATCGACGTGACGCTGGCCGATCCGCCGCCCGCGCCCGGCGCGGTGCAGGCGCGGCTTGACGCGGCGGCCCCCGGCGCGCTCTACGACGATCATGCGGCGTGGCGGGCGCCGCTGGAGCAGGCGGCGGCGGCGTTCCGGCGTCTGGCGTTCTGGAGCGTGGCGCTGATGGGACTGGCCCTGGCGGCGATGGTGGCGGCGGCGGCGCACGCAAGCCTGGCGGGCGCGGCGGCGACGGTGCGCACCCTGCGGCTGATCGGAGCGCAGGACGCCTATGTGGCGCGCGCCTTCGAGCGCCCGATCGCGCTGCGCGCGCTGATCGGCGGCGCGGCGGGCGCGCCTGCGGCGGCGCTGGCGCTGTCGATGGCGCCGCTCGATCTGGGCGCGGGCCTGGGCGATGCGGCGTCCTGGTCGCCGCAGATCGCGCCGATCCTTGCGGCGCCGCTGGCCTGCGCGGCGCTGGCGTGGCTGACGGCGCGGCTGACGATCCTGCTGATGCTGCGGCGGGCGCCGTGATGCGGTGGGACGTTGCGCGCGGGATCGCGTTCTACACGTATTTCTACATCACCATGGCGCTGGGCGGTGTGATCTTTTTTCCCGCCGCCGCACTGTCGCCGCGCGCCGCGCGCTGGTGCGGCAAGTTCTGGCTGAGCGGCGTATTCGCGGCGCTGCGCCTGATCGGCGGGGTGCGCTGCGCGATTCGCGGCCCCGTGCCGACGGGGCGGGTGGTGATCGCCGCCAAGCATCAGTCGATGCTGGATGTGTTCATGATCGTCCACGCCCTGCCCGAAGGGCGGTTCGTGATGAAGCGCGAACTGGTGCGCGCGCCGATTTTCGGCTGGTATGCGATGCGCATGGGCGCGGTGCCGGTGGACCGCGGCGGCGGACAGCCCGCGCTGAAGGCGATGGTCGAGGGCGTGATGGCCGGGGCGCGCAACGGCGGCCAGATCGTGATCTATCCGCAGGGAACCCGCGTGGCGCCCGGTGCGCGCGCGCCTTACAAGACCGGCGTTCATGCGCTCTATGAGGCGAGCGGCCTGCCCTGCATCCCCGCCGCCACCAACTCCGCCCTGCGCTGGCCGAAGGGGGTCGCGCTGCACCCCGGCGTGGCGGTGGTCGCGTTCCTGCCCGAGATCGCCCCCGGCATGGCGCGCGCGCCGTTCATGGCGCGGATCGAGGCCGACATCGAGACCGCCACGGCGCGGCTGGCGCAGGAGGCGCGCGGCGGCGCGGCGCAACGCTAAGACGCCACGCCGTCGCGCATGTGCGGGTCGGCCCCCGCGCGCCGCGGCAGCCCGCGCCCCGTCAGCGGCGCTTGCCGCCCTTGCCCGCCTTGCCTGCGGCGATGGCGGCGGCGGCGCGCAGTTCGTCGGCGATCTCCTCCGCCTCCTCCGGCGTGAAATCCATCGGGATCTCGACGCCGTCCTGCTCGACGAACAGGCGGACCATGCCGAGGCTGGTGGGGCCGATCTGGAGGTTCGCGCTCTGGTCGCTCTGCTTGTCGATGCCCAATGTCAGGCCCCTTTCGAAAGGTTGACATGAGGTAACGCGCGACGACCTTCAAAGGCAACCGGCGCGTCGCGGCGCCGGGCGCGCATCGCGCGGCGCCCCGCGATTGACGGCGACGGCGGCGCGACCGATGCTTGGGACGCAGGCGAATGCGGGAGAGCGACGTGAAAAAGGCGCTGATCTGGAGCTCGGCCGTCGCCGCGCTGGTCGCGGGCGGCGGATACGGGCTGTGGCGCGCGGGCGCGTCCGGGCTGGACGCCGCGCTCGACGCCGAGATCGCTTCGCTGGCGGCGCAGGGCGTGACCCTCAGCCATGGCGCGCGCACCCTCTCGGGCTTTCCCTTCGCCTATGTCCTGCGGCTGGAGGACGTGCGCGCCGAGGCGACCGGCGACGGATGGCGCGCGGCGGTTCCCTGGACGCGCACCGAAGCCGGTCTGCTCGGCGGCGTCGCGCGCACCACGATAGCGTCGAGGGCGACGGTCGAAATCACGCCGCCGCCGGAGGCCGCCCTGGGCGACGCGCCGCTGGCCTTTACGGTGACGTCGCAGGATCTGGCGGTCGAGACGCCGCTGACCGGCCCCAACCGCGCCTCGGTCACGGCGGCGGCGCTGGCGATGGAGCATCCGGGCGGCGCCGCTCTCGGCGCGACGGCGGTCTCGGCGCAGGGGCTGTCGGTGACGCTGGAGCGGTTCGCGACCGGCGCGGCGAAGGTCGAGGGCGCCATCGCGCGGCTCGTCACCGCGCTCGACGCGGCGCCGGGCGACGGGGCCGGGCGGGCGGAGAGCGTCACCGACGACGTGGTGTTCTCGGCTCAGGGCCGGGGCCTGCGCGGGCTGGACCTGCCCGCCTTCCTGCGCGGCGACGGCGAAGCGGAGATCTGGATCAGCGCGGGCGCGCTCGCCACCACCGGGCCGGACGGCGCGCAGGGCGGCTCGGGGCCGACGTCTTCGCGGCTGCGCGTCGGCGCGGGGCGGCTGTTCTACACCGGAGAGACGGCGGACGCGCGCTACGCCGTCGCCCTGCCCCAGACCCTCGCCCCGCCCCAGACCGGCGCGCAGCCGCTGACCGTCACCGCCGCGCGCACCGCCATCGCGCTGGAGGCGCCGCTGGCGCCGGCGGCGGCGGCGCAGGCCTATCTGCTGGACCTCACGCTCGACGAGGTCGCGGCGCCCGAGGCGCTGTGGGCGGCGTTCGACCCGCAGGCGCTGTTGCCGCGCGATCCGCTCAGCCTCAAGGCCAGGGTCGGCGGCGCGGCGCGGGTGCTGGTGGACCTCGCCGCCGCCGCCGAGACCCCCGGCGCCCCGGTGGCGGTCGAGACGGTGGAGATCACCGGTTTCCGCTTCGACGGCCTCGGCGCCAGCGCCTCTGGTGACGCCGCGCTGAAGATCGTTCCCGGCGCCCCCACGCCGGACGGGCGCGTGTTCGTCACCGTCGAGGGCTGGCGCCCGGTGCTGGACGCGGCGGTGCGGCTGGGCGTGGCGACGCCCGACCTCGCCATTTTCCTCACCTCGATCGCGGAACAACTCAACAGCCCCGACGCGGAGGACGGCGTGTTCACCTCGCAGATCGAACTGCGCGACGGCGCGGTGTTCGCCAATGGAACCCGGGTGAACTGAGCCATGACGCCGAGGCGCTGCCCGTGGTGCGGCGACGATCCGCTCTATGTCGCCTATCACGACGCCGAGTGGGGCGTGGCGGAGCGTGACGGCCGCGCGCTGTGGGAAAAGCTGATCCTCGACGGCTTTCAGGCCGGGCTTTCCTGGATCACCATCCTGCGCAAGCGCGAGGGGTTCCGAGACGCCTTCGAGGGCTTCGACCCCGTGCGCATCGCCCGGTACGGCGAGGCGGACGTGGCGCGCCTCATGGCCGACGCGCGCATCGTGCGCCATCGCGGCAAGATCGAGGCGACCATCGGCAATGCGCAAGCCTGTCTGGCGATGGGCGGGGCGGATGCTTTCGGCGCCTGGTGCTGGGCCTGGGTGGACGGCGCGCCGCTGCGCAACCGGCCCGCGACCATGCGCGACGTGCCCGCCGAGACGCCGCTCAGCCGCGCGATCTCACGCGATCTCAAGGCGCGGGGGTTCAGGTTCTGCGGCCCGACCATCGTCTATGCCTGGATGCAGGCTTGCGGGCTGGTGGACGACCACCTCGCCGCCTGCCCGCGCGCGGAGGCGATCGACGGCGCGCCTGCGGTCAGTGGTTCATCAGCGCCATGGCGCCCATCGCCAGCGTCAGACCCAGCACCTCGCGCGCCGAAATCGTCTCCTTGAACACGAACACGCCAAGGCCGGTCAGCAGCACGATGGTCAGCATCGAGTAATAGACGCCGATATTGGCCAGCGTCATCGTCTTCATCGCCAGCATCCAGCCCGCCGCCGTCAGCGCATAGAGCGCGGTGGCCACCCAGAACTCGTATCGCGAGAAGGAATGTTCGTGATCGGCGGAAACCTTGAGGAAATAGTCGCCGACCAGCGTCACCAGAACGATCAGCGTGATGAAGACATAGGCGTTCATGCCGCCGTGCGCTCCCGCTCGATGAGGCCCGCGCCGCCGTCGCGGCGCGGGCGGCTGGTCAATGCGCGCGCGGCGACCTCGGTCGCGTAGCGCGCCTTCATGTCCTCGACCGCCTCGGCGTGTTTGGCCGCAAGGTCGGGGCGCAGCTTTTCCGCGCGGGCGGCGCTGTCGATGGCCGGCAAGCGCTGGCCCTGGAAATGCGGCATGACATGACGCGCGATCAGCTCATAGCTGCGCCGCGTCGCCTCGCGGTCGGCCCGGTTGTGCGCGAGCGCGTCGAACCCGGCGGCGGGGGTGGCGCCGATCGACACCAGCCCGAGCCCGCGCCTGCCCGCCGGTCTCGGCCCCGCAGGCGACGCCACCCCCGCCGCGCAGATGTCGAAGTCGGAATAGAGCCGCAGCCGCAGCCGCGCCTCACGCAGATCCCAGCGGTCGTTCCTGAAGGTCACCGGTTCGTCGGAGCGCAGCAGCCGAACGATCCCGCCGAATTGCGCCCGCCGATCCACGCCTCGTCATGGTCGCAGCGGTCGAGCCACTCCATCGGCTCAAGATCCTCCTGCAAGTCGAGGGTGGGGTTGATCCCCGGCTTGTGGAACGGCGCCAGAAAAACGCCGAAACGCAGGCGTTCGGATGGGATCAAGGACATCGGCGGACCCCTTGGGGTTGTTTCGCGTCGTCCGCATACGCTTGCAGCGCGCAGCGCCAGAGGCAAGCTTTCGTTGAGGGGGGCGCCGTGATCGCGGGCGGATCGTCGCCCCCCGGCGCCGGAAGCGCTCAGAACGCCCCGTCGTAGGCCCGCGCGCCCACATCCGCCGCCAGCAGGGTGAAGCCGCGCCGCGTCAGCCCCGCCGCGATCCCGGCCTCCAGCGTCGCGGCGTCGCGCACCCAGGCGCCGCAGCCGCCCAGCGCCTGCGCCACGGCGGGCCAGTCAGTTCCAGGGAAATCCACGCCAAGATTGCGCAGGCCGGTGGCGCGCTGCTTCATCTCGATCAGGCCGAGGCTGCGGTCCACCATCACCAGCGCGATCAGCGGCGCCTCCAGGTCGCGCAGCGTGGAGAATTCGCCCAGCACCATCTCCGCGCCCGCGTCGCCCATCACCGCCATCACCGCGCGGTCGGGCGCGGCGATCCGGGCGCCGATCGCCAGCGGCAGCGCGACGCCCATGGTGCACAGCGCGGAACTTTGCAGCAGCGTGCGCGGCTGGGCGCAGCGCCACATCTGGCTGAGCAGGATGCGGTGCGCGCCGCTGTCGGCGGTCACGATGGCGTCGGCGGGCAGCGCGCGGCGCGCGGCGGCGAAGGCGGCGTGCGGCCCCCATGCCGCCCGGTCGGAAAAGGCGGCGTCGAGCGCGGCGCGCGCGGCGGCGGGTTCGCCCTTCGGCCATGTCGGCCCCGCAGGCGCGACGCCGTCGCTCAGCGCCGCAAGACCCGCCGCCACATCGCCGATGAAGCTGACCGAGGCGCCGTGCATCCCGTGGCGGTTCGGCAGGTGAGTCAGCTCGACGCAGGCCTCGGGCGCCCAGGGGTTCCGCCAGCCGATCCGCATCTCGATGGGGTCATAGCCGACCGCCAGCACCAGATCGGCGCGCGCCAGCAAGGGCAGCACGATGGCGTCGGATTTGGGCGACAGGCCGTGGCCGCCGAGGCTCAGCGGATCGTTCTCATCCATCAGCCCCTTGGCCTTGTAGGTGGTGATCAGCGGCGCGCCGAAGCGGCGGCAGAGCTGCGCGATCAGCGGCCCGGCGCCATGCGCTACGGCGCCGACGCCGGCCACCACCACCGGCCGTTGCGCCGCCGCCAGCCGCGCGCGCGCCGCCGTCAGCGCAAGGCCCGGCGCGGGCGCCATCGGCGCGGCGGGCGGGGTGGGCGCCGCCGCTTCGACGGGCTGTTCGCGGGTGGCCAGCCCGATGGGAATGTCGATGTGCACCGGGCCTTGCGGATCGGCCAGCGCCACCGCCAGCGCCTTGTCCACCATGGCGCCGACCGCGCCTTCGGCCAGACGAAAGCTCGCCTTGACCACAGGCCGTATCAGCGCGGTGTGGTCGAGCACCTGATGGGTGTAGCTCTCGGCCTCCGCCGCATCCACACAGCCCGACAGCACCACCAGCGGAACCTGCTCCTGCAGCGCGTTGGCGACGGTGTTGACCGCGTTGGCCAGCCCCGGCCCCAGCGTCGCCAGCAGCACCGGCAAACCGCCCCCCGCCCGCCACGCGCCCTCGGCCATGAAGCCGCCCGCATTCTCGTGCTTGACCAGATGAAACGCCACCCCCGCGCGGTCGAGCGCGTCGAGCATGGCGAGCACCTCGCCGCCGGGAATGCCGAAGGCGTGGCGGCAGCCTGCGGCGGCCAGGCGCCCGGCGACGAGCGCGACGGTTGTGGACAAGGGGCGAGACCTTTCGAGGCGCGGGGGCGGTCAGCGCCGTCGCTGACCGTTCTTGATCCCCAGGATAGCGCCTGCAAGCTGATTGCGCAGCACCTGCGCCGTGCCGCCGCCGATTGTGAACATCCGCGCGTCGCGCGCCATGCGCTCCAGCGGCAGATCGCGGCAATAGCCCGCCGCGCCGTGCATCTGCAGCGCGTCGCCGGTCGCCTTGACCGCCGTCTCGGCGGCGAGGATCTTGGCCTGCGCCACCATCGCCATGTCGGGGAACCCCTCGGCGCCCGCGCTCTCGGCGGCGCGGGTCACCAGCGCGCGGGCGGCCTCGATGGCGATCGACATGTCGGCCAGCATCCATTGCAGGCCCTGAAACTCCGCCAGCGGACGACCGAACTGCTGGCGCTGAAGCAGAAAGTCGCGCGCCAGCTCGAACGAACCCTGCGCCAGCCCCAGCGCCACCGCCGCCGCGCCGACGCGCTGGGCGTTGTAGGCGGTCATCAGCCGCTTGAAGCCCTGCGCGGGGTCGCCGTGCGGGATCAGCGCCATGGCGGCGGGGATGCGCAGGGCCTCGCAATGCACTTCCGTCTCCGGGATGCCGCGCAGGCCCATGGTCGGGATGCGCCGCCCGACGCGCAGGCCCGCGTCCTCGCCGCGCACCGCCAGAAAGCCGCCGATCCCGCGCGGCGCGCCGTCCTCGACGATGCGCGCGAAGATCAGATGCACCCGCGACACGCCGCCGCCGGTGATCCAGTGCTTCATGCCGTTCAGCACCCAGGTCTCGCCGTCGCGCGTCGCCGTCGTCGTCATCGCGCCGGCGTCGGAGCCTGCGTCCGGCTCGGTGATGCAGATCGCGGGCTTGTCGCCGGCGAGAACATGGCCCGCCACGCGCGCCTTCTGTTCGGCTGAGCCATAGGCCATCACCGCGCCCACCGCGCCCATGTTGGCCTCGACCACGATCCGCGCCGTCACGCCGCAGACGCGCGCGATCTGCTCCACCGCCGCAACGGTCTGCGCCACCGTCGCGCCGCGCCCGCCCAGCGCCTCGGGCAGCGTCATGCCCATCAGCCCCGCTTCGCGCAGCGCGGTCACGTTGTCCCACGGATAGGCCTCGGTCGCGTCGATCTCGGCGGCGCGGGCGCGGAAAGGCCCGTCAGCAAGCGCGCGAGCGCGGTCGGCGGGCGCATGATCGGCGAGGTCGAACATCGGACTGTTCCCTGTTCTATGGACCATATCACCATAACTGCGATAGTATCTGTCACAAAGCGAAGTATCGGATGAAATAGCGTCAGGAAACCTGACAATGGACCTGCGACGCCTGCGCACCATGGTCGCCATCGCCGAGGCGCCCAGCTTCACCGCCGCCGGGGCCGCGCTGGGGCTCAGCCACGGCGCGGTCAGCCTGCATGTCAAGGAGCTGGAGGCGGAGCTGGGCGTGGCGCTGGTGGACCGCGCGCGCCGCCCGCCGGTGCTGACCGACCGGGGCGCGGCGCTGGTCGAGCACGCCCGCCGGATGCTGGCCATCGCCGACGAGATCGCCGGGCTGGGGGCGGCGGAGGCGCTGGTCGGCACGCTGGCGGTGGGGATCGTGCCCTCGGCGATGGCGGGGCTGGCGCCGCCTGCGCTGGCGGCCTTGCGCGCCGCCCACCCCCGGCTGCGGCTGCGCATCCGCGCCGGGCTGTCGGCGGACCTGGCGCTGATGGTGCGCAGCGGTGAACTCGACGCCGCGCTGACCACCGCGCCCGAGGCCGCGATCCCCGGCCTGCGCGCGCGGGAGGCGGCGCGCGAGCCGCTGGAGGCGATCGCCCCCGCCGCGGCCCAGGGCGGGGACGCGCGCGCGCTGCTTCAGGGCCGCCCGTTCATCTGGTTCAGCCGCCGCACCTGGGCGGGGCAGATGATCGAGCGCCGCATCGAGGAGATGGGCCTCAGCGTGGATGCGGCGATGGAGGTCGATTCGCTGGAGGCGGTCGAGGCGCTGGTGCGCCACGGCCTTGGCGTCTCGGTCGCGCCGCGCCGCGCGGGCGTCGGGCGCGCGGGGATCGCCGCCGCGCCGCTGGGCGATCCGCCGCTCTGGCGCGCGCTGGCGCTGCTGGAGCGGCCCCGCAACCCGCGCGCCCGGCTGGCCGACGCGCTGCTGGCGGCGGTGCGCGCGGCGCGGCAGGCGGCGGCGCGCTGAGGCCCCTCACCCCGACCTTCTCCGCTGGGACGGGGGAAAGGGGCGCAAGGCGCACCGGCGGCGCCAAGTCTGGCGGCGCGGCGCGGCAGGCGGCGGCGCGCTGAAGCCCCTCACCCCGACCCTCTCCCCCGAGGTGGGGGAGAGGGGGCGCAAGGCGCACCGGCGGCGCCAAGTCTGGCGGGCGCGGCGCGGCAAGCGGCGGCGCGCTGAAGCCCCTCACCCCGACCCTCTCCCCCGAGGTGGGGGAGAAGGGGCGCAAGGCGCACCGGCGGCGCCAAGTCTGGCGGGCGGAGCGCGGCAGGCGGCGGCGCGCTGAAGACCCTCACCCCGACCCTCTCCCCCGAGGTGGGGAGAGGGGGCGCAGGGGGCGTCGGCGGCGCCCGGTCTGGCGGGCGGGGCGCTATCCGCGCGCGACGGCGCTCATGGACAAGCGGTCAGGCCGCCGCGCGGGCGTCCGCCGCGCGGCGCTGGTCGATGGCGAACACGGCGGCCGCGTCGCGCAGGGCGCCGATCTCGCCCGCCAGCGTGCCGGCCTCGGAGGCGAAGCGCTCGGTCAGGGCCGCGTTCTCTTGGGTGATGCGATCCATCTGGGTGACGGCGCTGTTGATCTCCTCGACGCCGGTCGCCTGTTCGCGCCCGGCGGCGGAGACCTCGCCCAGCGTCGACGCCAGCCGCTCCATCGAGGCGCGGATCTCGTCGAGCGCGGCGCCGGTGTTCTCGACCGAGGCGATGCCGTCGGCCACGTTCTCGGCGCTGGTCTGGATCAGTCCGGTGATGTCGCGCGCCGCGTCGGCCGCGCGCTGCGCCAGCGCGCGCACCTCCGAGGCGACCACGGCGAAGCCGCGCCCGGCGTCGCCCGCCCGCGCCGCCTCGACCGAGGCGTTGAGCGCAAGCAAATTGGTCTGCCAGGCGATCGCCTCGATCATCGCGATGATCGCGGTGATCTGGTCGGAGCTGGTCTTGATCCGGTTCACCGCCGTCACCGCCT
>Ga0210024_1003738_pt1 | contig 12358 bp, 18 predicted proteins | sample CryGeymeta201525_FD_183988 | JGI IMG/M metagenome (GOLD analysis project Ga0210024, IMG submission 183988) | Groundwater microbial communities from Crystal Geyser aquifers in Utah, USA - Crystal Geyser metaG 2015-25 (SPAdes) (version 2) | ecosystem: Environmental > Aquatic > Deep subsurface >... | reverse complement strand
GGCTTCCTATTTAAGGAAGGTGGAATAATATAAAGCCGCGCCGATGTGGGTGAAAGCCGATACAAACAGCGCCATGCCAATCGGAATATGAACCGTATGCCAAAGCGCCATGAGGCGACGCGTCTGTCTGAGCGCGGCCTCTGGCACCGTGCCTTCGATCTCAAGCCCGTCCAACGTGCGCGGAATGCGCGTGTAGATGTAGCGCCCGACAAAACCGCTGATCACAATGATGACGGTAAAGAGCGTCACTACACCCGCCAGCCCGTTGAACTTCCACGAGGTATGCAGCAGGACCATGTAGGGTCCAACCAGTCCCGTAAAGATATGGAACTGAAGCCAGCTGGACATCCGCCCCCAATGCGCGCTGCGGCTGCGTTTGCGTAAACTATAGAGGGTTTCGGTCATCAGCATCATGATAAATCCAAAGATGCCAAGCGTATGGCCGAACAACTCGCCTGCGGCAGGAATTTTCCGCGTGAAATAAATCACTGCCCCATAGACTCCTGTGATGAGGAATCCCACCAGGAATGACGCCCAGAGTTCTCTATTATTTCGAAGCATATTTGACCTCTCCATATATTTATTTGCCGTGTGACGCAAATTGGCAATTTGCGCTACCTGCCCAAGATTTGTTTTCTCCAGGTCACCCAATAATCCGCGATCAAATCCGCGATGGGCGCGTCCATAGCCATCAATTTTTCGCGGATGGATGAAATATCCGCGCCGCCCGCGACCATTTTTTGCAAAGGCCAGGAAAGGGTCTGGTCGCCCATCAACACCGCGCCGACCAGGGTTTTCTTGCCGATCAGCAGGCGTATGTGATTAACGTCAAAGCCGTTCTGCGCCACGATGGCATCCGGCAATTCCCGCCACGTTTCGCTATCGCCGCGTGCAATGCCGACCAGGTCGTCATCGTGCCCGTGTCCCACCGCGCCGATGATGGTGGTGGTCAATCCCGCCAGGCGCGTCACATTGAACGGCGCGGATTTTAAATAAGCCGTTTTACGACCGGCCATATTCAAGCCCGCCACACGACCCTGCTCACGCGCCGGATTCCACAGGCTGTCCAGCACGGAACGCCCCGTCAGTGGATCGTAAGCCTGCGCCACATCCCCCGCCGCAAAAACACGCGGGTCATTGGTCTGTAAATGTTCATCCACCAAAATTCCACGATCGAGCGCCAAGTCGGTTCCCTGCAAAAGTTCCAGGCATGGACGAATACCGATGGCGTAAGCCACGATGTCGCATTTCAGCGTGCGGCCATCCAGTAAGCGAACCCCGCTCACGCGTCCATTCCTGCCTGTTACTTCGATCAACTCTGCATGATGATGCAGCGTCACGCCCTCATCCTGCAAGCGTTTCTCCACCACAAGCGACTCTTCCTGGTCGAGCACGTTGCTCCAATAACGGTCGCCGCGCAGGAGGTAATGAACCCTCACGCCGCGCGCCAGCAATCCCTCGGTTAGTTCGAGCGCGGTAATGCCTCCGCCCACCACAACCGCAGTCTTGCCGCGCCGGGCCAGTTTGAGAATATGCCTGGCATCGTTCAAATGATCCAATTTCACAACGCCTTCCAACTTTGCGCCGGGAACTTCCAGCGGCAGGGCGCGCGCGCCCACGGAAACCAGCAACTTGTCATAGGCCAGGCGCGCTTTGCCGTCTATTTCCAGCGCGCGCTCGGAACGCAAAATGCGCGTGACGCGTCCTTTGACAAAATTGAATTTTAGTTTTTTGTAATGATCCTGGGTGCGCGGATACAGGGTCTCGTCGTGGAGTTCGCCTGTCAGGTAATAAGCCAGGCCGGGACGGGAATAGAACCCGTGCGGATCGTCGCTGATCATGACGATATCCGCGCCCTCACCCGCGCCTTTCCCGGTAGGATAAGGGTGAATGGAACGAATGGACTCGATCGCGGCTATTCCCGCCACCCCCGCGCCGATAATGACATATTTCATCCACCCCTCCGCTCGAACAAATCTGTCTGAGCGAAACTCAAGACCCCGCGTGGACAGCGCGCCACGCACTCTCCGCAAGTCAGGCAGCGGCTGTGCGAGATCGCCTCGTCACGCCAGACGTGGGAGCGCACATCAATTCCCACCGGGCAATTATAGGAACAAATGCCGCATTGCACGCAACGCGTTGGGTCAGACACCACCTGCCCGGTCGCCAGGGCCGCATGCTTTTTTGCATCGGTTTTAAACAAATTAACAATGGACAAAATAAGCCTCCAAGAGATTAGTCGCTTATTGGATTAAAAAGTTACGGGGTATACAAAAAATTGGCACGGTTCAGAAAAGCCCAATTTGCGGCAAAAACACCTTTACAATTTTGGCTACGCTTGTGGGGCGGGAGGCAAGGGAAAAGAACGCCTTTGAAAAAGGCGTTGGGCTAAAACGTTCGATTACCCCAGGGGATTGCTGCCCGTGGATGCCTCACAGAGTAACATAATCGTCCAGAATTTGTAAACCAGTTTTTTCGCGCTTGTGAACCGTGTCAAGATATTCTATTAAACAACTGGTTATGGATTTTTGGAGGACCTAATGGCTCTACAGAGATTCATTTACCCGAGGAGTTGAGTAATTTTATCCCAAAAGGTACCCGTTTCAAGATTGATATGCAACCAAAAATTTCACCCTTCGAAAAACGACAGGGAGCACGCTTTTTTTACAATATTTTTGATGCTGATCCAGGTTATATGTCTGCCCTTGAAATCTTTCTTTCAAACCATGGTTCCACACAAACTAGAGAAAATCCAATTTTAATGCTCTATTATGGAATTGGTGGTGTAGTTAAGCCATGATTTATAAAAGCCTATATTTTCAAAATTCTTGACTTACAGCTTTTAATTTGCTTCAATGATACTATGAAGCGAATCGTTTTGAGTTTATTAATATTTTTCGTGATATTGGTGCAAGTTCAAAATAAACCTGTTTTTAGTCAAACTGCCGCTTGCCCTGGCGAAGGAAATTATTGCATAGGAAGCGTAGTCCAACAATTTGGAATAGGGTGTGCATTAATAGGTAGTGAATGTCAAACCTCTTATGGTGATGTTCTCACATTATCCTGTTGGACAGCCGACTGCACTGGTACTTATTCTCTCCCTGGAGGGGAATGGGGGGAATGTGGAGCCTCGTCTATTCCACCACAATGTACACCTGTTGATGTTCCTATATTTCAAACGTTTAACTGTTGCCTTTATGGTGGCGGGGGTGGGGGTGGAGGGGGGAGTTGTGATACGACGGCGCCGAGTAATCTTTCGGCTGATTGGGGCTATTCTGCAACGCAGGCGAGATTTTCCTGGACGCCAGGACAAGGACTAATGAGAGTAAGCCAGTATTTTGCCATCTCCGAAACTCTTGACAGTGGACGGCTTTCCCCCACGGACACGCCCCCCGAACCCAGAATCCGCCACAGGGACAAGCCCACCCAGAGCCCGAAGCGATTGCGCGAGTGCGTCGCACCTGACTCAACAAGGTGAGTCCTATCGCCAGGATTCGTCCGCTGACAAAGATTCTCCTGTCGGTGAGGTGCGACGCACCCTCTTCGCAAAGCCCACGGACACGCCCGCCGAAACCCAGAACCCGCCCAGGCGTTGTGCTGAGCCTGTCGAAGCAGACAATCCCACCCAGTCCGAAGCGACTCTCATTTGCACATCGTCCGTTCGCCGAAGGTTCGTGGTTTTCATTCGTGGACGGTTTTCCCCCACCGACACGCCTGCCGAAACCCAGAACCCGCCGCAGGGACAAGCCCACCCACTCCGAAGCGACTCTTATTTGCACATCGTCCCCCCTTTCATCATTCATAATTCATCCTTCATCCTTTCTTTCCCCCACGGACACGCCCGCCGAAACCCACAACCCGCCGCAGGGACAAGCCCACCCACTCCGAAGCGACTCCCATTTGCGCGTCGTCCATCCGTTCCCGTCCGTGAGTCCGTGACAGAGTCCGTTGACCACCCCACAGACACGCCCGCCGAAACCCAGAACCCACCCAGGGACAAGCCCACCCAGTCCGAAGCGACTCCCATTTGCGCGCCGTCCATCCGTTCCCGTCCGTGAGTCCGTGACAGAGTCCGTTGCCCACCTCACGGACACGCCCCCCGAAACCCAGAACCCGCCGCAGGGACAAGCAAGCCCGCCCAGCCCGAAGCGACTCCCATTTGCACATCATCTATTCGTTTACACTTGCACCTGGCGTAAGTGCAGGTGTTCGTGGCTTTTCATTCGTGGACGGTTTCCCCCCACGGACACGCCCACCGAAACCCACAATCCGCCGCAGGGACAAGCCCACCCACCCCGAAGCCGTTGGGTTGAGCCTGTCGAAACCACTCCGATTTGCACATCGTCCATTCGCGCATTCGTGGTTTTCATTCGTGGACGGCTTTCCCTCACGGACACGCTCGCCGTAACCCAGAATCCGCCGCAGGGACAAGCCCACCCAGTCCAAAGGACTTCCACGCGCTGAGGCAGGGATTCATCCCGCTGACCGCCCCACCCCACGGACACGCTTGCCAAAATTCAGAATACGTTCACAAAACAAAAGCCCATCCTGCCAAAATGAATAGGATGGGCTTTATGCGAACACACATCATTTACTTCTTCGCCGTTAAACTCTGCAACTCGCCTCGAATGCGTTCCATGATTTTTCCATTCACCCGTCCAAAAGTCTTGACCACAATGGATTTGGAAATCGTGTAAATCTTGTCCACGCGGACTTTGCCTGGATGGTTAAGCGTCCCTTTTTCGAGATCGCTTGAAGTAATCGAAAAGCTGTAATCTACTTCAACTGGATTGGATGTCATTGCCACCACAATCAAGTCGGTCGTCTTGTAATTGTAGACATTGTTGGAGACCACGATCACAGGCCGCCGTTTCTGTGACGAAAGATCGGTAAACGGGATCGGCACAAGCAGAATATCCCCTTGTTCAGGCATTGTTCCAGTCCTCATCGTCTATGGGATTATCCCAAAAATCGAGACTTGTCTGCGACGCGTAAAGCAGATCGGCAAACGCATCGCTTGCTTCCACCACAAAGACAGTCACATGCGCGCCCGCAGGGAATGGGACAACAAGTTCGACTTGCCCATCTTTATTTACTTTCACATCATATTTGAGAGCCGTTTGCGCCAACATGGTTAACTCCTTCTTGATAGCGGCAATTATACAGCATAGCGCCCGCGCATTGACCGACTCCGCACACACAGACACGCCCGCCGAAACCCAGCATCCGCCACAGGGACAAGCCCCCCACTCCGAAGCGACTCCCATTTGCGCGCCGTCCATCCGTTCCCGTCCGTGAGTCCGTGACAGAGTCCGTTGACCACCCCACGGACACGCCCGCCGAAACCCACAACCCGCCGCAGGGACAACCCCACCCACCCCGAAGCCGTTGGGTTGAGCCTGTCGAAACCACTCCCACCTGCACGCCGTCCATCCGTTCCCGTCCGTGAGTCCGTGACAGAGTCCGTTGACCACCCCACGGACACGCCCGCCGAAACCCAGCACCCGCCGCATGGACAAGCGCGCCCACCCCGAAGCGGACTCCCATCTGCGCGCCGTCCATCCGTTCCCGTCCGTGAGTCCGTGACAGAGTCCGTTGATTACCCCACAGACATGCCCCCCGAAACCCAGAACCCGCCGCAGGGACAAGCCCACCCAGCCCGAAGCGACTCCCATTTGCACATCGTCCATCCGTTCCCGTCCGTGAGTCCGTGACAAAGTCCGTTGACCAACACCCCACGGACACGCCCGCCGAAATCCAGAATCCGCTCAGAGTGGTAGTAAGACAGGTTGTCAATTTCGGTTTATAATCCGCTCATGTACGAAATCGAATTCACCGAACGCGCCCTCGAAGACATCGAGTATTTTCGCAAAGCCGAACGCGAATTGATATTCGACGAAGTTGACGATCATTTGATGTACGAGGCCGAGATAGAAACCAAAAGCCGAAAACGCCTGCGACCTAACGAACTGGCGGAATGGGAATTGCGTCTCGGAAAGTATCGTGTGTATTACGATGTCATAATGAACACAGTGAAAATCGTCAAGATTATCGCCGTCGGATTCAAATGGCACAACAAGCTTTTCATTCGCGGCGAGGAGTTTGATCTATGAAAACCGTTTACATTTCTCCACGCTCCAGATCGGTAAACACGCTTTTGCATCAGGCGAAGCGCAAAAGTTTGATTCTCAGGTCGGCAGACGGATTTGAATTCATCCTCGCGGAAGTCAACGACTTCGACAGGGAAATCGAGTTGACGCGCAAGAACAAGAAGTTGATGGCTTTTCTCGAGGAGCGCGCAAAGGAAACAAAGACCGTTTCGGCCGCGGAAGCGCGGGCGCGATTGGGCGTCAAGCCGCGAAAAGCGTAACCCGCCCAAAAACGCGACCTCCCGCGCCAAAGCAATCGCCAAATAACGACGGATTCGCGGAATTTAACGGATTGAATCCGTTCCATTCCACACATCCGTTGTTCGCTCCTCTCCCCACGGACACGCCCCCCAAAACCCACAACCCGCCGCAGGGACAAGCCCACCCAGTCCGAAGCGATTGCGCGAGTGCGTCGCACCTGACTCAACAAGGTGAGTCCTATCGCCAGGATTCGTCCGCTGACAAAGATTCTCCTGTCGGTGAGGTGCGACGCACCCTCTTCGCAAAGCCCACGGACACGCCCGCCGAAATTCAGATCCGCCCAGGGCGGGACTGAGAAACACTATTAGGGTCTTATGCTAGTTGACAAAAGGTCCTCAAGCGTGATATTGGAGTTTCTGCTGAAAGAAACCAAACACGCAGGAGGACGCTCCAATGATAAACGACTTCGATGACTTTTGTACATGGATGTACGCTGTGACAGATGATATTTGGCTCAAAATTGCTCCTTTGTTCAAGCGACCTGGACCTCAGCCCAAGTGCTCCGACAGCGAATTACTGGCAATGGCGTTGATTGGCGAGTGTCGCGGCTGGGACATGGAAACGGAAATGCTCAGCCAATGGCAAGAACATCGCGATTTATTTCCAGTCACTCCAACCCAAAGTCGCTTCAACCGTCGTCGTCGTGGTCTGATGCAAGCCTTTAACTTGATCCGACGGGTGATCCTCAGTTGTTTGGATGTAGCGCAAGACCGCCAATGTGTGATTGACAGTCTGCCATTGCCAGTTGTGCAATTTCATCTTGTGCCATCTGCCTCATCCAGCGGCGACTGGAAGGCAAACGGCTCTACCTATGGCAAAGTTCCTTCTAAAAAGCAGACGATTTTTGGCTACAAACTCCACTTGTTGATTGCTATGAACGGCGTCATCCTTGATTTTGAACTTGCACCTGCCAATCATTACGACTTGCAAGTTGGCTTTGAAATGCTTTCCGAACATACGGATTTGCAAGTCTTGGGTGACAAAGCCTACATCAGCGCAGAAAAAGCCGCTCAATTATGGCAACACAACCGTATTCAACTCAAAACTATTCCTCGACGCAATCAACAAAAGCAATTGCCACGAGCAACACAGCGTCTCTTCAATGCCGTTCGGCAGATGATTGAGACTGTCAATGCCCAACTCTCTGGACAGTTCAATATTGAGGTCAACCATGCGCATACTTTTTGGGGCTTGTGTACTCGCCTCTATACCAAACTTGCTGCGCATACGTTATGTATTTACATCAACCGTCTAATTCGCAAGCCTGCCTTCTTGCAAATCAAGGCTTTGGCTTTTCCGATCTAGCATAAGACCCTATTAGTATCCGCTTGGAGATGGAATGCGGGTTTTGTTTGAGAGAGTGACAATGCCGAGTTCGCAGTGAAAAGAGAGATTTTTACATCATCAATATTCTTGACTAGCACTTTTGTTCGGTATATACTGGTACTATCCATTGATAACAAAGGTAAAAATGAGAGCCAAAGACAAAAACACTTCTTTGAGATATATTGATTTATTTTGCGGCATTGGCGGATTCCGAACAGCCGCTACTCAGGTATTTGAAAAATACAACATCCCTGCAAACTGTGTCTTTTCGTCAGACATAGACCCTTATGCAAGAGAAGCATACAACGCCAATTTTGGAGAATATCCAGCAGGCGATATAACTTTAGTTGATGAACACGATGTCCCTGACCACGATATTCTTTTTGCTGGTTTTCCTTGTCAGCCATTTAGCATTATCGGCAACGGTAAAGGATTTGAAGATACACGAGGGACGCTTTTTTTTGACATTGCTAGAATTCTGAAAGCAAAAAGACCCAATGCCTTTGTTCTTGAAAACGTAAAACGCTTGGTTGGACATAATCAAGGCAAGACAATCAAGAAAATACTGTCCGTTCTAAATGATCTAGGATACACAGTTTATTATCGAGTTCTAAATGCTCTTGATTATGGTTTACCCCAAAAACGAGAAAGGGTGTTTTTTGTTGGCTTTTATAAACCAATGGTTTATCACTGGCCTCTCAAATCGCAGAAATACAAACCATTATCTGAAATTTTGGAAAAGAAGGTTGATAAAAAATATTATGCTTCAGAGCAGATTCGTCAAAAAAGATTATCTACGCATACCCCAGTAGTTACTCCGTCAATTTGGCATGAAAACAAGGCTGGACATATTTCATCTTATCCTTTTTCTTGCGCTCTTAGAGCCGAGGCATCCTATAATTATTTGCTAGTAGATGGCGAGAGACGTTTAACGGCACGTGAAATGTTGCGATTACAGGGTTTCCCTGACTCATTCAAAATTGCAGTCTCAGAATCCCAAACCCGTAAACAAGCAGGAAACGCTGTTCCAGTAAACTTGGTTCACGCTGTATTCGAGACGTTTCTGCCTGTGATTTTGCATGACTTAACTAGTGTTGCAATACAACCACAACGAACATATCAACTCGCTCTTGCTCACATTCTAAGGGAATTTCCCTATGCCCAATACGCCACGTCTACGAACAGTTGATAAAGTAAAACCGCCTTACCATCTCAATCAATTTCCTCCTGATTTTGGATACAAACTTGGAAAGGAAATTGTTTACCTTCTCGCGACAAAAAGCACCCCTTCGCTGGAAGGTCCAGAATGGGAACAAATCTTTGCCAATTGCATTGGGGCAACATGGAAACCATCCAATGTAGGCCTTGATGATATTGTGCTGGGAGTCTGCGCTTGGGGAGCAAAGACGGTTAAAGCGACAAATCCGCATAACACGAAATCAATTCGACTAATTTCTGGTAGAAATTCGCCAGCATATTCTTTTGAGCAAATGGGACTTGATAGAGACCCTCAAGAAACAGGCATAGATGTATTGCGAATTTGGAATGCGCGGGTCGAATCGCTCAGGGATAAATTCAGCCATTTGCGAACTGTTGTCTTGGTGAAGTCTGATGACTTAACAAGACTTGCGGTTTTTGAGACAGAGACTGTGCTTTATCCAATTGACCGCTTTACATGGTCGAAAAACAAACGCGGAAACATGGAAGCGCATGACAAAACAGGAATACATCGGTTTACCTGGCAACCGCATGGCTCGCAATTTACCATTATTGAAGAAGTGCCACAAGAGTGTTTGCTCATAGAAGTAAAGTCGCCTGAAAAACTCGATAAAGATAGCGTTTTGAAGGCTTTAAAATTTGACCAAACCTGGATTAAAGTCATCAATCGCTTCTGAAATGACAGATATTTTTTCCAAGAAAAAACGCTCTGAAATAATGCGGGCGGTAAAATCAAAGGGCAATAAATCAACCGAGGAAAGGCTTATTCAAATTTTCAAAGCCAATAATATTTCAGGATGGCGCAGAAACTACAAAGTTTTTGGCCACCCTGATTTTGTTTTTCCGAAGCAAAAATTTGCTGTGTTTGCAGATGGTTGTTTCTGGCATGGTCACAAATGTCGAAATATTACTCCGTCTGACAATGCGGGATACTGGCAGAAAAAAATCCAAAGAAATATCCTGCGCGATAAAAGTATCACGAGAGCCTTGAAAAAACAGGGATGGAAAGTTATTAGAATTTGGGAATGTGAAATAAAACGAGGAGAGATAAAGAAAATTCAGATACTTCGCAGGGAAATAACGTCATAGACTTAATCGCTAAAATCTCTTTTTGAGAGTGCGCTTTGAATATGGCCGAAAACAGTTTTCGCTTCAAGTTCGGTCTTCCAAGTTACGAAAGGTTCAACCAGACCGTAAAATGAAAAACCATACAACTGTTTTTCTCCTTCCCATTTTGAGCCATATAGCACAAAAAGCAAACCATAGGGAATTGCTAAAACGCCCTTGGCACTATCTCTAGATATATCAAAAACTGCCGTTAATGTTTCTGATTCATCAAGATCCTCATCGTCATTCCAAATAGCAATAATCCCCTTTTGGTTGTTTACCTGTGGAAATTTCGCCAAAATCTTTTCAAATGCCTTGCGAATATCTCGTTTCGGATTGCCATAAGCCACCAGAGTTAAATTCTCGTCATCTAAATTCAGATCTGGAGGCCCATCATAGATTTTTCGGAAGCGCGTTACTTCAACAACTACTTGTTGATTGTCACGAGTAATACCTAAATCGGGTCCTTTGCTCCCCAATGGCTCAAATTCAATGTTGAATCCGAGCCCCATAAAAATTAACGCGTATCGAATCTCGGCAAGATAATCAGCAAGTTGCTCTTTGTCTTTTGCAGATGAAATCCGAGCAAAGACTCTATTGACTCGCTTTACCGTTTTCAACCGTTCAAAGCAAGTTCGATAATAGGCCACGCCGCGCTCGCCAAAAAATGTTGGCTCTTTGGGATTTCGCATGGAGACGCCACAACAGAAACCAGCATATATGGCATTAAGCGGCTTTTTCGTGTCTTTTTTCCCATATACGCTGACGACCTGCCGTCATACACTAAACAAGCAACCCCATATATGGGGGATACCATGCGAACTACCAGAGAGCCAAAATGTTTTTATGTTTTCAAGAGCATTGTTCATTCAAGATTTTATTCCAGTCTTCATAACCCAATCCTCACTCCCCCGTCGGCGCCCAAATATTCTTCACCTGCGTCGCCTCGTGCAAAAACTCGTGGCCTTCGCCCTGCTCGCGATCCATCCAATCGCGCGGCAGGCCGTAGCCGACCCACGTCCGCTTCATGTTTGGCATGGACTACTTGAACTCCTGCAAGTATCGAACCATATTCATCATTTCTTCCGCCGAAACGCTTTCCAGCAACTTTGTCACCCGCCTTTTCAACTCGCCCTGCGGAATTTCGTTTGATACGACGACGCCATAATGCACTTTGCCATCCCTCGCGTATTGCCGCGCCAGCGGAACAAAATGCTTGGTGTTAAACGTGACAATGGCTCGATGGTTTTCCACCGCCGATCGAAAGATTTCAGGATCGGGAGTTTGGTCGAGTCCCACTTCGCAAACGTGGATCACATCGAAACCCTGTGCGCGCAACAGCGTGGCAAGGTACTCCCAAATTTGCTCGTCAAGGAGCAGTTTGGGAGGGTTGGGCTTGTCCGTTTTCATCCCCCTGTCAGTTTTCGATATTCTTCTTTGCTGAGATGTTTCTGCAAGTACTCCCGCGCTGCTTCTTCCGTGTTCTCGCGTCGTTCCTGGTCAATCTGAGCCTTGAAAGCGGAGTAATACAGAATCGCGTCGCGCATCTGGGCTAAGTTCAAATGGGGCAGAATATCTTCAACGATGGTCTGCGGCGTTTCTCCTAGCAACAAATAATTGATGATGGTCTTTACCATCACGCGAGTCCCGCGAATGAAGGTGGAGTATCCTCCCGTAGACTTCCGAATCTCAATATAAGGAAAATTTGTCTGGGTAATGGATACGCTTGAACCGTCCACTTCAGAGATTACTTCCTGTGGGGTAAAGCCAGTATAAAACCTGGCGGTTTTTTCCAGTTCTAACATGTCGGTCTCCAATCATCCGCTGGTGATTACGTCTGTGCGGTGGTTGACAATTAATAAGGGATCGCCTTCCACGGTTCGGGCAGGCTTGTTTTCATTATCCAAAACTTGCAGGATTTTCAAAACGGTTGTCTTGAGTTTGACTACCGTACCGTCGGGAAGCGCATACAGACTCCAATCTTCATGCTGGAGTTTGAACTCAACTTCTTGCGCCTTTGCCTGACTGCCGTCGGGCATGGTGATGGTTTTGATTGTGCTCATAAAGAACTCCTGTCCATTTCGATGGCGAAATTATACCCGTAAATCATCACTCCCCCGTCGGCGCCCAAATATTCTTCACCTGCGTCGCCTCATGCAAAAACTCGTGACCTTCGCCCTGCTCGCGATCCATCCAATCGCGCGGCAGGCCGTAGCCGACCCACGTCCGCTTCATGTTAGCCGTGGACTCATCCTCGACGTGGGTGCTGCCTTCCGCCGGGCGTAGCGGCAGTCCGC
>Ga0210024_1003737_pt1 | contig 12358 bp, 10 predicted proteins | sample CryGeymeta201525_FD_183988 | JGI IMG/M metagenome (GOLD analysis project Ga0210024, IMG submission 183988) | Groundwater microbial communities from Crystal Geyser aquifers in Utah, USA - Crystal Geyser metaG 2015-25 (SPAdes) (version 2) | ecosystem: Environmental > Aquatic > Deep subsurface >... | reverse complement strand
TTTTAAACACAAAGTACACAAAGATCACGAAGGGGAAAGAAGCGCAAAATTGTAAATTCTCCCCCTTTGTATACTTCCCTGGCACCGCCCGCCAGGGCAGGTGTGTGACCTTCGTGTTTAAAGGTTTTTCAAAAAACTGACATCCACCCTCCCTTGAAAAAAGGATGGCAAATTTTTTCAATTGTGCTATACTTTTTACAACCCGCCGAGCGCCAAAGGCGGAATCTTTATTCCATTCTCCCGGAGGAGAAAGCCATGAAATACAGCATCCTTAAACCGTTTCTGTTTGTAGCCACGTTGGTTTTGATCGTTGGCCTGGCCTGCGGCATTGACTTTGGCACCAAGACACCCGAGCCTGCGCCCCAGCCCATCATCCAGCCCACCAGCGCGCCGATCCAGCAACCGACCCAGGAACAATTGGTACAGCCGACCAACCCGCCCGCACCGACACAAGCGCCGTCTCCCAGCACCAGTCAATACTACACGGAGGAATGGAATGATGGTTTTGGTAATTGGTCGCAACAGGTAAAATTGAATTCGGACGAGGGCGATGTCAACAAAGCCAAAGTGTTTGTGGAGAATGACCGACTGGTTTTTGATTTAGATAAATGGTTGATTGCCTATGTGTTCTACGATCCTTATCAATACACCGATGTGAAAATCCAGGTGCGCGTGGAAAATCGTGGGACCAACAATAAAAATAATGTTATGCTGGTATGCCGCGTATCCAGTGAGGGACACTACTTGGTCACTATTGCCAATAGCGGTCTGTTCTCATTGTTTTCCTATGATGGTGCTAAGGACACCTATACTAGGATGGACAGTAGCGGCTCTACTAAAATCAAATCCGGCAAGGAAATAAATGACTACACTCTGGTTTGTAAAGATAAAACGCTGACCTTGTATATTAATGGCGAGGAATCGCGCAAATACACCGACAATAAGTTTGTCTGGCGACAGGGTCAGGTTGGCGTTGGCGTTGCATCGGAAGACTTGCCTGTCAAAATCGAGTTCGATTACGTAACCATCAGCGAACCGTAATATTTCTTTGCACAACCGCTAATCAACAAGCGCCACCTCGTAAATGAGGTGGCGCTTGTTGATTCAACGCAAGTCTTTTTACAAATCCTATGCTTCGTTAACAGGATTCTTTTATGGCAGGGGTAAATTATAGGAGATAAGAATCAAATCACAGGAACAACAACCTGAAATAAATAAGGAGTGACTTATGGGAAAAATCATCGGTATTGACCTCGGCACGACCAACAGCGTCGTCTCTGTCATGGAGGGCGGCACGCCGACCGTCATCTCCACCGCAGAGGGCGGACGATTGTGTCCGTCGGTGGTGGCGTTCAATAAGAACGGCGAACGCCTCGTCGGTCAGACCGCGAAGCGGCAGGCGGTCATCAACTCGGAGAATACCGTCTATTCCATCAAGCGTTTCATGGGACGGCATTTCGAGGAAGTCGCGAACGAGCGCGCCATGGTGTCGTTCCAGGTGGCGCCGGGCAACGCGGATGACGTGAAGGTGAAGATCCCGATCACGAACCGCGAGTACAGCCCGCAGGAAATTTCCGCCATGGTGCTGGGCAAGTTGAAGTCCGATGCGGAAGCGTACCTGGGACAGCCCGTCACGCAGGCGGTCATCACCGTCCCGGCGTATTTCAACGACAGCCAGCGGCAGGCCACCAAGGACGCGGGCCGCATCGCGGGCCTGGAAGTGATGAGAATTATCAACGAACCGACCGCCTCCGCGCTGGCGTACGGCCTCGATAAAAAGAAGGATGAAACCATCCTGGTCTTCGACCTGGGCGGCGGCACGTTCGATGTGTCGGTGCTGGAAGTGGGCGAGGGCGTCATCGAAGTCAAGGCTACCAACGGCGATACGCATCTCGGCGGCGACGATTGGGACCAGCGCATTGTCAACTGGGCCGCGGACGAGTTCAAGAAAGAGCAGGGCATTGACCTGCGCTCCGACCGCCCCGCGCTCCAGCGTTTGCGCGAAGCCGCGGAGAAGGCCAAGATCGAACTCTCGTCTGTGATGGAAACCGAGATCAACCTGCCGTACATCACGGCGGATGCGAGCGGTCCGAAACACCTACAACTTAAACTCTCCCGCGCCAAATTCGAGCAGTTGACCGGTGACCTGCTGGAGCGCTGCCGCAAACCGTTCGAGTCCGCACTCAAGGATTCGGGCTTGTCGGCCAGCAAATTGAATGAAGTGGTGCTGGTCGGCGGTTCAACCCGCATGCCGATGGTTCAGGATCTCGTCCGCAGTTTGACTGACAAGGAGCCCAACAAGGGCGTCAACCCCGATGAAGTGGTCGCGATCGGCGCGGCCATCCAGGGCGGCGTGCTGGGCGGCGAAGTCAAGGACATCCTTCTGCTCGACGTCACCCCGCTCTCGCTGGGCGTGGAAACGCTTGGCAGTGTGATGACCGTGATGATCGAGCGCAACACCACCATCCCCGTCAAGAAGACCGAGACGTATTCCACGGCCGCGGATAACCAGACCGCGGTGGATATCCACATCCTGCAAGGCGAGCGCACCTCGGCCTCCGACAACATGTCGCTGGGACGCTTCCGCCTGGACGGCATCCCGCCCGCGCCGCGCGGCATCCCGCAAGTGGAAGTGACTTTCGACATTGACGCCAACGGCATCCTGAACGTAACCGCGAAAGACAAGGCCAGCGGCAAGGAGCAGAAGGTAACCGTCACCGCCTCCACCAACCTGAACAAACAGGATATTGACAAAATGGTGCAGGAGGCGCGCGCCCATGAAGCCGAAGACAAGAAGCGCCGCGAACTGGTGGATGCGAAGAACACGGCCGACGGCCTCGTTTATCAAACCGAGAAGGCCTTGCGCGACCTGGGCGACAAGGTACCCGCCAGCGAGCGCGGCGACATCGAAACCAAGATCAACGACCTGAAATCCGCCGCGCAGACCGAGGATGTGTCACGCATCCAGAAAGCCAGCGAGGCGGTGCAACAAGCCTTCCATGCCCTCAGCCAGCAGTTGTACGCGCAAGGCGCGCAGGGAGAGCAAACCCCGCCAGCGGGCGCGGGCCCGTCCACGCCGCCTCCGTCCCAGGATGGCGATGTGATTGACGGTGAAGTGAAGGACGCGTAGAAAGTGTTGCGTGTTGCGTAGCGCGTATAAAAACGGGCGGCCATCCTCATGATGGCCGCCCGTTTCTGCTTGTAGAGCAAATTGCCTAAAGCTGCTTTCAGCCCCAAACCGAGGCTTGATAAACCATGCCCAAAAATTGAAGCGTTGCGAACATATCCACGCAGATGGCTGTGATGCCGATCGCCCATTTCGCATCGGAGGTGAAATCGAAGAGCGGGAGGACGAGAAGCAGGATGCTTCCCAGCACCCAGGCAGAGTCGCCGATGATGGTGAAGAGCGCGAAGCCGCGGCTGATGGCGGGACGGGAGGTGTTGAAGGCGATCAACGCCGCGTAACCGAAAAGGATGATCGTGAGAATGGTCATCACAAGCGGGGTCGTGCCAAGAAATTCAGCCAGCGGTCTGGCGGCGACGAGGAAGAAGAGTCCGCTGGTGGCCGAGAAGACGGCGTTCGCGTCCAGCACGCGGCGCAGGGTAAATTGCGGGTTGTGCGTGTTCATATTGCCAATCCAATGGAAGGTCGGCGCGCTACTTCTGGAAGAAGGTGCGGCGTGTTGCAACCAGAGGGATGGCGAAAAGCGCCAGGAAGACCAGATTGAAAACTGCATTCTGCCAAAAGCCGGACAACAACGAGATTGTTGTATCGGGAATGAACCAGGCCGCCAGGGATACGACCGAGAAAGTGCGCTTGATCGTTCACGGAAAGAGGAAGCCAATCAAGTCCGTGCAAATGGATGTGTTCGCTTACGCCTGAAAACGAAATTCCTGATGTGAAAACCAGCATCGGGAATTTTTGTATCTACAAAGCCGCGTCCAATATTTAACGTATTCCAAACAATACTTTTAATCGCTCTTCAACTTTTGCTTGCATTCCTTCAGGTAGTTTTCCCAACTCGCGCAGGATGATTCCCGTTGTGACCGTCATCATGCGGTGCAATTGTAGCGTGGACGAAACACGCAATCCCGTTGTCGCAAATTCGGGTTCGGTCTCCGCGATGACGAAATCCGTTGGGAGTGGCTCTGCCGGTACGCGGCTGGTGATAAATGCAAGGATGATGTGTTCGTGAGTTCCGATGGAGTCTGTCAAGCACACCGCAGGTCGAACCTTCGTGCTGGAGAGATCGTCAAACGGGAACGGGACAAGCACAACCTTATACTTCATAGAAAGGTTTTCCGTCTTTTATGGTGTAAATGTCTTCTTCGGGGTCGCGCAGATATTCAAAGGCAGGATTGTTCAGGGAGGCTTTCAGCCATTCGACATCGCTCAACTCATCGGCAATCTCTGTTAGCGGCGAAAGCACAATGACGCGCACGCGCTTCGGCCCCGCGAACGGAAGTATACCGTCCAGTTGCAGTTGATGATTTTCGTCAACCGTCCCTGTCATTTCTATGGCTGTCATCGGATTTTCCATCTTACGCTCTGCCTTTCTGCAAGTCATACCTGAGTAAACCTGTTGCGATTGGCTTTATTATACGACAGTTGTAACAACGAAAACCCCCAAGTGCAAGGGGACAAGGAAGGGGTGAGGACATGGACAATATCGCGCCGATCAAGTGGCTCTATGGACAGATTTCCTCCTGGCCAGCCGCACAGTACTCCACTTCACCGTTGATCATGGTCATCCAGACTTTCAGATCCTTGAGTGTATTCGGGTCAACAGTCATCGGGTTACCCGAAAGGATGATCAGATCGGCGTACTTCCCTGGCTCCAACGATCCTATCACGTTCTCCATGAAGACCGCATAGGCTGGTTCGATGGTATACATTTGCAGCGCCCGTTCCACGCTGACTTTGTGGACAACCACCCAGGGCGCCGCCTCGCACACTGACCCGTCGTTTCCGACGTACCGGTGTGTGACGATCCCGTAGAGGTGCACGATCGGGTCGAGAGTGCGGTTCGCAAAACGGTTGGCAGGATCGGCCGTCCAACCGAAATCGGATTCGATAAAGGCGTGCGTCCCCAATCCCGGGATGGCGAACCGATTGGCATACCAGGTTTGACGATCCGCTCCCCACTCCGCAAGTCCCGTGGTCGCATCGCAAAGATCTGCATAGCCGCGCACAGAGGCAATGACGCCCATCTCGGCGTAACGCGTCATTTGATCGGGACGTAACAGGCTGTTGTGCTGAATCGCATGCCTGAACCTTTTATTGGATTGACCGCCAAGAGCATATTCAATGGCGTTCAATGTCTGTTCGATCGCCCCATCACCCATCGAGTGAAACGCCACGCTGAAGCCTGCGTTCTGTGCGCCCGCCACGACCCGGTTGAGATCATTCTGCGACAAGTAAATATCTCCCTTGTCCGTACCGCATCCGAGGTTTGCCAACGCCTCAGGCAGGTAAGGTTCGTTGAGCGCCCAGCAGCCGCGGGCAGGTGTAAAGTCCCCGTCCACGAAGACCTTGATGCCGGGAATGCGCAATTGCCGGTCCGTATCCAGGATGGGTTTGTGCGCGGGATACCAGGTCTCATCAATGGCGCTTTGGCGATTTTCGTTCAGACTGCCTTCATTGTAGATGGGAAACACATTCACCCTCATTCGGAGGGTCCCTTTTTTTTCGGCCTCCATCAGAATATCCAGTTGACCTTGATTCGCCCACATCTCGGTGACGGAAGTGATGCCGTATCGGATGGCAATTTCCTGCGCCTGGTCAATGGTTTTTCCCATGCGGTCAGGGAACGCTAGTAGATGCGAGTGTCCATCTATGAATCCAGGCATTATGGTAAGGCCAGCGAGATCAATCAGTTGTGTCTTTGGCCCATTCAGGGACATGATTTCCGTATCGTTCCCAATTGCCAGGATCTTATTTCCCTGAATGGCAATTGCCTGTGCCTGTGGCTGGGACGAATCCATGGTCAGAATTACGCCGTTGTAAAAGATAACATCGGCTGGCACGCCATCGCTTTTCGGAAGCGATGTGCTTGTCGGTGAGGCAGTAGTGATGGACTTCGTAGGAGCAGGCGATTCGGTAACTGACTGCGGCGTGATGAGTTCAGTTGTTGGAGGGGCGGTAGTCGTTACCGGTTGGCCGCAACCGGCCAGGGCGACCATCAAAACAAAGACCGTTGTTACGAGGAACCTTGATCTGTGGCTCATGGATGATTCTCCTGAGTAGACGGGTTTGCGTTTGCTCAACGAAGTACTTCTGAGATCGCTTTTAAGGCAGCCTATTTTATGGGCAGGTTGGCAGTTGAATGATATTGCTGTCCGGCGCGGAGATGAGTGGGTCGAGGGGTGGTTTTTGGCATGTGTGGGAGAGGAAAATGTATTGTGGGGTGTTGGAATAACAATCAACAGACCGAACTGCTCGTTCACTTAATTCAACGCAGTATCGAGGCTTTCCCTGAACTTGTTCTCGTCCTGGTTGTTGTAGAAAGGAACGCCGATCAAGCGATATTTTGACTGATCGAATTTCAAAATCTTATTCCCAAATTCTTCCGTGATCTCTTTCAGGAATTTTTCTTTCCAGCGGTCATGCTCACTTAAATACCTGGCTTTTGGTTCGATGAAAAGTTGATAGGCCAGGGTCTCGCCGCTTTTCTCGCGCAGGAACAGGACAAAATCAGGCTGGAAGGCCTGACCGTCGGAGAAGTTATAAACGGCAAAGTGCCCTTCATTGCGGAGCAGGTACATGCTTTCGTATTTTTCCTTCAAGCCGTCAATGTGCCTGTCCAGCATTCTGACGAAGGCTTTTTCTTCGCTTGTGCCGTAAATGGTGTTGAACGCAAACCAATCTTTGTTTGAAACGAAGGATTCAAATTGGTCATCGTCTTTACCGCGCTCATTCTCCTTCGAGAATTTCAAAACCTTATCCGTGAAAACTTCGCGCACCCAATCCTTTCTGAAATCTCTTGAACCTTGAAAATCCGTGACCTTGATTTTGATCTCGGCTTCAATTTCGTTCAACAAGCCCACTGCCGCCGCGAGTTTTTCGGATTTGTTTTCTTCAAGTTGATAGAGGTTGCCCTGAAAGGTAACTTCCAACCCGCCGAGAAAATCGTTTGAGGCGATAAAATCCCGCATGGATTGAAGATGGGGGAAATAGCGTTTGACAGAAGCAAACGCAAAGAACGGGTTGCGCGCTAAAGCGGATTGAATAATGTTCGTTTCAAATTGGTTTACTTTTATATCCCTGCGTGTTTCTTCAAAGACAGCCCTGCCTCGCCGTCCGTTCGCGAGCGCCGCGAGCGGCGCGCTTGTGCCGCCGTGGCCTGTGGCAATGACGTGAACGAAATTCTTTTTGCTTACGCCCAAATCAGCAAACGATTTGACCCGCCCATAATCCTTTGGCTGGCGCTCATTGACGTAAACCAGCCCATATTTGTAAAATTGCGTTTTCTTGAACGACTCTTTGAGTTTCAGTTCCTTCGTTACTTCGTCCTCATCCAATATGCCTTGTTCAACCAGCGCTTTGCGGATTTCGGCAATGTAACGCGAATCGTTGATGCTGTGATAGTGCAATTCTTCGATCACGCGCAAATCGTGGTTGAGATTGCCGTCGAATTTGCGGCGGAAACGATCGTTGGTCTCAGGAAGCACAAAGGGAAAATAACGCGCGCCGCGCCCAATTAATTGCGCTTCGGAAACGGTCGTGGAGCCGAGTTTTGCCCGGCCGGTATCACGCGCTTCGTAACAGCGGACAATATCGAACAGGTTCAACACGTCCCAGCCTTCGTTGAGTTTCTGGACGGCAAAAATGGCGCGGACGCGGTTGTTCTTATCTTCCAGCGAGTTCAATAGAATTTGGTATCTTTCCTTTTCCATTTCTTCGTTCACGGAAAGGCAAAAATCCGCATGAAATTCCCGTTTCAGGCGTTCCGCCAGTTGCTCGTTGTTGATCTTGTTGTCGTCGAAAAAGCGAAAGGCGCGTTGAATGATCGTAACATCCGATTTGCGGATTTTTGCAATTTGCTTTGCGTCCAGCGCTTCGATCAGTTTGTGGAAATTTGCCTTATTCTCACGCGATTGCGCGATGGTCTTTTGCGCCTTGAACAAAACCACCGGTTTGAGGTTGATGCGGTACTTCGCGGCGACTTCCTGTTTGTACTGGCTTAATATCAACGCCTGAACGATGCGCTCATTCATGTCGAAGTCCGAATAAACCAGCGTGACATCCTTCGAGAAACGGTCATCGCGGAATTCGGGCAGGTCGTAGCGGAAGATGACTTTGTTTCGATATTTGTCCGCAATCGCGGGATGGGCATATTCCAGCGTGGCGGTAAATTCGAGTAAAAGATTGTCCGCGTCCTGCTCGAAAATTCTTTGCACCGTGTTTTCCCAGCTATCGAACATTTCCATTTCAGATTTGGTCTGCACGTTGATATGATGCGCTTCATCTGCGATCAGGACTACCTTTTGCTTGCGAAAATCCTCAAAGGTGATGGAATTTTCCTTGTTGGAGGTCAGGTCGGAGTGCAGTTTTTGAATCGTGGTGAAACAGATGTTGATGTCGTTGGGATTCGCTCCCTCGAAATTCTCCACAGGCGTTACGCGCACGCGGCGATTGCCGATGACAAGTTCCTGGTTGAAAAGATATTTGATGGAGGCGGGATTGAGAAAGTTGTCTTTGGTCTTTTCAATGATGTTGGTGGAATTGACAAAGAACAGGAAGTTACGATAGCCCTGCTCGTAGAGATATAAAATCAATCCCGCCATGATAAGCGTCTTGCCGCTTCCCGTCGCCATATTGAACAGGAAATGCAGGGGAAGTTTTTTGTTGGGGAATCCGTTTTTATGGCAATGGAAAAAGCGCGCAAAGGCTTTGACCTGGTAGCCGCGCAATTCATATTTGGGATTCAGGTTTTGTTTGACGCTATCTGGAATATCCAATTTGAGCAAATCCATGCTCGAAACGGCATCCAGCGTTTCATACAGGAAATGTTCTGGCATTTTACGCCTCCCCGTAGAATGCTTTGTTCAACGCCTTGTCTTCTTCGCCGACCTTGAATTGCGTGTCGTCCATCTCGGTGAGATTCACGTATAACTGGTTCTTATCCAGCAGTTCCGCCAGCAGTTGTTTTTGTTTTTCGAGACCGTTTTCCTCCCTGCCGAGTTCTTCAAAATCCTTCACGGCTTCCTCAGGCATGGTGGGGTTGACGTACCAGTTCAAGAATGAGCCTTCTGCCATGTCTTTCCAGATTTTCAAAAGTTCTTTGCTTGTTTTCGCGGCTTGGATGCGCTCCATGAAGGCTTCGTTATATTGCATCAGCTCACAGTAGATGAAATCACCGTTATTATCGTTTTCAATTACTTTTCTGACGCGTTCCCTTGTCACAGTTTCAACATAGTGCATTTGTTTGCAGATAATAAACCTGCGGTTGCCGCCGTCCTTGTTCAATTCCAATACGGCATGCGCTGTAGTTCCGCTCCCGCCAAAGAAGTCTAAAATAATTGCATCTTTATCTTCCGGCACAACAGCATACAAGCAATCAAAAACATTCCAAAGGGATTTCGGAAAATCGAAGGCGCAATCTGGAACTAAGGACTTGACGATTTGTGTGCCATAAATATTCGCATCGTATCGGCTATCTTCCCAAACAGTTCGATAAGTCCCAAAGTCCTTTCCAATCTCAATTTCATAGCCAGTTTTCGTTTTCTTGGCGCGCAACAAATGTTTGATTTGTTCTACGCTTTGTCGGGCGTATCTCCACTTGCGTTCAACTTTGCTTTTGTCAATCGGGTAAACCAAATAGCGATTTCCGTTATACACAGTCTGTTCGGCTGGGTGTTCATCATCGTCTAGAACATCGCCAAAGCTGACGATCTCCTCGTTTTCTACAATCACTGGATAGAAGCAGTTTTTGGCATCCTCTCTCGCCGATTCGCCTCCCCAGTTTCTAAGATTAGACCAATCAATATCATCGCCGTTGATCCTGCGATTGCCAATCACCTTTTTTCCCTGTGGGATCACAAAGAAAGCATACTCATGAGTGTACGAAAAGTTTGTTCCTTGTACGCCACGCGGGTTGTGAACAATCGTGATGCAATGAATTTCGTATTCGCTGAATAACTCTTTTAGCAGAACTCCAAGATAGGCTTGTTCGTTTTCATCTATGGCAACAATCAAAACTCCGTCTTTTCGCAACAATTCCTTTGCGACTTCCAACCTGTTTTTCATAAAGGTCAGCCACGTCGAATGGGTGAAATTGTTGTTGTAGGTAAAAGTGTTGGACTTGCTATCCGGGTTATACGGCGGGTCAATGTAAATCAACTTGACCTGTCCGCGAAACTGGGTTTTGAGCGTGTGCAGGGCTAAAAGGTTGTTGCCTTTGAGAATCAGGTTTTCGCGTATCACTCCGTTTTCATCACGCTTGAATTCTTTTACGGGCTGTTTGCCTTTGGAAGTGTAGCGTGCAAAACTGGTCAATACCTTGGGGTCAAGCAGGCGGTTGATCTCGTCCTGCGCCAATACTTCATTGAAAAAGATTTCCTTGCGTTTTTCTTCTTCCTTCGTCTGCCCGCCTTCGAGAACGGTGTCTTTATAAGGCCACGCCAGCGCCATGTCGCCGCGCTCGCGCAAATATTTCTCGCCGATGGTCAAGCCAATGCGGTTGCGATAGCGCGTGTAGGAATTGTTCAGGAAATTCTTTTGCGAGATATATTCGATGAAGGTATTGAGATTGAAAATCCAATGCCCCTCGATTTCTTCAAAAAACTTTGCCTGGATTTCCGCATCGGACAGCAAGAGCTTTACAAGGTCATGGTCAATCTTCCAGGCGCGGTCTAGCGCGGCGGCGACGATCAGTTCGCCTTCATCGTCAACGAGACGCGGGTCGGTTTTGAGCAGGTCGGTTAGTTTCGAGTTGAAGGACATGGGGACTCCCTGGTTGGCTATGGGCTGTATTATACAAGACAATTTCAAGTACGCGGTGAGTGAGTCCGCTTGAGCGGACTTCGTAAAATAGCACGGGACGATTCACGAAGTACTTTAGTATCCCTGTGCGGGCTACCAGCGTAGAACAAATCCCCGCGAAACAGACCCCTCCCAAAAACCTGACATGTCTCCGCGAAGCCTTGATCAATCATGGCCTTTGTCCATGCGAGAAGTGAGGATTATTACGGCGCGGGTGAGACATGTCAGGTTTGCCGCGCTCGCTCGAAACCGAACTCGTCTCCAGATTTCCTTGAGGTATAATCTCATTATGAAACCGAAAGTCAACTTACTGGATGTCGTTGCCCTCATGCAGAAATTTCCTGATCGCGATCTGTCCCTGGGACAGGTGGGGACGGTCGTGGAGTTCCTCGCGCCGGATGTCTACGAAGTCGAATTTACGGATAATGAAGGCCGCGCCTTCGCCGAATTGGCTTTACGCGCAGACCAGTTACTGGTCTTGCACTACGAACCTGCGATGGCGTGAATTTGAGTTTTTCGCTCAAGCCCCGAATCCAAGCCAGGTTCGGGGCTTTTTTCATCTTTCATCTTTCATCTTTTATCTTTCATCTTTTCCATTGGTATAATTCCGCCACTAAATCTTTCGGAGCACTCATGACCAAAAAACTAACCGGCAACCAAATCCGCCAGGATTTCATAGACTTCTTCGTCGAGCACGGACACACCGCCGTCCCGTCTATGTCGCTTGTCCCAGGCGGGGACGCTACCCTGCTGTTCACCAACTCGGGCATGGTGCAGTTCAAGGATGTGTTCATCGGCACCGACAAGAAACCCTACACCCGCGCCGTCGACTCGCAGAAATGTATGCGCGTGGCTGGCAAGCACAACGATCTCGATGACGTGGGCCGCGACGACACGCATCACACCTTCTTTGAAATGCTCGGCAACTGGTCGTTTGGCGACTATTACAAAAAAGAAGCCATCGCCTGGTCGTGGCAGTTGCTCACCGACGTGTGGGGTCTGCCCAAGGACAAACTCTACGCCACCGTTTTCAAAGACGATAGCGTAGCGTACCCTGTGGGCAAAGGCAACGTGCCGCAAGATGACGAAGCCGCCGACATTTGGAAGTCACAGCCTGGCTTCGTCCCTGAGCATGTCCTGTTCTTCGGGCGCAAGGATAACTTCTGGCAAATGGCCGAGTTCGGTCCGTGCGGGCCTTGCTCCGAGATCCACCTCGACCTGGGCGAGGAGCGCGACAACCTGCGCGGCACGGAGCATGTCTGCGGCGTGAACGGTGAATGCACACGCTTCCTCGAACTCTGGAACAACGTCTTCATCCAATACAACCTCTTCGAGGATGGCCGCCTCGAACCCCTCCCCGCCAAGCACGTGGAC
>Ga0210024_1003733_pt1 | contig 12363 bp, 8 predicted proteins | sample CryGeymeta201525_FD_183988 | JGI IMG/M metagenome (GOLD analysis project Ga0210024, IMG submission 183988) | Groundwater microbial communities from Crystal Geyser aquifers in Utah, USA - Crystal Geyser metaG 2015-25 (SPAdes) (version 2) | ecosystem: Environmental > Aquatic > Deep subsurface >... | reverse complement strand
CAGTCCGGGCAGGCTTGCGCGCAGGCTTCGCAGTAGCGCTCGCCCCCGCCGAAGGACCATTCGGCGAGAGCGCGGAGGCGTTTTTTTCCTGTTCCAGCAGCAGGCCCTTCGAGACGTAGGTCAGCTGGAAGGCCTCGAAGATCGGCCAGACATCGAGCAGCGCGTTGATGGCCTCGGGGCTCGGGTCGATGGGCTTGCCGTCCGCATCGCCGATGCCCTCCCAGGCGAGCACCGCCCGCCGCGCGAGCGCCTTGGCGAAGGCGACGGCGCGCTCCTCATCGGAGGCGTCCTCCGGTACCGCCTCGACGGCCGGGTCGCTGCGTGTCGCCACCATCAGCGCGGTGGTCAGCGGGCGAAGCTGCACCCGGACGCCAGGGGCGAGGTCGTGCCAGCGCGCTTCATTTGTCAGGTCGAGCGTCAGCATCCTCAATACACCTCGATGTCGTTGATCAGGGTTGCGGTGCACATCCGGCCGACGACGCTGTCGCGCGCCGCCTGCCAGTCGAACGTCGCCTGAACGCCCTGCGGCCCGGAGATCTCGATGCGCGGGCGCGGCAGGTAGACGGCGTGCACGGTGAAGGTGAAGCTCTCGCCGGACGGTAGTATGTAGGCGAATTCCATCTCGCAGGCCTCGCCGTTGATGGCCTGCGTCACCAGCGTCTGGTCGGCGAAGCGCACCTCGATCCGGCCGGTCAGCGCGGCGATGGAGGGGTCCGCGCCGTCGATCCTGCCATCACTCCGGATCGTCTCGATCCGGTCGAGGTTGTTGGCATAGGTGATCTCGGCCGAGACCACGTTGCCGAGTGCCGTCCCATTCCGGGTGATCGAACCGTTGAAATGGCCGAAGCGCTTCAGCTCCAGCGCGGTAGGTGTTCCGGCGCTGGTGGTGGTCCCGACCGTCTCGCCCTGCGCCACCAGCCGCGCCGTCGAGGTCAGCAGCCCCGAGCGCTGCATCTGCCAGGTGATCTGGTCGAGCACGCAGCCGGAATACATCGCATAGCGCGGCACCTCCGGCATGCCGGTCTCGATCGACATGCTCGGCAGCGTCCAGGACCCGGACTGGAACTCGTGGCTGTACGGGGCCTCGACGCCCGTAGTCGTAGGCGCGCCGAACGCCGCCTTCAGCCAGAAGCCGAAGGCCTCGGCGTCCAGCGGCACGACGACATCGCCGTCCGCTGTCACCGCATCCTTGATCGGCGCCAACGGATCGCGGCCATACCCCAGCAGCTCCGAGTTCAGCAGCGGCTGCTCCGCGCCGAGCGAGGTGCTGGCGAAGGGCATGCGGGTGAAGCCGCTCGCGGGCGGCGTTCCATAGGTCGTCTCGAACGCAAGCGCCATCAGCGCCCGCGCCCCCTGGGCTCGTGCCATGTTCGTCTCCTGTGGTCGGTTTGTTCAGGCCAGCGGGTCGGCCGTGGAATAGTGCAGCACCACCGGGATCACAGCCGCCTTCAGGCTGGCCGCGCCTTCGACCGGCAGATCGACAGGCCGCGGCGCCTCCGCCTCGACCCAGTCGCAGAGCGCGCCCAGCGTGCGGTCGGCGGCGAGCGCCGTGCCGATGCTGGCGGTCAGCGTATCGAAGGCGGCGTCACGGCCGGTGCCCTGCACGACCGCCTCGATCTCGGCCCGATGCTGATAGTGGTAGGCCAGCGGCGACAGCGTCACCTCCGGCTCCCCCGGCTCGCCGTCGCGCAGGATCAGCAGGCCTGCCGCCGGCACGCGCTCGGGCAGCACCTCGCCGCGAAGCGCGGTGGCGGGCAGCGCCGAGAGCCGCGCGTGCAGCGCGGTGAGGATGGTTTCGCGTATGGTGGGCATTGGGTACTAGTCCTTGCAACGATGTCAGAATTCTCGCCGTACTGGGCCAGTCAACTTTCATTTCGAAAAAGCCATCTTCTAAGGTCGGAACGGTAACGGTTCCCGCAGCGACCCCCACAAAGCCGAATGGTGCAACTCTGCGTGGCACCGCGTTCCAGACAGGTACGGAAAGAAAACGGCAGGGCATACTTGCCCGTCATGGTGGCAAAACGTTGGTCGCGAACAGATTTCCGGACTCTGCTGAAGATACAAAGCTGCTTCGGAGCTTCGTGACACCCGGCTTCGGTGGTGCTCCGAAAAAAGTTGAATTTTAACCGGAGGCCGATACACCTGAAACCAGCTGCTTCAGACTTATGAATGACCCGAAGGGGTCCAATTCTCGAAAGGTATCTTCAGATGATCCATCGGCTACGCCCGCTTGCAGTCATCCTCATCTCAACGGGATTGTTTTGCGGGAGCGGAGCGGGAGCCCAGAGCCTCTTTGATCAACTGAAGGAAATCGGGCGTCAGATCGGCGCGCCGCCGCAGGGCAGCACGGCGCCGCGGCAGACCGGCTCAGCCGGAGAGTCCGGTGCGGCCCGCGCGGCCAGCCCCGAGGTTCGCGCGGCCATGGACTTGCAAGCTGACCTGAATCGGCTTGGGTTCGATGCCGGTCCAGTGGATGGTCGTCCAGGGGCACGCACGCGCAACGCCGTTACGGCCTATCAGACCAGCCGAGGCTTTGCGCCCACCGGAAATCTGACCCCGCTCCAACGCGCTGCACTGGACACGGAAGCGGCACGCGTCGGCGGCAGCGCAGATGAACAGCGCCGGACACAGGCGTTCGAACTGCAAAGCTACCTGTCCGCTCTGGGATATGACGTGGGAACGCCTGACGGCGCCTGGGGGCCGCGCAGTCAGGCCGCACTGGACGCGTTTCGCCAACGCAGGGGTATGGCACGGGTCGGTTCCGGGCCCGTGGAGTCGGATCGGCAATCGCTTTTTGCGCTTGCCCATGCCGGGCCAGCCCAAGTGGCAGGGGCCCAAGTCGCGCCCCCGGTGGCGCTGAACGGCCAACCCAGTTTCGACTGTGCCCGCGCTGGAAACGCAACCGAGCGCGCCATATGCGCCGATGCCGGGCTGGCAGCATTGGATCGGGACCTTGACGCGACATGGACCGCAGCCTTTGCCGCAACCACCGGTGCGTCCGACTTGCGTGTGCAGCAGTCGGAATGGCTGGCGACGCGCAACGCCTGCGGCGCGGACACGGGCTGTATCGCAGACCGGATGCGATCGCGGATCGCGACGCTTCAAGCTGTCGCTTCGGGGCAGGTCGTGACCGGCGCCCCGTTCACGCCGGTGTCCGAAGCTGCGACAGTCGCGCAAACCGCCCCACAGCCCGCTTCCAGCGGGGTCACGAGCATTGACGGCCTTGCGGCGTTCAACGGGCGTATCGTGTGGCCAGCCCAGTACCTTACCGACGTGACCGGGTTCGACTTGTCCGCGCAACGTGAACGCCTTGGACGCCGACTGTTTTTTTCAGGGCTGACGGCCGGTGCGGACGATCTTGCGACAGCGCTCGCAGCTCCGGAAAGCCTGGGGTTGCTAATGGCGCCATCGACCATTCTGCCCGAAGAAACACTCGCACGGGTCCGCGACGATGCACTGGACATTATCGACGCGGATGCAAGTGTCAGATCGACGTGCACGGATAGGAGCCAGGGCTCCTACTACTGGATCAGTTGCGTTTCCAATTTTGCCTCCGCTTTTGAACAGCGGCGGATCAATGACCGGGTCCTGCAGGAAATCGTCGCGATCATTCCGCGGCAGACGCTTGAAGTTCCCACGCCGGTACACGTGTTTTGTCCGATCGAGGCGATCGACCGGGCGTATGATTTCACCACCAACGAGGTAAACTGGCGCAAACTGCTGCCCGACGGGCATTGCAGTGTAGTGACGTCGCAACTGACCGGGGTGTTCCCCAGCACGTGGCGTGTCGATGCCGCGTTCGATATGGACACGGGAGTTCCGGCAACGACACCGATGGATATCGCGCAAGCTGAACGCTTAACCCAGTTGACCGCGCCCACAAGCATCACGCGCCGCGACGGTCAGCCCCTGATGGTCACCTTTCCGGCGCGCATCTTCTTGTCTCGGATCGCAACTTCGACAACGGGTTTCAGCCCCATGTCGATCCGCGTCGTGCGGGAGGGACCTGTCGATCTTCGCTGGTCCGGTGCACCAGACGACGTGCTCATGGCCTTCGACGCGCCTGACCCGTCAGACCGTCCGACGTCTGCAATCGATCTGGCCGATCACGGGGCCGTCACCGGCCTGATGGCAAGTGCGCTGCCGTTCGACCCCGAGAATGGCGCTGATGTGGTGCGCGCGGTGCTTGATGGGCAGTCTGACCCCGACGCGCCGTTGGTGCGGCTCAACGGATACCTTCAGCCTGTCGGGACAGATCGTAACGGACCGATGCGGATCGTGGTCGGCAACCTGCGGGACCATCCAATCACCGAAGGGCTGGCGAACATGATCCAGACCCCGGGCGACATGATCGCGTGGAACCAGGTCAACGGGCGCAACGGCGCAGTCGAGGTCATCTCCGTGTTCACACGCGTGCGCGGTGCACTAATCACCGACGTGGTCCCGAATGCCACGGAAACCACCTTGACGGACATTTCCCTTGTCGCGCGGATGGAAGCACATGCCGTCTTGGGGAAGGGTGCGTTCGGGCCGACCCTCGTGACCCTTTTGCGCCCGCTGCATTTCGAGGGTCAGGTCAGAACGCCGCAGGGCGAACCACGCGAGGTGATCCAAATCCCGTTGATCGATCAGCCCGCGCCCGACGTCACACGCGTGTTCCGGCCATCCGTGCACTGGCTGGTGGCCGAGGCCGCGCGTTTGTCGGGACGCGACCCCGCCGGGATTTTCGAAGAATGGCTGCGTCCGTTGTATTTTCAGGACGTTTTCGCGCTTCAGGATGCGGTGGACGCCAACAGCGATCTTGCTGCTGCGGAGCTCGTACAACAGGACGGGCGGGACACCTGGATCATGGGGACCTTGCGCCTTGGGCCGTATTCGCTGGACGGGCAAACCTACCCTATCGTGTCTGTCCGGACCTTGCTGCCGACCGTAAACAAGGATGCACAGGCTATGGCCGCCTCGGTCGTACCGGTGATGCCCGTGCCTTTCGGGCTGCCGCTGTCCGAAGACCGCGCGCGGGAGATGCGGGACACGATCAAAGCTGACGTGGATTATCCGTTCCGCGCTCGCGTGACTTTTGGTGCGCCGAAAAGTCCCGGTACATTGTCCATGCCGGTTCAGGTGCATGAACTGGCGCTGCTCGGGCCCGATAACAGGCCGAACATCCCATCGCTCGGCGCTGCCTTTCTTGGTGGCAACGAGTTGGTATCGGTTGCCTTCAGACCCAGGTCCGCGCCCACCGAACCACCCCCGCCGCGAGTCGAGGACACGGTGACAACCCCGCCTGCAAGTCCGGCCCCAATGGCTTCAGGCTCGGGACCCTGGCCAGACATGTCTGGGATCGACGTGCCGCTTTCGGACATCGATCTTTTGGGTGTCCGGACCGGCCAGCCGGTGGGTGAGGCCCATGCCATCCTGATGGCGCGCGACGGGGTATTGTCGGTGCACGAAACCACCGGCCCCGATACCACTGCGCAGAACTTGCTGGATTATCAGCGCACCTATCTTCTGCGCGAAGGTCAGGAAGCCGTGACGCTTTACGCTCCAGGGCCTGATGCGCCGGTCCTTGCTGTTGTCCGTCGGCTTGTCCTGAACGACGGGGTTTTGCCCTACGACCAGATTGGCGTCGCATTGGTCGAAAAATACGGTCAACCGACCCGATTGGACTCGGTGACCGGGATCGTGGCCTGGGGTCCGCCCGATGCGCCGCTCGGGTGTTTTCCACAGGCTCGCGCGATGCGCGACATGGTCCGCTTTCGGCAAATACCGAGGCTGGGCCAAGGCGCAACAGTCGATGTGACGCAGTACGGTGCCGCGGCAGTGGGGCTGTTTCCGATGCGCCCGGACGATGCCGCTTCGGCAAGCTGTGGTGCGGTCGTCATTTACCAACCTGAAACACTCGACATGTTCGACAAGTCGGGGTTCCGGGTGGTCTTGTTCGACAATGTTGCTTTGGCATCTGTGGTGGCCAGCTTGCAGGCCAGCACGCCAGTGGTCGACATGGATATCGAATTTTGACCAAGCAGACATGAACAGGCCTGTGCAAACGCGCAGCGGTTTCGGAGCGTTCTGGGAGGTCGAAAATCGGACCGCATCAACGTGTGAAGTGGTTCGGCAGTGGACGCGTTTGTGCAAGGTCCAAGGCCGTCAGTGATACATATCGGTCTTCAACCAATCTTCCCCGCGACCCATTTCTCCAAGATCAGCCCCGGTAGAGCATCCTGCGCCTGCGCGGAATCTCGGTCAAGGTCCAGCCGCTTCGGCAGCCGGACCTGCGGCACGAGCAGGAAGATGGGCACGGTAGTGCGCCCGCGACCGGTCTTTGCGCGCGAGGCCACGCCAAGCCCGCGAGTGTTCAGACGTCCCTCCGCTACGAGAAGGCTAGGCCCGCGGCGGCGGTAGACGAAGCGCAGCCGCAACCCACGGCGCTGTTCCCATTCGCCGGGGGTAAGGCGGCGATCGCGGGGACCGCGTCCGGTGGCGTCCGTGGGGATCGCCAGCCAGAACCCGTCGCGCGAGCGGATTAGCGGGCCGGCGTCATGGGCGCCGATAATTGCGGGCGCGTTGGACCAGACGAAGGCGGCGGCGTTGAGGCTGGGTTTGCCTGCCGGGTACTGCGCCGACCGGATGGTGTTCGCGAGCCGCCGGCCAAGCCCCGAGCCGGTGATCTGGGCGCGCCAGCCGGTCTTGAGGTTGGTTCCGGCTTCGCGGGTGGCGGCGGTCACCGCGCGTTCGCCCGCCGCCACCTCGGCCGCCGTCATCGCGACGATGTCGAGCTTCAGCTTCATCGCGGTCACGCTGGCCTCAGATCGACGGTCCAGACCAGACGCTCGCGGTCGCGGACGGGCTCGCCCTGGATGAGGAAGGCGTCGCCGTCGATCTCGATGCGGTCGCCGGGACGCGGGTTCGCAACCTCCGCCACGCGCAGGTCGATCCGGGTGGTCTCGGACCAGAGCCGCGCGTCGCCGAAATCGCTGATCGCGTCGGCACGCCGGGCGACGATGCGCACCAGCACGGGCGCGCCGCCGTCGGAGATGAAGACCGCGTCCCGGCCGATGTTCGGATCGGCGAAGAGCGCGCCAACGGCGGCGGCGAAGGCGCTCATCAGAAGTATCCGTCTTGATCAAGGGTTGATTTCGGCCCATTTCCGGTCGCCGCGGATCAGGGCGTTGGCGATGGTCAGCAGCTTGCGCATGACGGCGGTGATCGCGACCTTCGCGGGCTTTCCGGCCTCGCAGAGCGTCTTGTAGGTTTGGCCGAGCTGGCGGTTGAAGCGTGTGGCGACGAGTGCGGGCATGTAGAGCTTGGTGCGCAGAGCAGCGCGTCCGCCGCCGATCTTCGCCTTGCCCTTCCACATTCCGGACTGGCGCGTGATCGGCGCGAGCCCGGCGAGACTGGCGGCCTCCTTGCCGCTCATCGTGCCCAGTTCCGGCATGTCCACGATGAGCGCGATGGCGGCAATCGGACCGATGCCCGGAATGGACAGCAGGATGTCGAGGCGCCGGGCCAAGGCAGGATCGGCCATGACGAGGCGGCGCAGTTCAGCATCTATCTGCGCGATCTGGGTGTCGACCTGTCGCTGCCGCGCCCGAAGCTGGGCCAGGACAACCTTGTTGCGGGCCGCCTGAATGCGGTTGCGGCAGGCGGTGCGATCCTTGATCAAGCCGACCCGGGCCACGTGCAATTCCTTGATCTCGTTCATGCTCGGGGTCGGCGCGGGCGTGGCGTCGAGATCGAGGACGGACCCCATGCGGGCCAGGAGCGCCGCGTCCACCCGGTCGGTCTTGGCGTCCCGTCCGGTAGCCTGCGCAAACCGTCGGGCACGCCGCGGGTTGACCTTGACCAGTCCGTGTCCCGCGGACCCGAGCTTCTGTTCGAGGTCGCGATGATAGCGCCCTGTCGCCTCGTACACGATACGAACGGGCTGGGCGCCGAGCCAGCGGCACAGGGCCCGTAGCCCCGTCGCGTCATTTGCGAACTGGCTGTGCTTTCCGTCCGACAGGCGATGCGCGTCGACAGTATCTTTGGAAACATCGATTCCGATGGTATCGTTCATTGTGGTTTCGCCTCCTGGCCTTGTCATGCGGGGCAAGGACTGGACGCCTTCCCCAGGTATCCGTTCAGGACACACGAAAGGGCGGGGGCGATCCCACTTCTGACCGGTTCTTGAAACCCGCCGCGTTTCGACCCGTCCCCCGCCGCTGCCCGGCATGTATGAGGTGCCGGGCAGCGGCTCCCGTATCGCACGGGAGCCGGGAACTTTCTTAAGACAACGTCGCGTTCAGCCGCACCCGGCCGATGGTGTCACCCGCGCCGCTCGCCACCGCCTCGACGGCCGCGCCGATCAGGGTGTTGTCGGTCGCGACCGTGGTGCAGCGCTTGTTGGTGTCGTCCCAATAGACCTTCGCGCCCACGGTCCAGGCCTGGGAGCCGAACTTGGTGATGTCGAACACGCCGACGAGCGCCGTCTCGACGCTCTCGCCGAGGGCGGCGGTGCCCGATGCGATGCCGAAGATGGAGCCGACGAGCAGGCCATCGCCGGAGGCGACGGCATAGGGCGCGGTCAGGGTGATGGTGTTGCCGGGCTGGACGAAGTTTTTCATGAGGGTGATCCTTTTGGAACGACGAAGGGCGGCCTGTTCGGACCGCCCGCGTGTCTGGGTTCAGCATGGGGTGCAGGTTATGCGCCCGGGTTCTTGTAGAGGCCGCGCCAGTCGATGGCCTTGGCGCCGAAGTCGAGGCGACACTTGATCTCGACCCCGTCGACGTCGAAGCCGTTGCGGGTCTCGATGTAGGCGCCCTGCTGACCCTCGAGATAGGCGTACTCGATGGTGTCGATCTGGTTCGGGCTGGCCGCCAGATACCAGGCGGTCTCGCTAGCGGCGTCGAGCCGCGGCTCGCTGATCGGCGCCAGCGTGCGGATCGACTGCGGCACCACGCTGGACGTCGCGGCGGGCACCAGGTTCTGCGCGACCAGTTGCTCGGCCTTCAGTTCCAGCGAGGCGGGCACGATCAGGAAGGCCGGGCGGACGTTCAGCACCGTCTTCTTGTCGAGCCCCGTCTGCTTGGCCATCGCCGCCCGCGCCGCACCGACGCTGCTGACATCAAGCGCCGCGCCGGTGCCCGCGAGGTTCTTGTGCGTGGTGTGGAAGAGCGCGTTGCCGTCGGCCATCGCCGGGTTGGCGGTGATGATGCCCCAGACCACGTCCGACTCCAGCTGCGCGATGGAGTTGCCGTACATCGCCGGGATCCGGGTGAAGGCGTCGAGATCGTCGTTGATCAGCGTCTGGCGGGTGATCGCGACCACCCGGCCATAGGTCTTGACCTTGTAGCTCTCCTTGCTCTCGCCAAGCGTACCGCGCTTGAACTCGCCGCTCTCGCCGACTTCCAGCAGCTGCGGCGCTTCGCCGAGCTGGACCCGGTGCATCGCCTTGAAGTCGGTGGCGAGCACCTGGCGGCAGAACAGCATGAACGTCCGGGGATAGGCCTCGTAGGCCTGCCGCAGCGTCTTGTTGGTCACCGCCGACAGGATCTCGGGGAAGTCCGAGGTCGAGTGCAGCGCCCGCGTCGCCACCTCGTCGCGCGACAGGCCGCGCGTGTTCACCCCGGCATTTCCGAGGCTTTCGCGGGCCAGTTCCAGCAGGGTCATGCCGCGATACTGGCGCGCCGCGTCCTCCAGCTGGAACAGCGTCGGGCTGTAGCGGTGCAGCAGCGCATTCGCCACGGCGTCGCGGCGGGTGATGCGTTCGTCCCGGCCGCCGAGGGGGACCGAGACGTGCGGGAAGGTGCGGGTCTCGTCGGATTTCGCGGCAACCTGATCGAGGATCAGGCGACGGGACTCGTCGACGCTGACGCCGCGCTTGACCAGATCCTCGGCGAAGCCGCGCTCGAGGTTCAGCCGCCCGGCCAGATCGTAGATGGTGGAGACGCGGTCGCGCTCCGCCTCGCGGGCGCGGGTCGCGACCGCCTCGGTGTCGGGCGCGCTCGTCGGGGCGGTGTGGAGCTGCGCCCGGGTCTCGCTGGCCGCGACCTTCGGGTCGGGCGCAGCCGATTTCGGCTCGGTCATGGGGGTGTCCTCGGTTTCGACCGGCGCGGTCGGCTGGGTGGTGGCGGGGGTTGCGGCGTCGCGCGCCGGGGTCTGGGTCTTGTCCGTCATCGGGGTCGGTCCTTTCGTGCTTGAAGGGGCGTCCCGGCGGTGGAGGACGCAGTCGTGAAGGGGATGCTGGGCGCGGAAGCCCGCGGCGGGATCGGCGCCGACCGCGACGGCGGAGACCTCGAAGGGCGTCCAGTCCACCGCTCGCCAGAGCTCGCGCGCGGCCTCGGGTTTCGAGACCTCGAAGCGGTGGACCTGGTAGCCGATGGAGACCGCGCGGATGTGCCCGGCCTGGATGTCGCGCCAGATCGGCTCGACATCGGCGCGTTCGCTGATCCGCACCAGCGCGATGCCGCGGCCGTTCTCGATCCGGGCCGAGCCCGGGACGATCGAGCCGATCACCGCGTCGAGCGTGTCGAGCTCGTGGACCTTCAGGAACGGCGCGCCCGCGTTCAGCCGGTCGAGCCGGACATGGGCGGGATCGAGGCTCAGCTCCTCGTCATAGGGCTCCCCGAAGAATGTCGCGCGCCGGACGCGGGCCCCGGCCGACCAGACCACCTCGACGGTGCGGCTGTCGGCATCGGCGGTGTTCGGCGCAAGCTCCGCCGACCGGCGCATGGCCGGCAGTTCGATCATCGTGTCCATGGGGTCAGTCCTGTTGGTCGGCCTGCGCCGGATCGGTTTCATCCGCTTCGGCGGTGGGATCGTCGGCCGGATCGGTCGCCGGATCGCTCGTCTGCGCGCTGCCGGTCTTGGTGACGCGGCGTGGGTCGCTGTCGAGCACCAGCCCCAGCGCGTCGAGCTTGGCGTTGGTCGCGGCGATCTCGGCCAGCACCGCGTCGGGGTTGCGGCCCTGTTTCGCAATCACCTCAGCCAGCGTCATGGTGCCCGAGCGGATCGACAGCAGGTTCGCCATCGCGTCCTTCTGCGGATCGACCGCCTCGAACTTCGGCGGCGACCATTCGACTGGTACAATCGGCGACGGGATCTGCCCCGCCGCCCACGCGGCTTCCGTGAACCACCGCCACACCGGCGCGCAGAACATCGGGATGAACAGCTGCCACTGCACCGCGTCGATCTGGCGACGGAACTCGACGAGCTCCGCCCGGATCGAGGAATAGTTCACCTGGCTGAGATCGCCGGTCAGCAACTCGTAGGGCACCCGGAACCCGGCCGAGATGGTGTGCAGGCTCGCCCGCTTGTATTCGCCGTAGCCCCCCGTCGCCGACGGCTGGTTGAAGCGGATGTCCTTGCCGCCGCGGGCATAGGCGATCAGCCCCGGCTCGAACTGCTCCACCCGGTTCCCGTCGGCATCGACCACGGAGGGCGCGATGCCCTGCTGGGCCTCGTCGTCGCCGAAGACGATGGCGGTGACGCAGGCCTCGGTCTTCTTCCGGACCAGTTCGGCCACCTCGTAGTCGTCGAGATCGCGCAAGGACCGGATCACCGGCGCGCCCCAGGGGACGCCGCGCGCCTGCGTGCGCTGCTTCTCGTAGACATGGGCGATCTCGCTCGCGGGGACCGGGCGACTCTGCAGACCGTTCTGCAAGGCGCCATAGGCGTCACCCGGGTGCTCGGCATGCAGCCAGTAGGCCCGGCGCTTGCCGACCGGGTCGAACTCGATCCCCTGCACCAGCCGTCCCACGCCGAGGGCGCCGGACTTGGTGGCGTCGAGGAAGTCGGCTTCCAGCACCTGCAATTGCAGCGGCACCGGCAGGCCATCGCTCGCCCGCCGCAACCGGCGGCGCACCAGCACCTCGCCCGCCTCGACCATCTCGCGGCAGATCAGTGTCTGCAGGCCGTAGAAGTCCAGCTGACCGTCGGCATCGCACTCCGCCGTCCAGCGCTCGAAGAGCGCGTCCACCTTCCGGTCGAGCGTGTCGTCGCCGCTGGCGGCGCGCGGCATGATGCCAGAACCGATGATGTTGTTCACCAGCACCGCCACCGCCTTCGCCGCATGCGGGTTGTTGCGCACAAGATCGCGCATCCGGTCGCGCAAGAGCGCCCCGGCCACGCCGATCTCGGTGTCGGCGGAGGATCCCGGCGCACGCCAGCCCTCGGTCCGCCGGCCACGCGCGGCCCCGTCATAGCCGCGCGTCAGGGTCTCGAAGGCCTGCCGGGCCATAACGCGACGTGCGGCCATGCGCGGCGCCACCGATGCGATAGCATGATCGAACCAGGTCGCCGACATCACCGGTCCCCGCGCGAGAAGCCAGCCAGCCCGGCCACGGGCAGCGGTCGGGTCGTCCCGGCGATGGCGCGCTCGATGG
>Ga0210024_1003724_pt1 | contig 12375 bp, 10 predicted proteins | sample CryGeymeta201525_FD_183988 | JGI IMG/M metagenome (GOLD analysis project Ga0210024, IMG submission 183988) | Groundwater microbial communities from Crystal Geyser aquifers in Utah, USA - Crystal Geyser metaG 2015-25 (SPAdes) (version 2) | ecosystem: Environmental > Aquatic > Deep subsurface >... | reverse complement strand
TGCCTGGGCGCTTCTCTCCAACCACTTCCACCTGCTCCTTCGTCCCCAGTCGACCAAGCTTGCCACTTTCATGCGGCGCTTGCTGACAGGCTATGCCGTGGTCTTCAATCGTCGCCATGGACGCAGTTCCTGAAGGTGATATCGAAGAAGCTTTGACCAAAGACAACCAAAGCCGGGAAATCCATGAGTTTTATGGTGTGTCCCCCTATTGGGAAGATGGTCAGCAACAGGGTCAGGGTAGTAATACCCCGAGCCCGATGATGCAAGACATGAATAAAAATAAAAAGATCGATAACAAAGATCCGCTGAAAACCGAGAAGAAATAATATTTCTCAGCTATTTTCCCAGCAATACTCATCAAGCCGATAGCAACCAGTAAATACCCAAAATAAATGCAAGCCGACCGGGAGCCCTCAATGCCCGGCCGGCTTTTTTATTGTGATGTGGTGAAAGTCTGTCATTTATATTGTCGCAGAATTCCGGATTTTCGCATCCGGGCACGCAGGGTGCTTGGATTGAGGCCAAGAATAAGTGCGGCCCCGTTTTTCCCATCGATCAGCCACCCGGTCTGTCCGAGGACATGGAGAATGTGATCATGTTCCATCTCGGCAAGAGATTTAAGCTGATCCCCTGATAATACCTCGGTTGTTTCAGCCATATCGAATCGGCCCAAAACCTGAAGTGTCGTCCCCTGACTGGTGATGACCGCTCGTTCGATGATACTTTCCAGCTCGCGCACGTTGCCGGGCCAGCTGTATTGCTGCAGGGTGCTCAGGGTCGCTTTTGACAGTGTCTCGATTTTCTTGCCCATCTTCTTGTTAAATTTTTCAACAAAATGCTGAACCAGCAGAGGGATGTCTTCCTTGCGCTGTCTTAATGGCGGGCAGGTGATAGGGAAAACATTAAGCCGGTAGAAAAGATCTTTTCGGAATCGGCCCTGGCGCACCTCTTCCTCCAGGTTACGGTTAGTGGCTGCGATAATCCGCACATCGACTTTCAGGGTGCGGGAGCTCCCCAAGCGCTCGAACTCGCCATCCTGAAGAACACGCAGGAGTTTACTCTGGAGATCCAGCGGCATCTCGCCGATTTCATCGAGAAAAATTGTGCCGCCGTCGGCCAGTTCGAAGCGCCCCATCTGCCGGGCATCAGCTCCGGTGAATGCCCCTTTCTCGCGACCGAAAAGCTCGCTTTCAATCAGGTTGGTCGGCAGGGTCGTGCAGTTAACGGTTATCAATGGCCGGTTCTTGCGCAAACTGTTGCTGTGAATGGCGCGCGCCACCACCCCCTTGCCGGTTCCGGTTTCGCCGAGGAGGAGCACGGTCGCCTGCATGGGCGCAACCTGCTGAATCTGGGAAAAAACCTCGGCCAGAATGTCGCTTTGGCCAATAAGTTCTCCGCGGTTGTATTGGCCGGCAACTTCCTTGCGCAGGTAAATATTCTCGGCCTGCAGCCGATCCTTCAGGTCTTTGATTTCCGTCAGTGCCCGCTGGAGGGAAGCATCGCCTTCCTTGCGTTCCTGAATCTCTGCCAGCAGCAGCTCATTGGCCTTGAGCACAGCTTGCGTCCGTTCCTGAACCGTTTGTTCGAGTTCTTTGCTGTAGTTTTCGAGAGTTTTGTATAACAGGCACACTTCCAGCATGTTATGGATGCGGGTCTTGACCTCGACCAGGTCAAAGGGTTTGCTGATAAAGTCTTTTGCGCCGGTTTGCAGCGCCTGCAGTTTGTGGTCGGGGTGGGCGGTAATGACCAGAACCGGCAGGTATTTGCCGGGATTGTCAGATTTGAGTTCCGCGATCACCTCGAACCCGTCCATGCCAGGCATCTGCAAGTCGAGGAGAATCAGATCATAATTATGCTCGCGATGAAGAGCGCAAACGCCCTGCGGGTCCATGGTGAAGGAAATATCGGTGTAACCAGTCTCTTGCAGCATCTGCTTCAAAAGGCTGATGTTGGTTTCCTGATCATCGACGATCAGAATGCTGGCTGCAAGAATGTCTAACTCGGTATTCATCAAAAAATATCTTTCTGCGCAGACCCGGACGCTTGTGTCCCGGAAAAGTTTAATGCGAGGTCGAGAATATCCATAAACTTTTTGACCTTGATCGGCTTGGTGAGATACTGAAAGAAACCGGCCTCCAGGCTTTTCTCAATGTCGCGGGGAAGGGCGTTGGCGCTCAGGGCAATCACCGGAATATTGGCGGTGGTGGGGTCATCCACCAGAATTTTCAATGCTTCGAGACCACTGATTCCCGGCAGATTGATGTCCATCAGAATCACATCCGGCAGCAAGGTGCGCGCCATCTCGATACCGAGAATAGCATTTCGCGCACTCACAAACCGGATGTCGGGGCGCTGTGCAACTATATCCTCGACCAGCATCAGATTGGCCGGATTATCCTCGACGTAGAGGAGGGTGGATATTTGAGGATCCCTTTGAGCCTGTGCCTGGAGGACCGTCGTCAATAAGGGGACGCTATGGTCACTGCAGGCGATTTCCGCCGCCGGGTTAAGCTCAAACCAGAAGACGCTTCCTTCGCCGACGCGGCTTTCCATGCCGATCTTACCCCCCATCAATTCGACCAACCGCTTGCAGACCACCAGGCCGATACCGGTTCCTTCAATGGTGGCTTCTTGTCCCAGACGATTGAAGGGCTGAAAGAGCTGCGCCAGTTGTTCGGGAGCCAGCCCCGCGCCAGTGTCCTTAACGCTGATGCGGATGACACCCGCGTCGCACCGGGTACAGGCCACACTAACGCTTCCCTCCTCCCGGTTATATTTGATCGCGTTGGAAAGCAGGTTGATCAGCACTTGCTTGACCCTGGTACGATCGGCCTCGACAAAGCAGGGCGTTTCAAAGTGGCTGAAATCCACCCTGATACCGCGTTCCCTGGCCTGAGGTTCGATCATAACTTCGCATTCGAGCATGACTTCGCTCAGCAAGACCGGTTCAAGAGACAAGGACAGCTTTCCAGACTCGACCTGGGCCAGATCGAGAATTTCATTGATAAGTTCCAGCAGGTACCATCCGGCCTTGAGAATTTGATCGATGCTTCGCGTCTGGGTCGGTGTCGGCGGTGGATTGCTGGATTCCAGCAGTTGGGCAAAACCAAGGATCGCCCCGAGGGGCGTGCGTAGTTCATGGCTCATGCTGGCGAGGAAATCCGATTTGGCAAGATTGGCTTTTTCTGCAACAACCGTGGCGCGCTCCAGTTCAATGTTCTGATTCTGCAATATCTGCTCAATCCGGGTTCGTTCGCCTGCCGCCCAATTTCGCTCAGTAATATCTTCCATCGCCACAAGAATAATGCGTGAGCCGACATTCTTGCGTGAAATCTGCCGGGCATTCAGGCGGATAGTTCTGCGCCCAATGCCGGGGAATTCATCATCAACTTCATAGCCATTAAAAACGCTATTGCGGGGCAGTATCTCTTCAAAGAGAACCCGCAGGTTGGGAATATCCCATTGCCGGTTGCCGAGGTCGTAAATAAAATTCCCGAGGGTCTCCTCGGGGGTGACTTTGAAGGTTTGGAAGAAACTCTGGTTGGCCGAAAGAATTCTCAGGTCTGAATTCAGTACCACCAGGGGATTGTGAACCGTTTCCACAATGTTTTCGGCGTATTCACGGGCGTCCTGAATGGCCGTTTCCTGCTGTTTGCCTAGCCTGTCGTCGGCGATTGAACAAAGTATTTGTTTTTCATTCTTCTCACCCAGATCCAGGCAGACACTCTGGAGCCGACCAAAAATCTGCGCCTGATCTTTTCGCGTCAGTCTGATTTCACATGTGTCCCTGCCCTGATTTTTTAGAACATTTGCCAGATGTTGCCAAAATTTCTTTTTTTCACCAGCATCAGCAACAAACTCGACAAAGGGGGTATTGGTTAATTCTTGTTGCTCACTTCCCAGCATGTGAGCACCAGTGAGATTAACCTCTCGAATGAGTCCATGGGCATCAAAGGTGAAACAGGCGACAGGGGCAAAGTCAAAAAGCGCCGCATATTTTTTTCGCGAAATCTCCAATTCTTCCTGAACTCGACACAGCTCTTCGTTATGCATCTGCGGGGTGCTTCCTCTCTATTTTTTAACAGCAGAGCACACTAGCAGTATTGCTTCAAAAAAACCGCAAAATTCCAGTCACTAATTCCGCAATATATTGAGGTTCCGTTAAATACTGAGGGTTGCAAACAGGTATCGATCAACTCAGGCGTCTTAGATATTAAAATAAGTTACTGAAATTATTGAAACATTTAAATACTGATTTCCCACCAAACCTTGGCAGAGACCTTGCTCTGTCAGCAAATATCTCTATTAACGCCATGCGTACGCCCAATTTTCTAAAAAGGAGACGTGATGAATTAAGGCAGCAGTAACAAGCGGAACTAAGTAATTGATAATAGTGCTCAAATTTGTCTGAAAGGTAATATATGAAGAGTAAAACATGGGTTGCACCGAAATTTTGTTCCCTGTTGATTTTGTTTCTTGCGGTTTTGACTGTCCTGTCGGGCTGTGGAAACGGCGATTGGGATCAACCACCAACATCATCAACCATGACTTTAGCCACATTTTCCATCAATGGGGCTCCAGGAACCATCAATGAAGGACCGCGGGCCATCGGAGTCACAATGCCCTTCGGCACCGATGTAACGAGTTTGACGCCGACATTTGTAACCACCGGGTCAAGTGTATGGGTCGGGAATCTTGAACAAACCAGCGCGGTAACCGCCAACGACTTCACCAATCCGGTCGTCTACACAGTGACAGCGGCGGATGGCGGAACGGCGGACTATCTTGTAAGCGTCAGCCTCGCGCCGAATACTGCCAAAGCCTTAACCACCTACTCCTTTGTCGGTTTCCCCGCGTCACCTGCGGTCATAAACGAAGTGACGAATAGCATTACAGTAACCTTGCCCTCGGGAACAGATGTGACCAACCTGATAGCCAACTTTGCCACCACCGGAACCAGCGTAAAGGTTAACGGCGTCAATCAGGTGAACGGCTCAACCGCCAATGATTTTACTAATCCGGTTGTCTACACAGTGACGGCGGCAGACGCTTCGACGAAGTTGTATACGGTCACCGTCAGCGTTCCTGCGGCAAATGCTTCAGCCAAGGCCATGACCGCCTATTCCTTTGCCGGCTATACCGGGGCAACCGGAATCATCAATGAAGCAGCTAAAACCATCAACCTGACTCTGCCCTACGGAACCGACGTCAGTGCCCTGATTGCAACCTACGCAACGACGGGAACCGGTGTCACTGTAAACGCAGCGAACCAAACCAGCGCGGTAACCCCTAACGACTTCACCAATCCGGTGGTCTACACGGTTACGGCGGCGGATGGCACAACGGCGGACTATGATGTCAGCGTCAGCCTCGCGCCGAATACCGCCAAAGCCTTAACCACCTACTCCTTTGTCGGTTTCCCCGCGTCACCAGGGGTCATTAACGAAGGAGCTAAAACCCTTGAGGTAACCTTGCCCTCAGGAACAGATGTAACCAACCTGATAGCCAACTTTGCCACCACCGGAACCAGCGTAAAGGTTAACGGCGTCAGTCAGGTGAGCGGTTCAACGGCCAACGACTTCACCAATCCGGTCGTCTACACAGTTACTGCAACAGACGGCACAACGGTGGACTATGATGTCAGCGTCAGCCTCGCGCCGAATACCGCCAAAGCCTTAACCGCCTACTCTTTTATCGGTTTTCCTGGTTCACCAGGGGTCATCAACGAAGCAGCTAAAACCGTGGCGGTGACTCTGCCCTCAGGAACCGATGTGACCAACCTGGTGGCGAACTTCACCACCGCGGGGACCAACCTGTCCGTTGACGGAAGTGATCAAATCAATGGAGTAACCGCCAACGATTTCACCACTCCGGTCGACTATACCGTCACGGCCGCAGATGCTTCGACGCAAGCCTATACTGTGAGTGTGTCCCTGCTGTCGGATACTCTGCCCCAAGGCCCGCTGCCGGTGAATCTTGGTAGCGCCGGAAATTTTGCGATTTTGGCAAAATCAGCCATTTCGACAACGGGAGCCACCGCCGTAGTTGGCGATCTCGGTATTAGCCCTTCAGCGGCGAGTTTCATCACCGGATTCGCCATGATCGCCGATTCGAGCAATACCTTTGCAACCTCGCCCTATGTCACCGGCAACATCTACGCCGCCGATTATGCGACACCTACCCCGGCCATGATGACGACGGCAATCAGTGACATGGAAATCGCCTTCACCGATGCCGCCGGCAGAACCCTGCCTGATTTTACCGAATTGTACGCCGGTGACATCAGCGGTCAGACCCTTACTCCCGGCCTCTACAAATGGGGAACCGGCGTGCTCATCACCAGTGCCGGCGTCACTCTCACCGGTGGTGCCGATGACGTGTGGATCTTCCAGATTTCACAAAATCTCACCGTGGAAAACAGCGCCATTGTTACCCTCAGCGGCGGTGCACAAGCCAAGAATATCTTCTGGCAGGTTGATGGCCAGGCAACCCTTGGTACGGCGGCCAATTTCAAAGGTAACTTGTTGACTCAAACCTTAATTTCTTTCAATACCGGCGCACAAATGACGGGCCGGGCCCTGGCGCAAACTGCGGTTACCTTAAACGCAACTACCATTACCGTGCCCTAAGGGTCAGCAGAAACTCAACCAGGAGGCAGGCAGTTACCCTGCCTCCTGGTTTCTCTCAGGAGAAAACCTACTTTCAGTCCTTAAAGGAGTCTTTATATGGACAATAAAATTTCATTTGTTTCGGTTGCCAGAAATATAGCCCTGGCATTAGTCCTTACGTCTTTTCTTCTTCCAACGGCGGCGCGCGCGGAAATAAAGGCTGGCAGCCTTGAGCTGAGCCCCTTCGTCGGGTACAGCTTTTTTGAAGACAGACAAAATTTGAATAACCGCCCAGTCTTCGGCGGACGTATTGGCTATAACCTTACCGATCGTTGGGGCATTGAAGGGGTAACAGAATTCACGCGCGGCCGGGTCGATGACGTAAACCAGGCGTTTACCCAAAAGGGGCAGTTTACCAGCCCGATTTCTCGGGTTGATATCATCAATTATCATGCCGATCTTCTGCTGCATTTTCTGCCCAAAAGCAATTTCAACCCCTTCATTGTTGCCGGTTTCGGGGCCATGAACTATGACCCCAAAATTAACGACGATGATATGACGGTCTTCAATTATGGTGTCGGTGCGAAATACTGGCTTGAAAAAGATGTCGCCCTGAGGCTGGATCTGCGGGATAACCTTATTCTCGACGACGAAATTCACAATCCTGAGGCAACCCTGGGGATAGTTTTCAGCTTCGGGGGGCAGTCACATTTTGCCGCGGCACCGGCACCGGTAGCGGTCAGCAAACCAGCGTCCAAACCCGTGGCCAAAGTTGAAGAGAAGGTTGTCATTCTGGCATCAGAACCCAAGGTCGAAGAGAAAGTTCTGGTGGCCGCAGTGGAACCCAAGGTCATTATTCTGGCCTTTGAGGATGTTCATTTCGACTTCGACCAATCGGCCCTGAAACCCGAGGCCAAGGTCATCTTGAAAAGAAATATTCAGCTTTTAAAAGATAATCCCAAAGCCAAAATTCGCATTGCGGGCTACACCTCGCAGCAGGGTACCGACGAGTACAATCAGAAATTAAGCGAGAGAAGAGCTGAGGCCGTCAAAGCCTACCTGGTTGAAGAAGGAATTATTGTCCCCGGCAGGCTCGATACCATTGGTTATGGTCATCGCGATCCGGCGGTTTATGAAGCAGCGCCTGCTGAAATTTATTCCGCCGCCGCCAAGGCAAATATGCGTGTTCTCTTTGAGATTATTGTGAAATAAAGACAGACTTCCTTAGGGGCGGAAATTTTTTCGCCCCTATCTTTTTCACCCAGTTCAGAAAGCCAAAGACGTTCCCAGCCCCAGGTATTGCACTTTGTTGTGGTAAAACTGGCCACGCGGATCGTAACCCTGGTACCACTCGGCCATGAGACGCAGGCGGCGCTGGCCGGGGTTAGGATGACCGAATTCGAGGCCGAGCTTCACGCTGATATCCCTTGCCCAGTTGTGTTCTTCCAGGCTCTTCAGGTCGATTCCGCCGATGGGCCGACCGTTCCACAGCAGGGTCTCTTTGCCCCGATACTCCAGACCCAGATGGAGGCTCGCCGGTTTGAGATCGGCGGGTTCCTTGTGAACCAGATATTCGCCGCCGCCGTAGGCACGCCAGTTGCGCCAGTCGAAGGAATAAATCAGCTCAAGAGCTTCGAAGCTCAGATTGATCCGTTCCGGGGGGGGTCTCCTGTTGCAGAAGTTCGTCCCCCAGGTGTGAGCTCTGGTGATAAAAACGCAAACGCAGAGAATTGCTCCCATAGCGATAGCTCAGGGGCAGGCCGATGGTGTAATCGGCGTTGATCAGATCGGCAGACGGGGTCTCCAGGTTAAACTGGGCGAAGAGGGCGCCCTGCACGCTCAGTTGCAGGCCGTTGCCTACACGCCCCCCCCCAGATACCTCACCAGGCCGAAATTTTCGCCGAAACCGACGGACGCCATGGTGTAGGTTTCAGCGGTCGTGTCAAAGTAGTCGATACTCACAAAAAACTGTGCCTGTTTGGGGTCGGCAATCAGGGGCGAAAACAGGTCGCCGGTCGGGAAGGGGGTCGATTTGCCCGTAACCCCGAGAAAGGTGGGGATAGCTTCGGGCGGCGGGGGATCTTTGGGCCCAATATTCACCGTAATGCTCTTGACGCCGTCAATATAATTCAGCATTTCGGCAGATTTACGGCGCAGCTCATCATCGACAAACAGGGTAATGATTCCCACCCCGTCGTCGATGTGCAAAACATAGCTGTCCGTTTCCCAGCCGTGTACCTGTTCCAGAACAGAAGTGAGATAACCGGCGAGAAAGACATCGTCACCCCGGTCAACCGCCAGGGCAGGGGAGGGCAAAAGCAGCAGCAGAAAGAGGCAAGCGCCCATAAAAAAGGTTATTATGTTCAGCGCTTTTTATGCCCCGCGACCAGCAATACAATCCCGCCAACCAGGGCAAGACCGCCGACAATCGGCGAGAGTGGCAGGGTTCTGGTCTTATCCGCCGACATCTGTAATGGCCCCAGGTCGATAACCTTCTCGCGGGTCGTAACGCTGATCCCCTGATAGGCGAAGGCCGCGATGGCGATTCCTATGAGAATAATGCCGATGATTGTGTAGGGGTTCATGGTTGTCTCTCCTTCAGGGTCGTTGAGTTCGCATATGTCTGCTGATCCAAAGGTTGATCAATCGCAACGAACGTGCCACTGAAAATTATTGACACCCATGAGCTAACCTTCTGAAAATAGGTCGAAAATAAAAATGCAACTGGCGAGAAGCAGCGAAAGTGGCAAGGGGCTACCGTCATATTTAACAGAACCGCCAAATATGACGTCTTCCGCCCAATTGATTGCGGGACATTTCGTGACGACTGGTATACACTCTTAATTAAAAGAAAATTTCCCGAGGCGAGTCATGAGCAACGCATCACAGAAAAATACGACTCCGCAGGCCGAGCCAGCACCCCAGGAGAGCCCGGCCTTTCCCATTGTCGGCATCGGTGCCTCCGCAGGCGGGCTGGAAGCGCTGGAACTGTTTCTGCGGCAGGTGCCGGAAAAATGCGGCCTAGCGTTTGTTATTGTTCAACACCTTGACCCGACCCATAAAGGCATTCTGCCCGAGTTGCTCCAGCGCGCAACCGGCATGGAAGTGCATCAGGTGCGCGACAACCTGAAGGTCAAGGTCAACTCTGTCTATGTCATCCCCCCGAATAAAGACCTGTCCATTCTCCACGGAGTGCTGCACCTCTTCCCCCCGGTCGCCCCTCGCGGCCTGCGCCTGCCCATTGATTTTTTCCTGCGTTCCCTGGCCGAGGATCAACAGGAAGCCAGCATCGGGGTTATTCTTTCGGGCATGGGTTCAGACGGCACCCTGGGGCTGAAGGCAATCAAGGGCAGAGGCGGTCTGGTGCTGGTGCAAGACCCGGCCACGGCCAAGTTCGACAGCATGCCGCGCAGCGCCATTGCCTCCGGGTTCGTCGATCTGGTGGCTCCGGCGGATCAGCTGCCCGAAAGGATCATCGCTTACCTGCATCACGCCAAGGTCCTCGCCGATCCCGATTGTCCCATGGAGAAAAAAGACCAGAGCGCCCTGGATAAAGTTATTATTTTATTGCGGAGCACTGTTGGCCAGGATTTCTCCCTCTACAAAAGAACCACCCTCCAGCGCCGCATCGAACGCCGCATGGGCATTCACCAGCTCGGCAAAATTTCCGACTACGTCCGCTACCTGCAGAACAACTCTATAGAAGTGGAACTGCTCTTCAGGGAACTGCTCATCGGGGTCACAAATTTTTTCCGCGATTCCGAAGCCTGGGATCGGTTGCGCACCGAGGTGATTCCGGCCCTCCTCGAAAAACGCCCGGAAGGGGGAATGTTACGCGCCTGGTCGGTGGGCTGCTCCAGCGGCGAGGAAGCCTATTCCCTGGCCAAGGAACCATAGAGGGACGCAGTTAATTTAGTTGACTTAATCGTTTCCCCATGCTAATTTCCCCACCATGCCAAGAACAGCCCGTATTGATATCCCCGGCCTTCTCCAGCATGTGATGGTGCGTGGCATCGAAAAGCGCGATATTTTTCTTGATGACGACGACAAAGCGCTGTTTGTTGAGCGCTTGTCCACGCTGCTGATCGCGACCGGCACCGAATGCCTTGCCTGGGCGCTTCTCTCCAACCACTTCCATTTACTTCTTCGTCCCCAGTCGACCAAGCTTGCCACTTTCATGCGGCGCTTGCTGACAGGCTATGCCGTGGTCTTCAATCGTCGCCATGGACGCAGTGGTCACCTCTTTCAAAACCGCTACAAATCCATTGTTTGCGATCAAGACGCCCATCTTCTTGAACTTGTGCGTTATATTCATCTGAATCCCTTGCGGGCCGGCCTGGTGGAATCTGTTGATGGGCTGGATTCCTACCCCTGGTCGGGCCATGCGGTCATTCTGGGGAATCGCGAATTAGCGGGACAGAAGGTCGCGGAAGTGCTCCAGATGTTCGGCAAGCGCAAGGAGCGCGCCCGGAAACTGTATCGGACTTTTATCGAAGACGGCATCAAGCAGGGGAAAAGGGATGAGCTGGTGGGTGGCGGATTACGGCGCTCCCTGAAGCTGTCAGGCGCAAAAGAGCAGCAAGCTTACGATGAAAGAATTCTCGGCAGCGGAGAGTTTGTCGAACAACTGCAACGGGTAACGGAAACCACCGACATTGCCCTGGGCCGTGTGTCACTGGAAGACATCCTCAGCAGAATAGCGCCCATATTTTCTATCACCCCCAACTCCCTGCGGCAAGGCGGCAAACGAAAAGAGATGTCCGATGCCAGAGCGGCTTTCTGTTACGTTGCGGTCATGAAAATGGGCGTGAGTGGTGCAGCGGTTGCGCGACTGTTGAACATCAGCCGCGCCGGCGTTACCCTGGCTGCGCGAAGGGGCGAAAATATCTATGCGAGGAGTGATGAGTTACAGACGGTAATTTTTAGTTTGCATGATTAACAACGTCCCCCTGTTACTCGAAATATTGTTTGCTTAAGTAGGCGCCATTTTTTAATCTGACATCATCAAGAACATAACCTCGAAGCGTGAAATCTTTTAATACTTGCCCTGCCCATTTTCTAAAATGAGTAGCTCTTTCAGAGTTAACTCGGAAACCTACAGCAATAATACCTTGTAAATTATAATGCTCTACTTCACGGGAAACTTCCCTTGTGCCCTCTGTTTGAACTATTCGAAATTTTCGAATAGTTGCCTCAGCTTGCAGTTCGCCAGTATTAAATATTTCTTTTAGGTGATAGTTTATTGTATTGACTTCAACGCCAAAAAGTTTTGCAATCAGCTTTTGAGTAAGCCACACATTTTCATCTTCTACACGAACGTCAATGCCGTCTTCACCAGCTTGGCTGGTAAACACCAAGAATTCCGCAGTAGAGTTACGAATCCTTAATAATTGTGAATTATGAGTTATGAATGATGAATTAGTTGTTTCTTCATCCGTGTTTGATAATTCATTTTCTTTTTTCTTTTTCTTTTCATTCATGATTTACCATTCACCCTTCATAATTTTTTAACGATCATCCAAGCAGTGGCCGATTCAGTTCATTTCCATATGTCGGGGGGATTTATCGTTTGCGCAAACACAATCAGGGTGATCCCCCGCGAACAAAAAAACCGCCGGTGCCAGAAGTCTCTGGTCCGTACGGTTTTTGTCATCCTGTGTTTAGATACTTCAGCATCGTCCCACTCCATTCCACTATGCCTTGCGGCATCCTCTCCATCCCCGAACTTTCAACAGCACTGAACAGTCCACGGGCAATAAACCACGGA
>Ga0210024_1003712_pt1 | contig 12394 bp, 14 predicted proteins | sample CryGeymeta201525_FD_183988 | JGI IMG/M metagenome (GOLD analysis project Ga0210024, IMG submission 183988) | Groundwater microbial communities from Crystal Geyser aquifers in Utah, USA - Crystal Geyser metaG 2015-25 (SPAdes) (version 2) | ecosystem: Environmental > Aquatic > Deep subsurface >... | reverse complement strand
CGGACTGGAGGCAACCGAAGCTAGACTCCAGAAAGTCTACAAAGGAATTACTTCTTAGTAGTTTGGGCTGGGGACAACGCCGATGTTTTGAAAAGGCCAATAGATTACCCAAGCGCGGCCGGTAATAACTTTTTTGGTGATCAGTCCCCAACTTCGGGAGTCGTAGGAGTGGAGCCGGTTGTCACCGATGACAAAGTATTCACTCTCCGGAATTATAATCTGACCACCTTCGGGAAGGTAAGTCCCGCCGTTGGTACAGACACCGGCAGAAATATAATTTTCAGAAAGCAGCTGACCGTTGATATAAACCAGACAATTTTTGATTGAAATTGTTTCTCCCGGAAGCCCGATAATTCTTTTGATATACTCGTCTTCCGAAACCGGGGGTTTGAAAACGACCACATCGCCCCTCTTGGGCGGACTTTTATAATAGCTTACCTTTTCGGTCAGGAGATATTCGGCATTGGGATAATTTGGCATCATGGACTCGCCGCTGATTTTATGCGGCCGCATGATAAGAAGGTAGACAAAAAAGAAAATACCGATGGAAAAAACCAAGACTTCACCGATATCCAAAAAAAACGCACCGATACGCTTAAACATATGTTCATTATATTTAGTTGGAGCGCCTTAGAACAAGAGGTAGTTTGAATTAATAACCGATTCCCGTTTGGGGCCGGTTGTCAGCATCAAGGGTAAAAGGTTTAGGGATTGAAAAAGAAACTTAATATATTCTTTTGCTGAGGACGAAAGGTCGTTTAGATTTGTAGAATTTTTTATTTTACCTCCATCCCAAGGTTTAAATGATTCATACATGGGTACGACCCCATGTAAAAATTCCTGATCAGGGCGATAATCTATTTGCTTTCCCCTTTTATTTGCATAGTGGGTACAGACTTTAATCGGGGTATCCGGGTACGATATGTCAAGGTGGGTCAGAACCAGGTGGGTGGCCAGGGAAACTTTAGCAAAGTAGGAAAGGGCTGGTAAATCAATGTGATAAACGTCTCTTGGCCGTTTGGTGGTAGCCCCGTATTCATTGGCATCTTCTCTTATTCTTGCGGCTAATTTTTCATCCATTTTTGTAGGCAGAACTCTTTTACCTACACTTGAGGTATAGGTGGCTTTATAGACATTAGCTCTGATTTCAATAGCTTCGGGGTTAACTATTCCTTCGGTTGAGGCAAATATGCCCGAGGGTGTGGGATCTGAAGCCGTAACATCTGGGTAGACTCCCCAGCGTAAATCCAAGCCCACTCCTTGGGCTCCTTCAAAAACAAATGGAACTTTTGAATTCCAGTTTTCCTTGACCAGGTCGTAAATGTTTTTTATGTATTTTCCAATCTGGTTTCTTTGTTCGGAAATTTTTTTGATAAATTTAGTTTTGTCTCCAACTTCTAAAGTTCCGCCGGAAAGGGAATTAACCTGCATTTTGCCTAAATTATTTCCCAATCCCAAAATAAGCGACTTATAAAGAAGATAATGCTTTTCGAATTTTTCTTTCCAACTTTTATCCAACAAATCTCTCATTCTTAAAGGATGGCGGTAGATAATATCTGCGTAGGCGGGAGCAATGCCTCTTCCTGTAGAACCGGCTCCGCCTTCCTCTTTCTTTTTTAAAGACGATTCAAAAGCTCTGTGGGTATCAAGTGCCAGGGCGGTCATTTCGTCGATAACAATGTCGGTTTTGATATCACTGTTATCTTGGATAGTGGCCAGTTCGGAAACTAAATCTCCGGGGTGAATAACCATTCCTTTTCCCAAAATGCAGGTTGCTCCTTCAATTAAAGCGCCGGAAGGAATTTGATGAAGAACAAATTTTTTGTTTTGAATTTCAACGGTGTGGCCCGCGTTTGAGCCGCCGTTCCACCGATAAACAATGACTTTGTCGAAACGCTTAACAAGTGTATGACAAATTTCGTCAACTACCTTTCCTTTCCCTTCGTCTCCAAATGCTCCGCCGACTACAGAAATACTATTAAGACGAGTTTTGTTCACAAAAATCATAATATAGTAATGTTTAAACTTTTCAAGCATTAGATTATTATGGTATACTCGCCGAATATGTCAGCAGATAGACCGATTTGGCAGGAGTTTGATCCATCTACTTTTACGTTTGTTGGAAGAAATGATATTGCCGTTAACTGGACTATTGATTATCGTTGCAAGAACAGCCTTTCACCTATTAAAAAAATATTGCTTCTTGGGTCAGGAGCGGTAGAACCTTTTACTTTGGCTGCTTTGTCTTCGGATTTTAGGGTTACTGCGGTTGAAATAAACGAAGGGTTAGTTGATTTAGCTAACATGGTAAAAAGGGGGGATAAAATTCCGTGGGATTTGGTTGCGGAAAGATCTTTGAATCCCGGCAGACCAAATACCGATTTTTTGGATAGTACAAAACTAAAAAGGTCGATGTCGGTATTGAAAGATTTGGGTAGTTTGTCAAGGTTGGGTACGGATTTTGACCTGGAGGGAATGTCTGTTTCTCCTAATGTTCGGGATAGAGTGACTTTTGTAAAGACGGACGCTTTATCTGCACTTCGGGTTAACCCAGATAGGAAACATCTTGATTTAATTGGCGATTTCTTTTTGAGGGTCAATATAAATAAACACGACTCGGGGCCAAATTATTCTGCCAGCATGCTTAGGGAAAGTTTTGACTGCTTGGGCGAAAATGGGATGCTTTTGATTGGAGATACTGGTAAAAATTTGCCGGTGACTTATCGGCAATTTTCATACTTTAATACTTTAGGAAGGTTAAATTTGACGAGTGTTGTTCACTTTGTAAATTTTGGCAGCGGTAAGACAACTTCACATTATCTGCTGGCTACAAAATTGTCTGATTTTCCGGGAAGTGATGCAATAAAGCAGGATTTACGATGCCGCTTGAAAGAAAACGATACCCTTCGTAAGCTATCTCCTGTCGAAAAGAGGGGAAGTGTCATGGATCAGGTCAAGTCAAGCTCTGAAAAAATTAATATTGCCTTTGTCGATTCCGGAAAGCCTGATGAGTCAAGTGGTTGGAACTCGTCGGGTAAGCAGACGGAAGCTCTCGGGTCGGTTGTTCCCGAAGCGGGAGATGAGCTAAGTGAAACAGTGATTTTTCCGGCCCAAAAACCACATCTTAAAACTTGCTAATCATTCCTAAGTAATCTTCCGGCGTCAGATTTTTTAGCTTGTTTTTACTTGGTTTGGAAATATCTAAAGAAACAATTAATTTTAGCCAACTTTTCTTGTCCATCTTTTTGCCTCTGATTTGAATCGCAACGCTTTCATACGCGTCGGTTTTTCCTTCCTTCCGCAAGATGGTTTGTAAGGCTTCACTCAAAATTGACCAGTCTTCATTAAGGTCGCTAAGTATTTTTCCATTGTTGGGAGATATACTTTCAAGACCTTTAAGGCAACTTTTGTAAGCAATAAGGGAGTGGCCAAAGGCGACTCCAATATTCCTAAGAACCGTGCTGTCTGACAAATCTCTTTGAAGTCGGCTTATTGGAAGTTTTCTGGAAAAAGTTTCGAATAGTCCGTTTGCTATCACTAAATTTCCCTCGCTATTCTCAAATTCAATTGGGTTAATTTTTTGCGGCATGGTTGAAGAACCTACAAACTCCGTTTTACCTTTTTGTACGAGCCACTCGTCAGAAATATATCTCCACATATCTTGATTGAAATCAAGAAGGATGGAGTTTACTCTAAATAAATTTTGGAATAGACTAACCAAATCTTCGGTGGGGGCAATTTGAGTGGTAACCATTGATTGTTTAAGATCCAAACTTTTCAAAAATTTTTCAGAAAGATTTATCCAGTTTTTTTCGGGAAAAGCAAAATGTAGTGCATTCCAATTTCCAACAGCCCCCCCAAATTTACCATAAAGTTTTGTATTTTTTAGATTTCTTAACTCTTTTTCGATTCTGGTTGAAAAGACCGCCATTTCTTTTCCAAAAGTTGTAGGAATTGCGGGTTGACCATGAGTTCTTCCGAGCATCGGCAGTTTTATATATTTTTTGGCAATGGATTGAAGAGTAATAACAAGACGATTAATTTCCGGAACGATAATTTCCCCTAACGCATCCTTAATCATTAAACGGTAAACATTGTCATTGATATCATTTGAAGTGAGCCCGAAATGGATCCAGTTTCCCAGATTGGAAAGTGAAGTTTGGGTAAATTTATGTCGAATAAAGTATTCAACGGCTTTAACGTCATGCTTTGTTTCTTTTTCAAAATCCTTAATTTTTTGCGCATCCTTTAATGAAAATCTTTCATAGATTTCCATTATTTGCTTTTCTTCTTTTTGTGTTATTTTTCCTGTAATCTTTTCTTTAGAGAGGAAGATTAAGTATCTAAGTTCTATTTCGACCCGGTATTTAAAGAGCGCAAATTCGGAAAAATAATTTGTAAGCGTACACGTTTGCAAAAAATACCTGCCGTCGATTGGAGAAATTGCCGTAAGTTGATTTAGGTCGTTAGTCATTTTGGATGACAATTATATCATGGTGACCGTTTTCTTTCAGGCCGTTGGGTGACACTCTTACAAATTTTGCTTTTTGCCAAAGTTCTTTTATGTTTCGCGCGCCCGCGTAGGAAAAACCGGAGCGGATATTTTCCAAGACTCTATCGATGTATGGTTTAAGCTCTCCTTTATAGGGAACAAAACTGGCTACACCTTCAACGTGTTTGACGTTATTCGGAGATTGTCTTGATTTCTCAATCAGAGAGGTTGAGCCGTTATATTCTTTGTATTTTTTACCGTTTTTGACAACGATTTTCCCGGCAGTTTCTTTTAGACCCGCAAAAAGATGACCCGTCATCACTGCCGAAGCCCCGGCGGCGAGAGCTTTAACAATGTCCCCTGAATTTTTCATTCCACCGTCGCAGATTAGAGCTTTTTTATAAATCCTCGCTGCTTTTGCGCAATCAAGCACGGCGGATATTTGAGGAACACCACAACCTGTTTCTACCCTTGTGATGCAGGTTGAGCCGGGACCGATTCCCACCTTTACCGAGTCGGCTCCGGCTATAAATAAATCCTTGGCTGCTTCAAATGTTGCGACGTTGCCGGAAACAATATCAACTTTTTTACCGAATATTTGTTTGAGTTTTTTGGTTGTTTCAATAGTTTGCTGCATATGTCCGTGAGCAACATCCAAAACCAGAAGATCAGCTCCCGCAGAAACCAGTAGTTTCGCTCTTTCAAATTCCTTTTCTTTTACTCCCACGGCAGCACCCACTAAAATTTTTTCTCTTTTAACCGTCTTAACCATCTTCGCTTCCTGTTCGGCCGAGACAAACCGCGGTAAAACTCCTAAGCCTCCGAGTTTTCCTAAAGCAATTGCAAATTTAACGTCGGTAATACTACTCATGTTGGAGCTGATCAATGGCAGCTTAAGTTTTATGCGGGGCGTAATTTGGCTTGAGAGATCGACATCGGATCGGCTTTTGATTTCGGAATATTGGGGGACTAATAAGACATCGTCATATGAAAGACCAAGGGGAATATCTTTGTAATTTTGCATGTATTCAAAGCAAACATTATCTATTTATACATTACCGAATTGTTAAGTCAATTATGTAAAAGTCCGTTGAAGAATGATAAAATATAAGTTTAAATACACTAGGTCGCGTGGTCCAGTGGTAGGGCGGTCCGGTGTCCACCGGACAGGTCGAAGGTTAGATATATGCCATTTGTATATATTCTAAAAAGTAAAAAGAATAATCGATATTATGTAGGGAGTACAAATAATCTAGAAAGAAGAATTGCAGAGCATAATTCAGGTAGGTCAAAATATACGAGTTTAAATGTACCCTACGAGTTGAGATTTAGTCAAATTTTTGACAGTATATCAATTGCAAGAAAAGTAGAAAATTGGATAAAAAGGCAAAAAGATAAAGATTTTTTGGAAAGAGTAATTAAAGAAGGAATTATAAAGAAAAAGTTTAAATAGGGTACATAGCTCAGTGGTAGAGCGCTTCGTTCACATCGAAGAGGTCTTTGGTTCAAATCCAAATGTACCCACAGAGATGGGATTAGTCAGAGCGGTCCGGTGTCCACCGGACAAGTCCCTGGTTCGAATCCAGGCGCGACCACAAAGTATTAGGTCGATAATTATGATAACTCTAAAAGAACTTAATAACGAGGTCGAAAATATTAAAAATCGTAATAAACGCGTTGAGCAAGATATAAGATGGGAAACAAGAGAGGGAGTTAGCTACTCAATACCCGTAAATCTAAATTTATAACAGATTTCAAGAACACTCCGGTGTACACCGGAGATGAATTGAAACTGATCAAACATTATGTAAATAATCCTGCGCAATGTGCTATATTCAAATCATGGGAGAAGCTTCAGATGCAGAAAAACAACCTGTTCCGGTTGTAGACAAACAATCCATTAAAAAACCTCTTTTTGATCGTGTGATACATAAAGTCTTTGAGACTCCAGAAAGGACCACCGAGTTTTTATCTGGCCAAATTATGATGGGACTCGAGATTGCACACGACATGGAGTTATATCCAACGAAATATGGTATGACGCCAAACCAGGTCGGATCTTTACCTGATCCAAACACGGCTCCGGCAGCAGCTTGGGCAGTTGATCATATTGGCGACATATGGGAAATTTCAGCGGGGTTTATTGCCATGAGACTCGGGTTTGTGGCAGCAAATGAAGCTCTTAAAAAGATTCCGGCTGCAAAGGGATACCAGATCCCAGATGAAGCTTGTTTTTGGGCATCTCTGGCAACAACAGTAACAGTAAAGGCAATACATTCAATGGGTTGGATATCTTTGTTTCATATTCATGACCACATGGGCGCGCCAGTACCTGGGATGTTATTTGGACAAGGGGTAGCTGCCGTCGTACTTGCAGCCTCTCATTATGCTGCTAAATATCGCGAACCAATCAAGGATTTAGCTTTGAGGGTGGGGGGAAGAGTTGTAGAAGGGGCCAAGTTTGTTGGTAGGAAATTTAAAGAATTTGATGAAAAGATGGATGCTATTGGTAGACCAGATGTTACACCTAGTATTGCAGTTAATACAAATGACCAGAATAAGGAGTGAGTTGTATTTAAACGGTTAATGGGGTATATATAAATTATTATGGATAATGTAAAAATGATGGCGGATGCGTACCGATTAAGAAAAGCAATTGAGGCTGAAATTGTTGAAGTTGAGGAAAATGGCATCAAAATAACAATCGGTGGCGACTTAAAAATCAGAAATATAACTTTAAATAATTCAGAGAATAATGTTATGAAAGATGCCGTAAATAAAGCAATACGAAAGGCTCAAGAAATGATGGTGTTAAAGATGAAAGAAATGGTGGACATAGAAAGTATTTCTTAAGATACTTAATAAAAGATTCCTCACCTTGGTGTTACTTGATAGCCCAGCTTCAAGGTGGTATTTTACAGCTAAGTTGATTTGTTGGTGCTTCCCGCCGAAAGCGGGACTAAGCGAGCGAAGTCGGGGTCGCCGTTTTCCTTACTTTTTCCGGCGAAAATTTTGTATTACAAGCGAAGCGAGGGGCGAGCTGGCACAACACGTAGTCAAATGAGAGATCTAAAATATGTTCGAATTTTTCGGTAACTAGACCACCTTGAGTTGATGGAATACTTTTTGCTGGGGTGCTTAGCTCAGTTTGATGCTATAATACGCAGGATTGTACATAGTATAATTAGGGCATGAAGAATTGGTCGGTAGATGAGAAAAAGTTAAAAAAATCTCCCAAGAAATATGAACTTTGGAAGTTAGAACAACAACTGGCTTACGGTTTGGATAAGGGCGAGACAATCAACAGAAAAAAACTGATGGCTAACTGGGAATTTTTAGAGCCCAGGCTGGACCCGCAAAGACGCGATTTTATTAAATTTCTGCTATGGGGATGAAAACGGTTTTAAGCGATTTCCAGAAAAACACTTTAAATTTATTTAAAAGGTCTGTTTTGGCGAAGAGTTATTATCTGGCCGGCGGAACGGCTTTGGCTGAGTATTATTTACAGCACAGGAAATCCGAAGACTTGGATTTTTTCACCCAGGAGGAATTAAATATCAGCAGTTTGAAAAAATTTTCAACAACACTGGCCAAATTGATAAAACTGGATAAAGTCGAGTACCAGCACGGCTATGGCTTATACACTTTTTTCTTTTATCCTCAAGGCGAAGTGGCCAAGTATAAAATTGATTTCGGCCAATATCCTTTCGGGACAATTGAGCCGCTAAAAGTTATTGACGGTGTAAAAGTTGAATCATTATACGATATTGCCGTGGACAAGGCCCACACGATTTCCGTCAGGCCGCGCTCCCGGGATTTTATTGACTTATTTTTTATTTTACAAGAGAAAAAAGAGTGGAAATTCCGCGATTTAACTAAAAAAGCCCAGGAAAAATTTGAGCTGGTGGTTGATCCATTGCAACTGGGGGGGAATTTGCTGCTGGTAAGGCAGTTGGCAGATCTGCCGATTATGCTGAAAAAAGTTGATCTGAAAAAAGTGAGAGAGTTTTTTGTGGCCGAGGCAAAAAAACTGAAAACAGAAATTTTGCGGTGAGAATGAAAAAGAACAAAATTATCTTTTGGGTTATTTGGTCGGTTTTAGTTTTTCTTGGTTTTTATACGATTTCTAAAACTCCAATTGTTTCAACCCTAAATCTTCTTCAAAGAGCCTCGGGAGTATTAATCTTTACACTTCTTTTTATTCAGATTGTTTTAGGAAAAAGTATTCACCCTATTATTTATCTTCTTGCTGTCATTCACCCCCTTTTCCAGCTTATATTTAATTACAAACTTTTTCATATACTTGATCCTTTCTATATTTATACCCAAGTTTGTTTTCTTTGTAAGAATAAAACCGAACTATTCTATACTTTCGGCAGATTGGCTTTTTGGTTTTTGACAATCGGAGTTTTTGCAGCCCGGAAAAAACTTTATATATTTAATTACTTTGCTTTTTTCTTTGTGGCTTTACACGGTTGGTTCGTCGGTTCCGATTTCCGCCTTTCGCCTTTAAAATACGTTTTTTGGCTCTCAGTCGCAGTAGTCTTCTTAACTGCAGCCAGAAAAGTCCTGTTGAAGAAAGAAAAAGGATTATAAACCAGCCCAGATTTTTCATGAAAAAACTTTTTCCAGGCGGGGCCGATTCACCCAGTATTTCCGGTGTTGTTTCTTCTTTAACGGTTGGTTTTATTTCTTCCGTGGAAAATTCGTTGGCGACAAAAAAAGTTTTGTAAAAGGGAAAACCGGTGGTGATGCTTCCTAAGATGGCATTGCTTTCTGCCGGTGGCGGCGCTCCGGCTTCGGAAAGGGTTTTGAATGTTTTTTCATCGCTTACGGCAGTTGGAGAACCGGCGGAAATTACCCTGTAATAATATATTTGTCCGGATGAAAGACCTGATAATAGCACTTTATGAGATAGAACTTTTGAAATGGCATCAAAAGTATCTGAAGACTGAGCGTAGCCGTAATTAGCTGAAGAATCAATTTGAGGATGAGAAATTGTATCGTAAACAACCCTGCTTGAGGTTAATTTGTCGGTTGTCCAGCTAATAAGCGCAGTTGAAGTTGAAGGGGTAGTGCTTGACTGGGAAGAAATTACCGCCGTCGCCTCAATTGGCGGGGTAGACGAGTCGGAATCGTAATTGAGGTACAGGGTGGAAGAAGAGGTGGTGGTGGTTGTTGGGCCGTTATCGGTTAAATTTCCTTCTGTGTCATAGGTATAAGACTTAATGGCATATGGCCCGTCGGGTCCGGAAACTTCGATTTTGTATTGGCCGGTTGCCGGTGTCGGATATTCAAAAATAGTTAAAGAGCCACCGCTATTCTGAGACCCTCCCTCAATATCATTTATTCCTTCTTCCGTGTAAGTGTAACCCGTAATTTCGTTTCCGTCAGGATCATAAATTTTCAGGCTATAGTTGGAATTTATGGTTAAAAGGATATAGGAAAGGTTGGTATAGCTGGGGAGGTATGAATAAATGCCGGAATATGAATTATTATATGAGGCAAGGGTCGGACGATCGCTGGTTTTAAACCCCGGGTCGTTGATGCCGAAGTCGGTTTCCGAAAGCTGGCTTTTGGCCACAATAAAGTGTCCGGGTTCTTTTAAAATGGCCGGCCGGTTGTTTTTCAGCTCGTTAATTAAATTATCATCAGAAGGTGAGATTCTTCTGAATTCGAGCGCGTAAGATGCAGATTTATTTATAAAAGTGTATCGACTGATCGCCAGCCAGTTGACCAGACCGTTACTTAGGTAACCGTCAGGTTTACTTATTAACCAGGTATTTAAGGCGTCGGGATTAATATCGTGCTTGTGGTATTTTAAAACCATACTGGCGGATGTTAAAGCGCAGCCAAACTGTTTTATTGTTCCTGTTGTATTGTCGTAAATATCATTTTTCCACTCATCGGCGTCTTGCTTAAGATCAGGTACATCCAAAGAAGGGTAGGGATTTGGAGTCGGTGTTGGAGAGGCCGATGGAGTAGGAGTTGGCGAAGGGGTTGAGGTAGGGGTAGGAGTTTCTGTAGGGGTTGGACTTGGTGTCGGATAAGGAGTTGGGGAAGGAGTGGGTGTTGGAGTAGGCGTAGGGGTAGATGTGGGAGTTGGGGTTGAAGTGGAAACCGAGAGGTCAGAGATTGTTATATCGTCGAACCAAGAATTCGAAACTGTTACAGTTGAGCTAGTACTTGCTTGTAATCCTGCAGAGGAGTTTGGAAAGTAGGGGGCTGGGTCAGTCACAGAATTGTTTAACTCTCCATTTATGTAAAGTTTGATATTTGATGGATAAACCTCGACCTTGAATAAGTAGGTTTGTCCAACTTGGAATGGAAAAGTACTATGAGAGTTTGGGGAGAGATCCTTACTATAATCAGTTCCCCCTACAACTTTTTGAATGTATATAGAACTTTCGTATATGTGAATGTCGTACCAATTGCCAGAGTCCTTATACTTAAAGATAAAGTTTCTATCCATGCTAAGACTTGTTGGCATCGCCATTTTAACTTCATAGGAGTATGGGATGTCTTGCGAGATTGATAAATTTGACGGAATTATTTCCGTAATACATGGAGGCCCGTCAAGTTTTACTGATACTCCCTTGTTTTCTGGAATCCAGACATCAGTACTTTCTTTATATGTACAAGGTTGAGAGTAGTTTGACCACTGTACGCTTCTTACGACCTTCCAATCAGAAATATTATCGTCATCGAAATTATCTTGGAAAAAAGGGGATGCTAAAGAGGTTTTTGTGGAAAGCGTCAGGAGAAGAGTAGAAAAAAGTAAAGTAACAATTCTCTTGTACATGTTATATCTTATTAAGATATATTAATTTGTTTGTCAACAAGCTTTTGGTAAACTAGATTAACTAATACTTTAAATATGAAATTATATGAGCGTTTTCATCTAGGCTCAAAAATTCAGAGAAAAATAATTGAGCCCAAGAATTTTACATACAGGAATTTAATTGGTGTATTAAATCATTACATCAAGAAAGGTGGTAGAGTGTTGGATATCGGGTGTGGCGTTGGAACACTGAGTTTTTATTTGGTTTCAAAAGACATGAATGTTCTAGGTTTAGATTTGTCTAGAGAAGCTATTCGGCTTGCCCGCGAAAGTGCTAAAAATCTAGGTATTTCCAAGATGGCTAGTTTTTATGTTTCAGGTTTTTCATCCAATAAAGTAAAAGGGAAATTTGACTTGATAATTATGTCGGAAGTACTTGAACATATGTCGAATGATATCGAAGCTATAGAATATGTAGCCCAAATTCTAAAAAATAACGGGATAGTTCTAATTTCTGTTCCCCTTAAAAGTGCTCCACTTTACAGGTTGGGTTTATTGCATAATTTTGATAAGCTTGTTGGACATTTACGAAGATATTCTGTTAATGATGTTCACTTGCTATTGAGAAAAAATGGGTTGAAGATTGTATACACCGGAGAGTTTGAAGGGGCGTTTCGAAATTTGTTCTTTGTGACTCCCTGGTTAGGTCACTTAATAAAGTTTTTTCGAGGTTTTACTTCTGATATCATATCTTTTTTAGATAAAATAAGTCTGTCGATTTTCGGTGGTTCGCAAGTAATCATCGTTGCTAAGAAATGAAAATATTGTTTTTGGCACATTATTCTTGGCCGCATGTGGGAGGGGTGGAACGACACGTTTGTGGCGTAACTAAGAACTTAAAACTAAGAACTAATAACAAAATAACAATCATCACTGAACAATACGACAAAGATCTTAAAGAGACAGAAATAAAAGATGGAGTAAAGATAATAAGATTTAAATTTCCTCATATTAAGTATCTTGGGCTTTTGTGTATTTGGTTTTGGCTTTTTAAAAATCGCAGTTTAATCAAACAAAGTGACATTATTCATTGCCATGACGTTTTTACCTGGTATTTGCCC
>Ga0210024_1003711_pt1 | contig 12395 bp, 10 predicted proteins | sample CryGeymeta201525_FD_183988 | JGI IMG/M metagenome (GOLD analysis project Ga0210024, IMG submission 183988) | Groundwater microbial communities from Crystal Geyser aquifers in Utah, USA - Crystal Geyser metaG 2015-25 (SPAdes) (version 2) | ecosystem: Environmental > Aquatic > Deep subsurface >... | reverse complement strand
GCCTTGGCGATTGGCGCATCGGAGTCAGGGAGAGCGAGGTCAGCAAAGACGTTCCCGCTGCTGACCTCGTGTTCGGGGTACTTGCGGCTCATAGCTACTCTCCTTGGTCCGTACCGCGGCGGGAAAGGGATGCTCCGGGGCCAGCCGGTAGTCGGGCGGCAGGAAGATGCTTCGTGCCGCCGCAGACAGGTGTGCGGCCAATGCCAGAAAGAACGCGCCCGACCCGGACACAGAGCCGCCACCGTGCAGGTACAGCGGGCGCAGGTCGGGGTCTGCGCCTTCCGCAATCACCCACCCACAGGGGAGGCCGTCGACCTCTGTCGGCACACACCGCACCGCGTCGAGGGTCGCCTCGCGCCGGGTCGCCATGCCCTGACGCAGCCCGTCGAGGTCGAACCCGGTGGCGCCGAAGGGAGGCGTGTCCGGGTAGCTTCTGGAAGTATGCGTGCCTTGTTCGGAGTTCATGTGCTGAGACCACATGCCTGGCAGGCGAGTGCGCGCGCCTACCGAGAGGGTCCGCTTGCCGCGGTGATGCAGAACTCGGGCGGAGAACGTCACTCGGGCTCGGCGGCAGCCACAGATCCGGCATACTCCCTGAGGACCCGGATGACTCTCTCGTGGTTGCCCTCGCGCGCAAGCTGGTCCGCTTCCGCGAGCGCCGCACCCAAGTCAGTCTCCTCGGCCTCCGTCCTGATCGACTCGTGCGACTCAGGGCCCCTGCCCTTCTGCGCGTCCACGGCCAGATCGAGCGCGTTCCGGCCGACGATGCCGTCCCGGAGCGTTGGGTCCGCCCCGCGCTCCAGGAGAACCTGCGCCATCTCGGCAGGGCCGCAGCGCGCGGCTTCCATCAGCGGCGCTAATTGGTCATCAGACGTCAGGCCGTTGACGTCTGCCCCCGCCTCGAGGAGCAAGCAGGCCTTCTCGACCTCGCCCCACGCGGCGGTCATGTGCAGAGGCATACGTCCACTGGTGCTCGTGCAGTGGAGGTCGGCCCCCGCGGCGATCAGCGCCGAGCTGATGCGGAGCGACTCGGCGCCGTCGGACGCGACGGCCAGGAGCAAGCAGGTGTAGCCCTCGTCCATCTCCACATTGGGGTCGGCCCCGTGTTTGAGCATGAACTCCACAAGCTCAGCGTTGCCCGAACCAATGGCAGTGAGCAGCGGCGTCCTGCCAAGGCAGTCACGCGAGGACAGGTGCGTCGGATCGTCCACCACGCGCTGCTTCACGGCGGCGACATCACCTCGTTGCAGTGCGTCGCGCATCCACGTGTTGTCCGTGTTGCGGTCCAGGTGACATCTCCGTTCAGCAAACTCCTGCACTCAGAACCAGGACCAAGGGACCTCCGTGGCGCGCCAGGAACAAGCCCTCCGCGTATCGCCCCAGGCGCGAATGGCCCCGCGCCGTGGGGGAGGAGACCGGAGTGCAGTGCCGCGGCGCAAGCGCGCCCCAAGTGGACTTTACATGTAGACGATCTGCCCTTCACGCCTCGCAGTCTCGATGATCGCGCTGCTGTCGTCGTCCTCATACTGGTGTCGCCCCACAGGCACCGGTTCGACGCGACTGTCCGTGCGCGCGGCCAGTCGCCAGAGCAAGTTGAGGTCCGCACGGGTGCGGTGGGTGTCGTATCTCGGCGAGACGACCAACAGGTCGATGTCACTCCACTGATCGGCGCGGCCCGTTGCGTGCGAGCCGAAGAGGACGCCAAACTGGACGGGGATGCCTTCCTGCTGAACAGCATTCAGGTATTCGCGCACGGATCTGAGAACTGCGCCCTCAGCCACTCGTACACCTCCTTGGCTCGCGACAGGCATTGCCGAGACTCGGCCCTTGACGGCACCGGGCCCAGGCGATCCGGGTAGCGCCCCTCGATGTTGTGTGGGTTCATCTCAGCCAGTACTCCGGTCTGCTCCTCGCTGAGGTCGAGGCCAGCGAGTTCGGCCAACCGCACCAGGTTGCGCAGCCGAGGGGCCAGGTCGCTCGTGTGGCGACAGACGTGAGCCTTGAGTGCCTTCTCAAGCGCGAGGTGGCCGAAGAAGAGACCGTGCCGGACGCGACCGCTGTCCACGAGGTGCTGCGCAACCTCCCAATCCTCAACAGCACCCTCTCGCCAGAATGAAACCTGTTTGCCGATGTCGATCATTCCGCTGTTCCACAGGGGGACGACGTGCGCACCTAACTGCTGCCCATTATAGCATCTGCCAACGCTGGCCTGTGCCTGACCGCGGCACGGCCCGCATGCCCAACGCGCACGGGGGTCCGCGACGCATTCGCACTGACACGGGTCGAGGTGGCAACCCACGCCTCGTCAGGTCTCCTTCCGGTCGCCCCTCTTCCGCGCGAGCGCACTACGCACCGCTGGCGCCAACAACGCCACTCCCAAGCCGGCAATCAGCAACCCGAGATCCACCCGAACGTACGACAGCAGTGGATGGTGTGGGAAGTGGTTGCCGCCGCACAACGGGCAGACAGACGGGGTGAGGTCGATTCGGGCAGCGGCAACTGCAACCGCTGCGCCGCAGAACAGCAGCAGGACACCGCCGTGGTGGTTGTCGAGGAGCTTGGTGGACCAGACGGGCGCGACGGTGAACGTGCCGTCGGCTTGCCGTTGCGGCCGCACGACCACGCTTCCCCCTCCATAGCCGCAGGAGGCGAACACCAGGCCGTCGTGGACGAGGGCATCGGCCGCGCTGTTGTTCCGCTCGTTGCCGAAGACGTGCTGCCAGAGCAGCTTGCCGGTGTCCGGCTTCACGGCGAAGATCCGCGCCGCGCTCAGGCAGACGAGTTGCTCGACGTCGCCGATTTCGGCGACCACCGGCGAGCAGTAGCCGATAGGGTCGTCGATCTCGGTGTTGGTCCACAGCGTGCGTCCGGTCTGCCTGTCCAGAGCCGCCAGGTAGCCGCGCTTGCCTCCCGGACAGCAGAACAGCCGGTCACCTTGAAGGAGCACGGACTCGCAGTACCCGTACTTCGGCCGCGGCGCCTCGAAGGTCCGCCGGAGGTCAACGTGCCAACGCTCTTTGCCGGTGGCTGCCTCGAACGCCGCCACCCGCCCCATGTCTGACAGGTGGCAAGCCGTGTCGCCGTCGACGGTCGGCGTCCCGCGAGCGCCGGCGTAGGGCACTGCATAGCTCTGCTCGGCGGAGGCTTCCCACGACTCGCCGTTGGGCCGGCGCCACAGCTCCTTGCCGTCCATACCGAGGGCGATCACGTGCGTCTCCTTGCCGACCCGGCCCGCCGTGAAGATTCGGCCGTCGGCAATGGCCACTCAACTGAACTGTAGCCCAGTCCAATGCCGGCGGCTGTCCACAGAAGCTCTGGACCGTACTGCGGCCAGGTCTCCAGCAGCCCGGTGTCGGCCGAGTGGTTGTTGCGCTGTGCCCCGTGGCAGCAGGGCCAGGCAGCCTCATGGGCCCCAAACGTAGCGGTGGCGGTGACGCAGATCAGTACCGGCATGAGTGCGACGGCACGGGTGTCCCTCATCGATCCCTCCGTTCCAGCAGTGCGCCCAAGTGCGGGCAAGTCCGAAATCCAGAATCAGAAAGCGGCAGTGCTCACAGCTCCAGCGTAATCCTCAGCGCGCCCGCGTGCCGCGCCGGGTTGGCGTACATGTCGAATGCCTGCAGCGCGCGTTCCCAGGGCATTCGCGGAGTGACCAAGTCGGCGACTTCGGTTTGGCGCTCGACGACCATGCGGACAGCCACCGGGAAGAACGCCGTCGCCCGGTCGCCGCTCCGGCAGGTGGTGATCTGCACGTCGTTGCCGGTTGCGTGGAACCACGGGAACCCCTCGAGATCGTCGCGAGGCATCCCGAAGACACACAGCCGGCCGCCGCAGCGCGGCAGGTAGGCTGAGGTGTTCAGCGACTCGGGAGAACCGACTGCCTCGATCGCCAGGTCAACCACTCGCCCGCTTGTCAGCTCTTTGACCGCGTCGACGACGTTCTCCGCCGAAGCGTCGACGGCGTCAGTCGCCCCCATCCTGCGCGACCAGTCGAGGCGCCATCGGACCGGGTCCATCCCGATGACCTGGGCGGCGCCCATGTGGGCGAGCAGGTTTGTGAAGATCAATCCCAGGGGGCCCTGGCCGAGCACTACGCAGCGGAGGTTCATGACCGGCGGCAGGTAGCTGAGGGCGCGGAGCACCGTCGCCAATGGTTGCGCGACGACGAGGCTGATCGGGTCGGCGACTTGGGGGAGGGCGACGGTGCCCTCGGGGCGGGAGGTGATGAAGTCGGCGAACCCGGCATACACCTCGGGGTGTGCCAGCACGGGCGTGCCCGGCGGCAGTTCCTCATACGGAGACTCCGCCACGATGCCGAGGTTCTCGTGCCCCATCCAGCCGGGAATTGCCGGCCAGTTTGTCTTCGCCCACCGTCCCTGGCCGAGGTACAAATCCATGCTGCTCCCGCACAGCCCGATGTGCGTGCACCGCCCCAGCAGCTCGCCGTCTTGGGGCACAGGCTTGGGGGCGTCGATGATGAGGCGGATCTTGCCGGGGGCTTCGAAGAGGATTGCTCGCATACTTCTCCCTGTCGGTCTATCTTGACGTTAGTTCCGTTCCATCCGCTGCCGCCCCGAATCCGTTCGCGGCGCTCGCCGTCGGCGCACCGGATCGTGTTGCCGACGATGGCGATGTCCTCGTGACCGTGGTCGCGTTTGAATGCCTCGCGATTGGGCGGCGTCAGCCAAATGCCGGAGCGCACCCACCAGGCGGCATTGGGGTCGTCGATGGCGTGGTCGTTGACGATGGTGTTGCCGGTGATCGACACGCGCTTGCAGGCGAAGAAGAGCGAGATGCCGGCGTTCCCGCAGTTGCGGACAGTGTTGCCGGAGATAACTGAGTCCTCGCACCATTCCAGATCCAGCCCGACGTCCTCCGCGCCATCGATGAGGTTGCCGGTCATCACGACGCGCCTCGCGCCCGTGCCCCAGATCGGCCCGCCGCCGCCGTTCTTCACATAGTTGTTGGCGAAGAGCAGGTCTTCACTGTCGGTCTGCTCCCACTGCCAGTTGCCCCAGAACTGGATGCCGTGGTGCGGGGTGCCGATGATCCGGTTGCCCATCACCTGCGCGCGCCTGGAGAAGGGAAGCGAGAGGGCCCAGTTGAGCTTCTCGAAATGGCAGTTGGTGATCCGCACGTCCTCGCCATGGTCAGCGGCCACGCCGGTCCACTTAAGGTTTTCCAGGCGTAGGTTGTCGAGGGTGACGTCCTTCTTCCGGACAATCGCGATCAGTGCTGTGTCTGGGGTACCCGCTCCCTTTTCCTCGCCCTTCTGCCGGGCGGTGAAATAGAGGTAGGAGAGCCGACAGCCGTTGCCAGCCTGGAGGTGGCATCCCTCGACTGCCTGACAACTCGGCTGGCGTTGCCGGCGCCATGCAGGTACGTATCGTCCGGCAACGCAAAGCCCTCGACCAGGTACGTGCCAGCCGGCACATACACGTCGCGGCTGGACTTGAGCGCCGCGACGAACGCGGAGGTGTCGTTGGCGGTACCATCGCCCTTCGCGCCGAGGTCGCGGACGTTGGCTGGGTCGCCCAGCAGGACTGAGCAAGCGCAGGCCAGCAGCACCGCCGCAGTGCCGGGACAGACCAGAGAGGAGTGGAGCCCGGGCATCGGTCTCCGTTCAGCCCTCTTCGAGCACCAACAACCAGCCCTTCCCCGGCTCAATCGGGATCTCCTCTTCGGGCGAGAACTCGGCGCGGTTCTGGAAGAAGGCGAGGCTCGGGGCGGTCAGCTTGGCCTTCGCTGGGTTGATTCCGAGGGCTTTCCAGTCGAGGGTCAGGCGGACGCGGACCTCCTGCTTGCTGGAGTCGACAGTGTCCGGGCCTTGGCGCGTTGGCGGCTGGGCCTGCGAGAGGGTGAGCCGACCGAACCTGTTCGGATCGTGGAAGGCACCGGAGACCGGCGACCAGCATGATAGCCGCTGCTGCGGCGACTGTTGGTCGCGGCAGATGTTGAGGCCGGTCTCGACAGCTCGTTGGGCGGCTGGAGGGGCCATGCCCAGCGAAGCGAAGGACCCGGAGAGTTCGCCCTCCCAGTAGCCGTCACCGACGGACGCGCGGTAGGTCCAGTCGCCGTCCCATTGGCCACCGTTCAGCCCCCTGCCGTCGTAGTAGATCCCGGCGCTGTTGCCGATGAACTGGTAGTACGTGAGATCCTGAAGATCGGGCTGGAGGAAGACCTCGACGGCGTCGTCTTCCCACACGTTGCCATCGCGCACCTTCGCGTCGGCCTTCACCTTGTTCGCGGGGTTGGCACAGCGAAAGGCCAAGTAGAGTCGGTCTGCGTCGTGAGTGACGAACACCGTCGTCTGATCCGGCGCCAGAGAGTCGGCTGCGTGGGCGGTGAAGTTGGTGAGCTTCGCGGCACCGTCCCACTCGTTCGGGGCGAGACGGCCGTCAAGCGTGGGCGGGGCCGTCGCCTTGCAGGTGACAGCCCGCTGTCGTGCCTGTTCACCCGGCCAGTGCGCCAGCGCAATCAGCGACTTCCCCGGCTTTCGATACACTGTCGCCAGCACACTCGCGCTGTCGGTCCGCACGGGGCACTTCGGGTCCCAGTAGCCCAGCATCTCGGCGTCTTGAATGCCGAAGTCATCCCAGAACTGCCACATGCCCGTGCACGACGGGTGCTGCCTGCCAGTCATTCCGTAGATCATCCCGCGGTAGGGATTGCCGCCGGTCTCGTAGTTGAGCAGCTCGCCGGTCAGCCCGAAGGGGATGCCCGAGATCTCGACCAGCCAGTAGTCCGGCGCGGCGTTGTAGTCGAACAGCTCGCCGAACCACAGGTTGCTTATGTACGGGAAGTGCTCCATGTAGTTGCTGGCGGCGCTGAGCTTGCGGTTGTTGTCCCAGGGCGGGCACCAGTTGTCGCCGGAGTGGAAGTTGATCCGGCTGTTGGCGTTGGCACGGGACATGACCTTGGCGATCCGCTTCATGATCTCCCGGTCGTAGCCGATGCCATCGAGGTACAGGCCGTCGAGAGCGGTGTTCTGCATGAGCCAGCGCATGCCCTCGACGTAGTAGTTGTGCCACCGCGACAGCCCCTGCACGCCGATGGCTGCGTCAAACTCGCCGTCACCCAACACGGTTCGCCACGCCGCGTCGTAGCCGGTGACCAGATGCTCGCGAAGCCACGGGTAGCCCTTGAGCGGCTTGTTGGCTGCCTCGGGATCGCCGTAGATGTCGACGCCGCCCGTCGTGAACACCTCGTCGCCCAAGCTGCGCAACGCCCACATCTCGGCGACGTGGTTGCTCAGCTCGCGGACGGTGTAGTAGAGGTTCACTCCCTTGGGTGGGACCTCGACTTGGCTGGACGAGAAGAGCAGCTCCTTGCCAAACTGGCCCGTGGCGCTCTTGCAGACGCCTTCCAGGGTGCCGAAGCCCGCGGCCGCGCTCTTCTCGGGTCGGGTTCGCCCGCCGCCGTCCCACGAGGCGCACGTGTCCAGGAGCAGTGTGTGGTCGTCTACGGTGGGCGCAACCGTTGTCCCTGCGGCAAACGGCACGTCGGTAAGCTTGACGGCATCGATCGCGAAGCCGTCTCCCTCGAACAACAGCTCCGCCTCTTTCAGGCTGTTCGTGAGCGTGCCCTTGTACGGAGCAGCCCCCGCCGGCTTGCCCTCCACGAAGATCGCCAACTGATCGCCCCACGACAGCGTCAGCAGGTGTCGCTGTCCCTGGCGCCAGTCGGGCGAGTGCGTCCCGAAGAGCACCGGGTACTGGTTGAGCGAGGGCGCGCCTTTCCGCACGTAGGTCCGCATGCCGCGGTCGTCGATGTTCCAGTAGAAGCCGAGTTGATCCTCGTTGGGGAAGTTGAGGCCGAACAGCGGCTGGTTGAATTGCGCCTGCCGCGGCTCCCCGGCCTGCGGGTCGAAGTTGATCCGGACCCACACGTGCAGCGCGCCGTGGTCCGGGCTAACGTTGCCTGCGGCCGGATAGGTGAGCGCGCCTTGATTGGTCTCCTTGTAGCGGTGCGACTTCACCTGACGGATGGTCTCACGCAGCTTATCGACCGCCAGGAACGGGTAGTTGATGTTGGGGTTCTCCGGGGCGCCGTGGTGAATGTGCAGGATGTTGCCGTCGCGGTTCACGTCACCAGAGCGCCAGTTCCAGTGGTTGCGGTCGAGAGGCTTGAAGGGGGTGGTCAAGAACCGAAAGCGGAAGTCCAGCTCCTGCCCCGCCGCCAGCCGGCGCGGACCCGTGTAGGCGCTGATCTGCACGCTCTCGCCTTCCTCGGTAATCCGGCAGCCGCCTTTGCCGTCGTTGCCCCACGACTGCGGCACGCCGGTGTCCTTCAAGTCGAGCATCTGCCAGGTGTCGACCGGCCCGCAGAGCTTGAGTTGCAGCCCGGCATCAAAGTCACCCAGCCAGACCAGGTTGTTCGCCTGGTCGACGTCCCACTTCCAGTCCCACTGCTCCGGGCGATACCCGCCCCGCCGGCCCATGCCAAGCAGGTACTTGGCGACCGCACGACGGACGGGCACTTCCAGCCGGATGTCCTTCACGTCGAGCGCCCGGGTCGCCCGGAGCGCGGCGCGATAGGTGAGGCAGCCGTCGAACTCCAGCTTCGAGCGGACAGTCAACGTGAGTCCGTCGCCCTGCGAGTGGTTCTCGCGCTCGACCGCGCCGGGCGCCTGCTTCAGCACTCGGCCGGCACTCGGCGCCAGAGGCTCCGGGCCCGAAGCCGACTCCACGACGAGAGCAACCGGTCCCGCCAGAACGTCACGGCCACTGCGGATGCTGGTGGGCAGGCCGGTGTCGGCAAACTGCATCTCTCGCCCCAGGAGACGCACCGTGTTGCCGCGCAGCTCAATGGGAGTGAAGGGCGGGATCACCTCGTCGTCCAGCCCCAGCGTTGAGTCGAGCCAGCGCAGCCGCGAGTAGCGCCACAGCTCACTGTCGCCATGGTCTTCGAGCACCGGCCCCTTGATCGCCAGTTCCAGCTTCACCGTCGTCGGCTCCTCGCCGATGGGCTTCACTTCGACCATGCCTCGGTAGGTGCCCTTGGCTGCCCGGGGGATCGGTATGCCAACCCACAACGGCCGCACGTTGCCCTTGCCGACGGAGAACTCACTGGCCAGCGGTCGCCTCAGCCAATCGACGCCGCCGAGGTTGAAGCAGCGCAGCGACGTCCCCGCGAGGACCTGCCCCGTCTCTGACCGAAGATCGCTGAACCTCAGGCGAACGTCCAGCACTGCGCGCCGAGCAGCGAAGACGCCGATCTGGAACGGGTAGAACTCGTCTGGCTGCGCGTCGCCTGCAAAGGAGTCGCTCGGGCCGCGCTCGACCCAGCAGGCCGGCAGGTCTTCGAACATGCGGGTGGGCCGCTTGCGGTCTTCGGGGAACAGGAGATACGGACGATCCGGGTGCTTCGCGAGTAGCGCCGAGACCTCGGCCTCCGTCGCGATGACCTCCATCGGATCCATCCGGTTGAACTCGCCCCGCGCCTGAATCTCGACGACTTGCGCCTGCGGCAACCGCCGCCACTTGCCTGTCGCCAGCCCCTCCTTTGTCAGCCCATGCTTCCCAACCCACGCCGCGTCCGCCGTGTCCGTCGGCGGAAAGTAGTTGCCCGCGTCGCCGAACGGCCCCGTGCCCGGGGGGTCGTAGGGCAGGTAGTACACCTCATAGTCGCCCGGTACCGTCACCGGCTCGAAGACGAGGTCGCCGAACTCGCGGGTGACAGCCACGCGGACGACGTTGGTGACGCGCTCCCCCGTTGCCGCGTCAAACACGCGGAGGTCTTTCGCCTCCGGCTGCCGGTCGCGCCGCCGCCAGGGAATGTGCACCCGCACGGCGTCGGCCTTCTGCGCCAACCGCACCACCGCCCGGTGGTTGCCGCGGCCCGTCTCGGGCCAGGAGGCGAGACCGTACTTGGTCTCCTGCGCCAAAGTCCAGTTCGTGCTCAGTGCGAGGGCGAACGCTGCAACCAGGAGCGAGGTCGACGGAAGCAATCGGGTGGGGTTGGTGAGCATGTGATAGCCGCCTTGCGCCAGGACCTTCACAGAGGGTCGCCTCGAAGTGATCTCACCGGGCTGCGCTCTCCCTGGCTCGTGAGGAGTTCGGGAGGGTTCGTCGCTCGGGGGGCGTGACCTGCAAACTCGACCAACCTGTGCAGCGTGGCAGGCAAACCGCCTGGGCGCCGCGAACTCTACGGGCAACAGCTCCTATCCCTCGCTTGCCTCGAAAGGTGGACGCGCCATGCGTTGTCGTCGCTCGTTGTCCGTTCCGCTGTTGGTTGCTATGGTCGGCCTGTCCCTGGTTGACTGCGGTTGTGCCGCGCCCGAACCTGCCGCCAACTGGCCCGTCGCCAAGCTCAAAGACGGCATGCAGAAGCGCTGGCTGTTCGTCTGGCAGGACATGACCAACCCGGCGCAGGTCGACCGCTTGGTTGCGCGTTTCCCGCAGGCGAAGGCGGCTGGCTACAACGGGGTCGCGTTCTCGCACAACGTGGCGCCGACACGAGCGGCCGCGCTTCGGGAGGCTGCGGCTGCCAACGGGCTGGACCTCGTCGCGATCGTCATGGGCGGGTCCCGCGACCGCAACTACATGGAGGGCGTGCTCGTCAAAGACGCCCTGTTCGTGGTCCACAACGGAGCCGCCTCCCTGGAGCAGGACAACCCCACGGAAGTCGTCAATGCCGACTTCGAGAACGCCAACGGCAACCACTTCGTCGGCTGGGGCTTTCAGGACGATGAAGGCGTCACCACCTTCGCTGATCACGAAGTGGCGCACGGCGGCAAGACCTCGCTGCGGATGGAGAGCGTCGGGAAGAACCAGTACCGCCACTGCCGGATCGCTCAGCCTCTCAAACTTCAGCCGTACCGCCAGTACCGGATCTCGTTCTGGCTCAAGACCCAAGACCTCTCGCCTGCCGATCCCGAGGTCAAGCTACTTGCCCTCGACGCGCAGACCTCCATCAGCTTCCAGACCTTCCATTCCGAACGCACCCAGGACTGGAAGCACTACGACTTGGTGTGCAACAGCCTCGACCACACGACCGGTCAGCTCTACCTCGGCTCGTGGTACGGCAAGGACGGGAAGATGTGGTGGGACGACCTGACCCTCCAGGAGATTGGCCTGGTCAACGTCCTGCGCCGGCCCGGCTGCCCCGTGACCGTGTGCGGCGAGGACGCCACGGCCTTTGAGGAAGGCCGCGACTTCGCTCGGGTTGTGGATCCGCAGCTCCACCCGTGGCGCGCCTACCACGAGGAGCCCGTCATCAAACTGACCGCCGACTCGCGCCTCAAGGACGGCCAGCGGCTGCGCGTCAGCTACTACCACTCTCTCGTCGTCTACGAAGACCGGATCACGAGTTGCCTGAGCGAACCGAAGATCTTCGACGACTGGCGCCAGGAGGTCGTGGAGGCCAACGACGCCCTCCACCCAGCCGCCTTCCTCATGTCTCATGACGAACTGCGGGTGATGAACCAGTGCGCCGCGTGCCAGGGCATGAACATGACGCCGGGCGAGCTGCTCGCCTGGAACGTACACAAGGCTGCCCAGCTCATCCGCGACGTTCGACCCGACGCCGAGATCTGGGTCTGGAACGACATGTTCGACCCGAGGCACAACGCTGTGGACCACTACTACGCGGTGAACGGGTCGCTCAAGGGCTCCTGGAAGGGACTCGACCCCGGGATTGGGATCGTGAACTGGCACGGCGGGCTGCAAGGGAAGAACTGCCCCTTCTTCGCCGACCTGGGTCTGAAACAGATCCTCTCCGGGTACTACGACAGCGACGAGGACGGCTCCGGCATCGCCGGGTGGCTCGACAAGACTAAAGGGGTGCCGGGCATCGTGGGGGCGATGTACACCACCTGGGAAGACAAGTACGGCGCCATGGACAAATGGGCGCAGAAGGCCTGGGGCGGCGCTGCGGCCAAGTGAGCCGCCGTGCCAGGAGAAGACGTTCGTCAACAGTGCTGGGTAGGGATCGGTCCACGATAGTGGAATAGCGTCCGTCTTGGTTCGAAGGAATCACTCATGATCGCGCTTCGCTTGAGCGCCCCGACAGGTGGAAACGCAAGCCCATCCGAGTCGCGACCGTGTATGACGACAGGACAAGGGTGACACGCTAGTCCCAAAACAAGCGTACAGGGGTATGCAGTTGACTCTCGTGCGCTTCGTGTGTGCGCTGGACGGCCGCCCCGAAGGGGCAGAACGAGAATAGCCCCTCGAACCCCGGGGGTTCGAGGCTTCAGCCTTGGGACAGCCCGGCGACAACAGGAGCCGCAGTCCTGAAAGGCCGACTGACGCCGTTCGCCTGCAGTATCAGCCGTCCTTTCAGTTACTATGTAGCGGCGGAGGTAGCCGCCGCCGCCGCATGCGACTCCAGCTATCTTGGGCTTGCGTCGCATGCTGCGGCTGGGTGAGCGCGTTGTGCGGAAGGCCGGCAAG
>Ga0210024_1003704_pt1 | contig 12414 bp, 12 predicted proteins | sample CryGeymeta201525_FD_183988 | JGI IMG/M metagenome (GOLD analysis project Ga0210024, IMG submission 183988) | Groundwater microbial communities from Crystal Geyser aquifers in Utah, USA - Crystal Geyser metaG 2015-25 (SPAdes) (version 2) | ecosystem: Environmental > Aquatic > Deep subsurface >... | reverse complement strand
TTTTTCCCTGTCGGTGCCCATGGTAAGCAAACCATGAAATTTATTGATGACGATAATATCGCGGTCTTCATATAAAATAGTTAGCCCGCTGGGTTGATGTTTCCCCGAAGGTGGTTTAAACTGAGTGTTATTTTCTTTCATTCTTTCAAAATGTTAAGTATAACATACAAAAAACAAGGGTTTTCAAAGCTAACCCTGAAAACCCTTGTTAATCAAATTAATACTGCGAAATTACTAACGCTTTTTCTGTCGAATTGCTTAATTACTGCTTTTCTGCACTACATTCCCCTTAATCTGCAGCAATACCGTTGAATTAACGGCATTTGAATTAACGGTAACCGATTTGTTAAAGGCCCCGATACTTGCAGTGTTATAAACTACTTTAATTGAGCCTCCGCTGCCTGGTTGAACGGGTTCTTTAGTCCAACTTGGAACCGTACAACCGCATGAAGAACGCACATTGTTCAGGATCAGCGGTGTTTTGCCTTCGTTGGTAAATTTAAACTCAAACGCCCCATCAGCGCCCTGTTCAATTGTTCCGTAATCGTGAACGGTATTTTCAAATTTAATTACGAGTGTTGAGTCCTGACTTTGTGCTTTCACGTTTATTGCAACTGCAAAAAACAGAATCAAGGAAATTAATAATGTTTTCATCATCTTCAGTTTTAAAATTATAATTCCGGTTTAACTTATTTTATTTCAAACGGTTTGCAAATGTAAGTGCAATTTACATTCGATGTTTCAACAAAGGTCACTTTTTTGCAAGAATTGTTTTTAAAGCATTTTTTTTCAACACGTTATTTTTGTTACAAAAACATGCTAAAATAATCTAATGGGTTTACTTTTTTTATTGCCTGCAGTTCATACATTTGTAACCAATAATTTATCTCCGAGCTTTTGTACCTGTGGTTAAGAAACCTGGCACATTGGCCGAAGGGATAGCCCGGAAACAGGTTGTCCTCCCCCGTTCCAAAGTTGTTTTGGAGCGAATTGGAAAGGAGAAAAAACTTATCCGAAGCCCGGTTGCGGTAAGTTTAATCAACTTTCCCTTATTTTTTAATTGGCTGAAAATGGAAGAACTGTTTTTCCTTTCTCTTGTTTTTTTGATGGCTGTGCTGTATTCGTCGGTGGGGCATGGTGGTGCCAGTGGTTATCTTGCATTGATGGCTATTTTTAGTTTTCCACCGGAATTTATGCGGCCTTCCGCGCTGGTTCTAAATGTATTTGTTTCGTCCATCGCGTTGTTCAGTTATGCCCGCAACGGCCATTTCAGGCTAAAATTGTTGCTGCCGTTTATCATTACCTCTGTTCCGCTTGCGTTTGTGGGCGGAATGATTACCGTCAACCCAAAAACCTTTAAAATTATCCTTGGCATTTTTCTAATCATTGCCATTTCACGAATGATTTACAACCCCAAAAACAAGGATGCCGACATAAGAGCAATCAACAAACCGCTGGCTTTTGCCATTGGAATTGTGCTTGGTTTTTTAAGCGGGTTGATTGGCATTGGCGGCGGAATTATTCTCAGTCCGGTGATTATTTTGCTGAAATGGGCAACCATGAAGGAAACCGCTGCTGTTTCGGCAGCTTTTATATTGATGAATTCGATTGCCGGCCTCTCCGGTCAGATTTCAAAGGGGTTGCAGTTTGCACCAGAAATTGGCTACATGCTGGGCGCTGCTATTTTAGGCGGTTTAATCGGGTCGTACATGGGTAGTTTCAAAATAACCGATAAATCCCTGAAATACGCACTTTCTGTTGTACTCACCTTTGCCAGTTACAAACTTTTATTCCTGTAAAATGAATATACAGGCTGAAAATAAAACGATACACATTCCACATTTACTGCTGATTGCAGGCAACGGACGAAATGTGGGAAAAACCACGCTGGCCTGTAAAATCATTGCCCGGTTTGCTGACGAAACCAAGGTCACCGGATTAAAAATCACACCGCATTTTCACCCGGTAAACGAAGCAGATGTGCTTTTTAAAACCGACAATTTTGTAATTGTAAACGAAAAACAAATCAGCATCAAAGACAGTTCTTTGATGTTGCAGGCCGGTGCAAAACAGGTGTTTTTTGTAGTGGCCAAACGCGAGTTTTTTCACGAAGCAGTTGAAAAACTTTTACAACTTTTGCCTGAAAATTTAATTGTTTGCGAGTCGGGCGGATTGCACGATTGGGTAACTCCCGGAGTGTTTTTCATGGTTAAATATAAAAACGAGGAAATCGTAAAAACCCATTTGCTGGCACACTCCCCAATCATAGTTAACAACGATGGCAAAAATTTCGATTTCGACATTAACCGGCTGGAATTTTGCAACCGGCAAATCATTATAAAAAACTGAATATGGGAAAGTTCGATGAAATTCAAGATACAATTAAAGGACTGCCGTCCAGCTTCGCAACCGAAGTAGTGGAATTAAAAAATGCGTTGGGCCGCGTTTTGCAGGAAGATATTTTTGCCGATGGCGATATGCCCGCATTTCACAAATCGGCGGTGGATGGTTACGCCTGTCATTTTGAGGATATCGCGAATCTGCTGGAAGTTTTGGAAGTGATTACCGCCGGAATGGTTCCTACAAAACCGGTAGGTAAAAACCAGTGTTCGAAAATCATGACCGGAGCAGTTGTTCCTGACGGGTGCGACTGTGTTTTTATGGTTGAAGATGCCGAAAAAACGGATGAAAACCAAGTTCAATGTACCAATCAGGCTACAAAAAAGAATATACTTTTCCGAGGCGAAGATTATCAATCGGGAGAAAAACTCATTGAAAAAGGAACCATTATCCAGGTTTCTCATACAGCAGTGCTGGCGGGCGTTGGCAAATCCGAAATCACGGTTTCAGCTTTGCCAAAAGTCGCGCTGATTGCCACCGGCAGCGAACTTGTTGAACCTTCAGAATTACCGGATGAAGGTAAAATCCGCAATAGCAACGCCAGTCAGCTCATGGCGCAACTTCGGAAAATGAACCTCGAAGTAAATTACATTGGACTGGCAAAAGACAATTTTGAAGAAATTACCCGGCTTTTTGTGCAAACGCTGGAAACAAATAATTTTATCATTTTCACCGGTGGCGCCTCTGTAGGCGATTTCGATTTTATTCCAGAAATCCTGAAACAACAGGGATTCAACATATTTTGGAACCGTACCGGAATGAAACCCGGCAACCCGATGACTTTTTCGCAGAAACGAGAAAAATATGTTTTTGGCCTTTCCGGAAACCCGGTGTCATCGCTGGTACAATTTGAACTGATTGCCAAACCTGTCATTTACTGGCTGCTAGGCGCAAATTACAAGCCTTTCAGAATAAAAGCGCCATTGTCGTATGATTACCGGCAACGAAAATCCGACCGGCTGATTTTGGCGCCTGTAATTATTAATACCGATGGACTGGTTGAAGCTATTCCGTTTAACGGGTCGGCGCACATTAACGCGCTGGTTTATGCCAACGCGCTAATGGAAATTCAGATTGGCCAGACTGAAATTTTAACCGGAGATTTGGTTTATGTACGACCGCTTTAACCGCCGCATCAGCTACCTCCGGATTTCGGTCACCGACCGTTGCAATTTCCGTTGTGTGTATTGCATGCCCGCCGAAGGTGTTCCGCTGAAAAAACACGCGAACATTTTGTCGTTCGATGAGATTGCTGACATCGTGCGGGCTGGCGCAGAACTGGGATTAAAAAAAATCAGGCTTACCGGCGGCGAACCACTCGTGCGAAAAGATTTGCCCACACTGGTACAAATGATTGCTTCTATTGAGGGAATCGAAGAAATTGCGCTCACAACCAACGGTGTTTTTCTGCCCCAACTGGCAAAACCTTTGAAAGCGGCCGGGCTTAACCGTGTCAACATTAGCCTCGACACACTCAACCCTTTAAAATACAGCAAAATAACAAGGGGCGGCACTTTAGAGGACGTGTTGAAAGGAATAGATGCGGCAGTTGAAGCAGGCCTGATACCGGTAAAAATCAACTTTGTACGCATTCCGGGCGAAAATAAAGACGACGAAAAAGATGTCAGGGAATTTTGTGCCGTAAAAAACCTGCATTTGCGTTTTATTCGTCAAATGAACCTCAAGACTGGCGATTTTGATGCCGTTGAAGGCGGTTATGGCGGAATTTGCGAAATCTGTAACCGACTGCGGCTCACTGCCGATGGTTTTATAGTACCCTGTCTGCATTCGGGATTGCGCTATAATGTTCGCGAACTTGGCATTCAACAAGCATTCCAGCAGGCAATTGAATTTAAGCCCGAAAAGGGTACTGGAACCGAAACCCATGAATTTTCAAATATCGGAGGATAAAAAATGAACCAATTTTCGCATCTAAACAACGAAGGAAAGGCAAATATGGTTGATGTTAGCGGAAAACCCGAACAACTGCGCATAGCCAAAGCATCAGGATTTATTGGCCTTCAGCCCGAAACCATTCGATTGATTAAAGAAAACCTGATAAAAAAAGGAGATGTTTTAACGGTTGCTGAAATTGCAGGGATTCAGGCGGCCAAGGAAACTTCGCGGCTAATTCCGCTGTGCCACCCGTTAATGCTAACCAAAGTGGAAGTAAAATCGACAGTAAAACACGACGGTATTTTTATTGAAAGCCTGGTAAAATGCGCCGGCCAAACCGGGGTGGAAATGGAAGCTTTAGCCGCTGTAAGCGTTGCACTGCTTACCGTTTACGACATGTGTAAAGCCGTTGACAAACAAATGATTATTGGTGAAATAAAACTCGATTTAAAAGAGAAAAAGAATATCAGTTAATATGTTGTGCTTTTAAGCATTAACTAATACAACTGAAATGTCACATTGAGTGAAGTCGAAATGTGCTTAAACAGACTTCGACTTCGCAGACTGACAGTCAGTTGACCTAAGGTTATGAAAATAAAATACCTTTGGTGTTAAGTCATAAAACGGATTATCATTAAATAAAATAAAGATGGACAAAAAAACCTGCATCATCAAATCGCTGAATATTTCAGAAAAAAAGGGAACCATAAAAACACCACGAAATGAAATCATGCTGACCATGTTGGGTGTTGAAGGCGATGCGCACGCCGGAAAATGGCACCGACAGGTGAGCTTGCTGGCCGAAGAAAGCATATTGAGTTTCGAAGGCGAATTAGGCCGCAAAATCGGGTTTGGCGAATTTGCCGAAAATATTACCACCAGCGGGTTGGCCATTCACAAAACAAAGCCTTTCGACCGGTTTACAACTGAAAATGTGGAACTTGAAGTCACGCAGATTGGCAAAAAATGCCACGGTGCCAACTGCGAAATTTTTCAGCAAACCGGCAATTGCGTAATGCCTAAAGAGGGTATTTTCTGCCGGGTAATCAAACCCGGAAAACTGACCAAAAACGATATGCTCACCTATATTCCGAAAGTATTCAGGATAAAAGTGATTACCTTAAGCGACCGTGCCTCAGAAGGAATTTACGAAGACAAAAGCGGGCCGCTGGTTGAAAAACTTTCGAAAGACTGGTTTAAAAACGAAGGTTACCTGTGCGAAACCAGCCGCGTGGTCGTCCCCGATGAAAAAACGCTTCTTGAAAAAGGGCTTCAACTGGCAGTGGAAGCCGGTTTCGATATCATTTACACTACCGGCAGCACTGGAATCGGGCCGCGCGACATTGCCCCCGAAATTGTGATGCGCTTAATAGATCTTGAAATTCCCGGAATAATGGATATCATACGCCTGAAATATGGCGCTGAAAAACCCAATGCATTGCTCAGCCGATCGGTTGCCGGGGTGAAAGACAAAACGCTAATTTTTTCATTACCGGGCAGCACAAAAGCAGTAAACGAATACCTCACTGAAATTCATAAAATACTAATGCACGCTTTTTTAATGCTGAAAGGGATTGACAGCCATTAATTATTGGATTGTTTTATTGTTTTTGCGACCAAATCCTCAGCCGAAATAAATCCGTAATTTCTGAAAAATTCCTCTCCCTGTCTGTCTAACAGAATTTGCATGGGAACGGCTGAAATACCATAATATTTCATCAATGACTGGTTTTCGGGGTGCATGATATTCAGAAAAACAACATTCACTTTTGGCTTTTCCGATTTTCTGATTTCTTCGAGCACCGGCTCCATTTGTTTGCAAATGGTACATCCGGTTGAGCCAAATTCGAGCAAAGTAAATTCGAAATTTTGTTTGTTTTGAAGGTAATTGTATTTCGTATCAATCTGCTTTTCAATCAAGATAGTGGTTTCAACACTGGTTTGTTCTTTCATTTTTTGGGAAATATAATTATTCAGTGTGGTTCTGCTGAGAAAACCAACTATAATCAAAATCACAAAAATTGCTGCAATTATAAATGGTAATATTTTTTTCATTCCATCAGTTTATCTGACATAAAACACCTGAATATGTTCTGAATGAATTCGTGCTTTCAGCCATTGGTTTATTTTTTCCTTATCCTGTACCGAAAGGTTATCTTTGCTCAGTGTAAACACAACTATTTCCGTTTCTTTCGAACCAGGTATTGAATCCAAAAATGTGGAAGCTTTTGCAAAGGAGCAGGAAATAATTTGCGGGTAAATATTTTTTATTTCATCCAAAATATTTTTTCCAATCAGGCTTTGTGCTGAAATACTGTCAATTACATTTTCATTTTGTTGAATTAAAATATTTAATCTGTTTAATTCTGTCCTTAGATTTTCAGTTTCACTATTCTTTGAATCAGTATCAATTGATAATCCCTGTTGAATAATAACCTCAGTTTTATCCAGCGAAATGTCAGCAGTTCTGGCTTTAATGGCTTCCTTCTGACTATCATCCATGGTTAATCCGCCGTAAACCAATAAAATGCTCCTTTTTTGCGGGTTTACTTCGCTTTTTAATAAATAGTTGCCTTCAAAAACATTTACATTTTTTATGTATCTGTTTGCTTGTTCAACAAACCTTTCTATTTGAACCAGGTTGTAACCAAAATAAACACTCGGAATTGCAACAAGCATAATCACAAACGAAATCCAACTGTTAATTTTCTTTTTATGCGAATTTTCAATTTCAGCGCTAATCGGAAATTTTAAAATCTGTGATATGGCAACTGAAGAAATTGCAATAAAAACAGTATTGATTGTAAACAGGTACATTGCTCCAAAGAAAAACTCAAACTGGGCGGTGGCCAGTCCGTAACCGGCAGTGCACAGCGGCGGCATCAGTGCGGTGGCAATGGCAACCCCCGGTATAACATTTCCTTTTAGTTTGCTGCTAATAGCGACAATTCCGGCAAGCCCGCCAAATAATGCGATGAGCACATCGTAAATGGTTGGACTGGTGCGTGCAAGCAATTCTGAATGAGCAGTGGAAATCGGACTCAGAAAAAAATAGGTGGTAGAGGCTGCCAGACTTGTTAAAACAGCAAAACCGAAATTTTTTAGTGACTGGCGGAATAAGAACATATCGTAAGTTGCAATACTGTAGCCCATTCCGTTGATCGGCCCCATGAGCGGAGAAATTAGCATGGCGCCAATTATGACCGCTGTTGAATTCATATTTAACCCAACCGAAGCCACAATAATGGCAAACATTAAAATCCAAAGGTTCGTTCCCTTGAAAACGATATCTTTCTTAATGCTCTCATGAATTTTATCAAATTCATCAAGTTCATTTTCAAGATTAAAATAAGAGAAAATGTAGGTAAGAATATTATCTTTTTTATCCACCTGTCTTGATTTAATTTCAATTATTGACTTGTCAAAGTTATTGATTTCTGTAAGAATGAAAATCAATTTTGATTTTTGAAATATTTTGATTTTTGAAATTTAATTTCCAGTTTATCTGCAATTTCAGCAGGATTTATAACTGGCATATTGTTATCGAACAATTCATATTCAAGCAATTCGGCTTTCCGGCTGTTTTCAAACGAGGGCAACCTTGTGCGGTTTGTTGTTTCTATTATATTGTCTTTTTTGTCAACAATAATAACTTTAGGAAGAAAAACACCTTTACGGCCAATAAATTTATCCATTATCTTAACCGCTTCCTCAAATTCTTTTTGTGTTGACCTTCCGAGCGCCTCATAATGTACAAGTTCCTTTCCATCCCAGGTAACAACTGTTGCTGAACTTTCAGAAATTTTATCATCAATTTGTACATCCAAATTCAGTGTGTCGTGGCCCGATGGCATTAGCAATACTTTTCCTCCTCCGCCTTCAATATTCACTGCATATCGCGGAACGGTAATTCCCGACATCCATCCCTGCAAATATTTCATGTAAATTTTACCAATTTGGATGGGCGTAATAAAATGTATAATCCCTTTCTCCTTGTGACATTGCATCAGATAATACGGGTGAATACCAATCCAGAACATTCGTCGGAATGTTTCAGCCAAAGTTTTGAAGTAATCGTTTACATGGTTCAGTAAAACAGTTTGGTTACGGATGGTAAAACCATGATTCGTAATTTTTTTAACTGCTTTGGCCATCGTTTCGGTTATTTCCTGATGATGATTGATGTGGGTCATAAAATAAACATACTTCTCGGGCCCCACTGAAAATTTATTAGCCGAAACCTTAATCAGTTCAAGTATTTCATCGGTTACGCCCATTGGTAAAACCACAGGTACGCGGGTGGCTATCCTGATTGCGCGTAAGTGTGGAATCCTGCTTAGTTCTTCAAGAATATATTGCAACCTGTGGTTACTAATCATCAGTGCATCGCCGCCGGTTACAAGAACTTCATTAATATTTTTGTTGAATCTGATGTAAAACAGACCCCGGTCAATTTCAGCGCTGTTCATATCAACAGTGCCATCCAGCGACTTTGCCCGCTGACAATGAACGCAATACGAAGCGCAACTGGTGTTTTTTGCCACAAACAAAGCAACCCTGTTTGGATATCGCTGATAAGCCGCACCAAAACTACGCGATCCTTCTGCCATCGCCCCTTCTTTTCCGGTGTCGTGAAAAAGAAGGTTAGCCGGTGTGGGCACACTTTGCCAGAAAATGGGGTCGAGCCGCTGACACGCTTTTTCGCCTGGCAGCATTTTCGTATGAAACGGGTCTTCGCTCATTAACGAGGCATAATAAGGCGTAATCCGCATGGGTTCTTTTCCTTCGCTTATCAATGTTTTCAGCGTTCTTTCAATTTCTGATTTCTGAAATGCGTTAATTTTGATGACTTTTTCGAGAACTTCGACAGAATGGATCGAATTTCTTTTTTGCCAATTGGCATCGTTCCACTGTTCCGGAGTTACGTCTTCCCAAATAGCAATTGAATTGTAGTTTCGGGGTTGGTAATAAATTGATTCTTCAGTTTTCATTAAAAAGATTTTATTTGCCCCTGTTTTTTATACAATTTAAAATCCAAAAACAGCGCAGGAATGGATTGATTATTCAAACCATTTTTTCAAATTTAACCTTTTAAAACCTGAATTACAAATTCAAAAAAAATTTATGGTTTAAACCCATTTCCTTTTCCTGAAAAAATATACACCAACATAAGCCGTTAAACCCGAAAATCCTAAAATAGCAGGAAACGCCCAGCCTGCATTTTCAAGGTAATTGGGAACGTTCATCCCGTACAAACTGGCAATTAAAGTGGGTCATTTTCAGTAGTTTGTTTAGTTCTTTGTTACGGATTGATTTTTCCAGATCCTGCTCAATCATGTTGGTTTGCTGGTTGATTTGCTTTAAATAACGCATGTAAGTGCTTGCTGAACGCAGGAACAATTTCAGGATAAAATTCAGAACATCGCTAACTTGCTGGCGATATTCGCGATACAGTGAGGGCTGTTCAAATGGAAGTACCTCGTTTGGAAGCGAACATAAGGTAACAGTAAAATCGGCAGCCATAAAAACGCCAAGTGGCACTGTGAAAAATGGAACGCCATTATCGGGGCTGGTAACCGGAACACGCAAAATCACCAGTTGCCAATCATCGTCAAATTCAACACGCGGGCGTTAATCGGCATCGGGGATATCCTGAACAATGTCAGGAGGAATATTAAATTCATCGGTTAAACGTACAATTTCGTCCTGTGAAGGAGATGAAATATTTATCCAGCAACCTTTTTCAACCTGAGCAATTTCGGTGTAACCACCGAAAGTTTTGAACATTTTTATCATGATAACGCCTCCTTAAAATTTGCACTGCAAAAGAGGCAATATAGAGACGCCCTTACAGCAAGGTAATTAATTTGTACTGCTTATGATACGGGCTTTCGTCCATTTTATATATTTATTTTTTTTATCGTCGCAAAAGTAGTCCTTTTATTGGGGAATGATTGCGATTTGTCGCTTATTGTTCGATGATTTTCTTTCCGGCCCAGCTTCCGGCAATCATGGCAGCGCCGATAAACAATCTGTACAAAAGTTCCGACTTGCCGATGAGCGAAATAAATGCAATACAAAAAATCAGAATTAGGTCAGGCATTTTTAAATGCTTGTTTTCCTGCAAATTTAGCGGCTTTTCCTAATTCGTGTTCAATTCGCATTAACTGGTTGAATTTTTCGATGCGTTCGCCACGGCAACCACTACCGGTTTTCAGGTGGCCTGCATTCACGCCCACGGTAAGGTCGGCGATAAAACTGTCGATGGTTTCGCCGCTGCGGTGCGACACAAAGCAATTGTACGAATTGCGGTAAGCCAGTTCAATGGTTTCCAGTGTTTCGCTTACGGTGCCAATCTGGTTCAATTTAATCAGTACAGAATTAGCCACACCCTTTGCAATTCCTTCAGCAAGAATAGCTTTGTTGGTGCAAAACAAATCATCGCCAACAATTTCTATTTTACTGCCGAGGGTTTGGGTAAGGTTTTTCCAGCCTTTCCAGTCGTTTTCAGCCAACCCGTCTTCCAATAAAACAATAGGGTACTGGTTAGCCCAGCTTTCCCATAATTTCAACATGTTGTCGCTTGAAACCAGTTTTCCGGTGCTTTTAAACATTTTGTATTTTCCGTCTTCCCATAATTCGCTTGCGGCAGGATCAAGGCAAATACTGATGTCATCTCCCGGTTTAAACCCGGCTTTTGTAATGGCTTCCAAAATCACTTCCACCGCCTCGTCGTTCGATTTCAGGTTGGGGGCAAAACCGCCCTCATCACCAACGCCGGTGCTGTAACCTTTCTTGTTTAAAACGCCTTTCAAAGCATGGAACACCTCTTCGCCCATGCGGATAGCCTCAGTAAACGACGGTGCATTGTGAGGGGCAATCATAAATTCCTGAAAATCCACGTTGTTGTCGGCATGTTTTCCACCGTTGATTACATTCATACACGGCACAGGCAGCAGGTGTGCATTTGTTCCACCCAAATACTGGTATAACGGAATATCGGCGCTCATGGCTTCCGCACGGGCATAAGCCATCGAAACTCCAAGAATGGCATTGGCGCCCAGTTTGGCTTTGTTGTGTGTGCCGTCAAGTTCAATCATCAGGTAGTCGAGTTCGCGCTGGCTGCCAAAACATTTGCCAACTAACTCTTTCGCAATAATTGAGTTTACATTTTCTACAGCTTTCAAAACACCTTTGCCGCCGTAACGGTTTTTGTCGCCATCGCGCAGTTCGGTGGCTTCGCGTTCTCCCGTGGAAGCGCCGCTGGGAACCATCGCACGCGCCGCTGTTCCGTCCTCCAGTTCCAGATTCACTTCTACCGTTGGATTGCCTCTCGAATCGAGGATTTCAATTGCATTTACTTTTTCGATTTTCATAATACATAATTTTTCATTTATAAAGGCGGTTAATGGCAGACTTCATTGCCGGGAACAAATTTAACAAAACAAATTGATGTTGACATTCGCTATTAATGTTTTTTACCTTTGTTTTAAAATAGTTTACAATGAAAATTCTCATTATTGAAGATAACGTTTACTTGCTTCAGGGAATGAAAGAGTACCTTTCTGCCGAAGGGTATTTTTGCGAGTTAGCGACAACTATGGGAACAGCCCTCGAAAAAATTTCGCTTTATGAATATGATTGTATTTTGCTCGATATTTCGCTGCCCGACGGGAACGGACTTTCTGTTCTGCAAAAATTAAAGGAACTGAACAAAGCGGAAGGGGTTATTATTATTTCGGCCAAAGATTCGCTTGACGACAAACTGAAAGGGCTTGAAATTGGCGCTGATGATTACCTGACAAAACCTTTTCACCTTGCAGAGCTGTCGATGCGGATAAGGGCAGTGATACGACGCCGGAAATTTAATGGAAGCAATACGGTGATGCAGGGAAAACTTTCACTTGATTTATCTGAAAAATCAGTTTGTTTCGAAGAAAAAACAGTGGAACAACTTTCGCCAAAAGAGTTTGAATTGTTGCTGCTGTTCGTTTCATCGCCCAACCGGGTTTTGTCGAAAGGAAGCATTGCCGAGCACCTGGCCGGCGACCATGCCGATATGTTTGATAATTTTGATTTTGTGTATGCCCACGTGAAAAACCTGAAAAAGAAACTGGC
>Ga0210024_1003702_pt1 | contig 12420 bp, 8 predicted proteins | sample CryGeymeta201525_FD_183988 | JGI IMG/M metagenome (GOLD analysis project Ga0210024, IMG submission 183988) | Groundwater microbial communities from Crystal Geyser aquifers in Utah, USA - Crystal Geyser metaG 2015-25 (SPAdes) (version 2) | ecosystem: Environmental > Aquatic > Deep subsurface >... | reverse complement strand
CATCAAAAATTACTAAGCGCCATTTTTTATCCCAAACTACCGGTCGAGCTAAAATCATATTATCAATATCAAAAGTTTTTAAATATTTCTCGCCATTATTAGTAATTCTTATAGTTATGCCTTTATTATCTTCGCTAGCAAACTCTACTAGTCCCCTCTTTTTAAGATAATAGGCGCTATTTCTAAGCTGCTGAATTTTGTATTTCAGTTGCTTTAAAAGCGCTTTGGCAATTTTGGGGCCTCCTATCGGAGAAAGCATGGCCAAAGTCAAAGCGCCGCCAAATGCTAAGTATTTTAACAAATCTTTTCCTACTCTACTTGTTCTCATGTTTTTGTTCGCTTTTATTTTACATTTGTTTGTTATAAATGCTATAGCTTACATAACAAACAAATGAATTTTATATTATCAGTAACTGTTAACTGTTAAATGTTAAATGTTAAATGACTATATTAATAAGACGATTAGGTACAAAAATGACTTTTTTTATGGCGTTTGTTCCAATGTATTTTTTAACAATTTCTCGGGATAAAACTAATTTTTCAATTTCTGGCTGCTCTAATTTTTTTGAAACTTTCACTTTATCGCGCATCTTTCCATTAACCTGAATTATCAATTCATATTCCCCAGCTTCAAGTAGCTGCTCTTCATATTTCGGCCACGGTTCGAGATGAATTGATTTTTTATTTCCAAGCTTACTCCATAATTCTTCTGCAAAATGCGGCGCAAATGGAGATAAAAGTTTCAAGAATGTTTCTACGTTATCTTTTTCAAAATTTTGATTTTTTAACTTATTCCATAAAATCATCAATGCGCTTATAGCCGTATTGAAACGGAAATTCTCAATATCCTCACCTACTTTCTTTATGGTTTGGTGTAATAATTTTTGTAACTCCTGGTCTTTAGTGTTTGAAAATTTAAAATTAAAAATTGAAAATTTGGTGTATATTCCATCCAAAAACCTTTTGATTCCCAAAATACCAGTGGGGCTCCATGGCCCGCCCTGACTGTATTCACCCATAAAACATAGACACATTCTAACCGTATCTGCACCGTATTTTTTAACCAAGCCATCCGGATCAACAACATTCCCCCGCGATTTAGACATTTTCTGGCCGTCTTCCCCCAAAATAATCCCCTGATGGCGCAAGGCCGTAAACGGCTCGTCAAATTCCAAATAGCCGAGGTCCTTAAGAACTTTCACAAAAAATCTTGAATAAAGTAGGTGTAAAACTGCATGTTCGACGCCGCCGATATACATATTTACCGGCAACCAAGAATTTAATTTTTGTCTATTCGCAAATTGCTTTTTATTTTTCGGATCAGCATAACGAAGGAAATACCAAGAAGAATCAATAAATGTATCCATAGTATCGGTCTCTCTGGTGGCTTTGCCTTTACACTTCGGACATCTGGTATTTATAAAGCTCTTCACGCGAGCCAAAGGCGATTTGCCGCCAGCTGCCGGCTTGAAATTTTTAAGAGGCGGCAATTTCACAGGAAGATTCTTATCCGGAACCGGCACAATCCCGCATTTTTTGCAATATACAATTGGAATCGGGGCGCCCCAATAGCGCTGACGGGAAATAATCCAATCGCGTATTTTGTATTGCGTGGAAAAATCGCCAAGTCCCCTGCTCTTAAGCCACTTAGTTATTCTTTTTCTTGCATCAGCCGATTCTAAGCCGGTAAATTTACCAGAATTTATTAAAAGTCCGCCTTCTATTACTTTTATAATTGGCAGATTAAACTTCTTGGCAAATTCAAAGTCGCGCTCATCATGAGCTGGTACGGCCATAATAGCGCCTGTACCATAAGTCATCAAAACATAATCCGATATCCAAATCGGAACCTTCTCCCCGTTCACTGGATTTGTGGCATAAGATCCAGTAAAAACCCCCGTCTTTTCCTTTTCTAAGCTCGTCCTTTCAAGTTCAGTTTTAAGATGAGCATTGGCAACATAGTGGCGAACTTTTTCTTTTTGCTCCTTGGTAGTTATTTCTTCAACCAAAGGATGATCCGGAGAAAGAACCACATAAGTTGCTCCAAAAAGCGTATCCGGTCGCGTTGTAAATACTTCTATAAATCTTTTTTCTTGGAACTTGGAATTTGAAATTTGAAATTTAACTACTGCTCCTTCCGATTTTCCTATCCAGTTTTTTTGCATTAATTTGGTACGTTCCGGCCAATCTAATTTTTCTAAACTTTTTATTAAATCTTCAGCGTAATCCGTAATTTTAAACATCCACTGATCAACTTTTTTTTGAATCACTAAAGTGTCCGGATGGCGCCAGCAACGGCCGTCAATAACCTGTTCATTAGCTAAAACTGCCTGATCTTTTGGACACCAATTTGCCAGAGTTTTCTTTTTGTATGCCAAACCGGCTTCATATATTTTTAGAAACATCCATTGAGTCCACTTATAATAATCTGGATCAGCGGTAATAACCTCCCGCGACCAGTCATAGATTGCTCCCATTGATTTAAGCTGTTTTTTCATTACTGAAATATTTTTATAAGTCCAAGTGCGCGGATGGATTTTATTCTTAATGGCGGCATTTTCAGCCGGCAGACCAAAAGCGTCAAAACCAATAGGGCTTAAAATATTAAAACCCTGCATCTTTTTAAGCCGTGCGTAAACGTCAGCCGGCGCATAATTATACCAATGCCCCATATGAAGGTCGCCCGACGGATATGGAAACATCACCAAGTGATAAAAATTCTTTTTATCTTTTACCTTGTCTTTAACCTTGTATATCCCAGATTTTTCCCAAATTTTCTGCCACTTTTTTTCAATTTTTCCTGTATTATACATAATGTCTATTATATTATTTTAATTGAGGAAATAAAATGGAAATTTTCCTGTTTTTAAGCTGTCCAGATATTTTTTCCGAAGTTTCCGGCAGGAATGGCGAAAGTAATGCCCCGATATCGGAAATCAAAAATAGAAGCGAACCAATAATTTCTTTGAATTCTTTTGATTCCGGTTTTAATGCCCAGGGTTTTTTTTCATCAATATATTTATTACCTGAAGCAACAAGTCGCCAAATTGCTACCAGCGCATTATTAAACCTAAACTCGTTAATAAATTTCTCAATTTGTTTTTCAGTTTTCTTTATCGCCGCATCAAAGTTTTTATTTTTAACCGCTTTTATATTATTTTTTTGAGACAGAGTCAAGACCCTGGCAACCAAATTACCAAGCCCCTTAGCTAAATCCGCATTATATCTTTCCTCAAATTTCTCATAAGTAAAATCGCCATCTTCCCCTGATGGGATTTCATGAAGCAGATAATACCTTAGAGCGTCGGCGCCATATTTTTTGACAATTTCAAACGGATCAATAACATTGCCGATTGTCTTAGACATCTTCTTGCCGCCCACCGTTATGAATCCGTGGACAAAAATTGTCTTAGGCAGCGGCAGTTTGGCCGCTAAAAGCATGCCGGGCCAGATGGCGGCATGAAAGCGCAAGATATCTTTGCCAATAACTTGAACATCGGCCGGCCAATACTTTTTGAACTTGGGACTTGGAGCTTGGAGCTTGGAATCATCTTGGCCGTATCCTAAAGCGGAAATATAATTTGAAAGTGCGTCGCACCAAACATACATAGTGTGCTTAGAATCATTTGGAACGGGGATACCCCAACTTAAATCTTTGCGTGGCCTAGAAAAACTTATATCTTCAAGCCCTTCATTTATTAAAGCTAAAATTTCATTTTTACGGCTTTTTGGCGCAACTTTCAGTTCGTCGCTTTCGATTTTTGCTTTGATTTCTTTTGTATAATCCGAAAGCTTGAAAAACCAGTTTTCTTCCTCAATAATTTCGGGTTCTTTTTGGTGGTCTTTGCATTTGCCGTTAACTAAATCTTTCTCAGTGATAAATGCTTCATGGCCGATACAATAAATCCCTTTATAAGATTTCTTGTATAATTTTCCGGCATCGTATAATTTAAGCCACAATTTTTGGGCGCCCGGCCAATGCTTTTTTTTGTCGGAAGTGCGTATAAAATCGTCCCACGACAAATTAAGGACTTTTTTAAGATCCTTAAATTTTTTAGTGACGCCGTTTGTAAAATCTTGCGGCGTTTTGCCGGCCGCTTTAGCGGCGCGGACGATTTTAACTCCATGCTCATCTGTCCCCGTTAAAAAGAAAACATCTTCGCCCTTATGGCGATAGTAACGCGCCAGAACATCGGACTGGATTATTTCTAAGGCAAAACCGATATGCGGCTCGGCATTCACATAAGGTATGGAGGTTGTTACATAAAATTTGCTCATGCGTTAAAATTAGCATAAAATAATAGGCATTATCAAATGATTTTAGCTTCACACATTATTGTCTCCGGCCTTTTAGGAGCAACAACTCAGAATTATTTTTTGGCCGCCATCTTCGGATTCGTGAGTCATTATATACTTGACGTAATTCCTCATTGGGATTCTTATCTTTCGCCAAAGTTTTATGTTAAAGCCGAAGCCGAAGATGGTAAATTTATTAAAGAAAAATTTTTTTGGAAAGAGGCAGGCAAAATAGTTATTGACATATTAATCGGGCTCGGCTTGCTTTTTATCTTCTTAAAAAATTTAAGTTATATAAACATTACCGCTGTTTTTATTAGTGTTTTTTTCGGCATCTTGCCGGATCCGTTGCAACTATTCTACTTAATGACCAAATGGCGATTTATTAAATGGAATTTTGATTTACAAGAATTCGTCCACTATTCAATTCATTCAAAAATAGACCAAAAATTCTGGCCGGGAATTATTATACAAACAATAGCAGTGGCGCTGGTATTTTTGGTTTTAAGAAAGTTTTAAGATTGGGAATTAACAGAAGTCGATTTTCTTTTTGCCAAGTCGTCACAAAATTCATCTATAACGGCCGCAATGGGCACGGCAAGAAGAATGCCCAAAATGCCGCCAAGTTTTGCGCCGATGAGCATTGCTAAAATAACTGCCACCGGATTAAGCCCCACTAATTTTTTTATAAGCAGAGGCACCAAGATATGGCCCTCAAGCTGTTGAGCGGCAACAAAAAAAACAAGAGTACAAAGCCCCAAAGTCGCCGATTGCGAAAGTGCTAAAAGCGTCGCCAAACCGCCAGCCACAATAGGACCGACATAAGGCACAATTTCTAAAACGCCAGCAATCACCGCGACCAAAAAAGCATATTTAACCCCCAAAATCCAAAGTCCGAGACCAGTAATCAGCGCCATTATGAAACTTAAAAGTATCTGAGCTTGCAACCAGCGACCCATTTTGTATTGGGCGCGAACCCAAAGGCTGTGGGCATAAACCTCAAATTGAGGCGGGAGGATTGCCCTTAAAAAGTTATCCAATGCGTTTCGCGAAATAGAAAGATAAAAAGAAACTACTAAAACCACCACAAAAGAAAGAACGCCGCCAAAAATTGAGGATGCATAAGAAATTAAAGAAGTAAAACTCGGAATTTGCTCAGTTAGTTGGGAAAGTAACTCATGGATATTTCCGGAAAGACCGGGCAAAAATGTTATAACTCCGGCCGCTTCTTCTATTCTGCCAAAATATGTCGGATAATTTTGTGAAAAATCACGAAGCTGATCAAGCACAAGCGGCAAGAAAATATAAATCAGAGCCGCAAAAAAAATGAAAAACAAAAGATATATCACAATAAGTGACAAAAGCCTAGGTATTTTTTTACTTTGAGCGTACCTTAAAATTGGTTCAAGTGCTGAAGCGATAATTATTGCAAAAATTAAAACTGCAATAATATCGCCTACCATATAAACCAAAACAGCCAAAACGCCAATACCAAGCACCCAAAATATCGTTTTGGGTGAAATTTCTATAATTGTCTTACTGTCCCCTGCCATAATTAAAATATTATGGCTCAATCATACTACATTTTTAATAAGTTGGCAAATGGCTCTCGGTCTTTAAAAGGACCCACTATTGCCAAATTCAATTTTTCGGGCCGGAAAATATCTTGGGCCACTTCTAAAATGTCGGCAACAGTAACAGCTCGAATTTTTTTTATTAACTCTTCCGGTTTCAAAATTTCTTTTTTTAAAATTTCTTGAAAACAATAAAAACTCGCCAATTCATCGGATGTTTCAATGCTCAAAGTTAGACCACCTTCTATGTGTTCTTTGGCTTTATTAAGCTCTTCCTCGCTGACTTTAATATGTTTTATTTTAAGATATTCGTCTAAAATCGCTTTTATTATTTCTTCTGCCCGACGGTTATCAATTCCGGCACTGGTCGCCAAATAACCCGTGTCGGTCGACGCATCGGTGGAAGTTCGCACGTAATAAGCCGCGCCCATTTTATCCCGAAGCAAACCGAAAAGACGGGAAGACATGCCGCCTCCTAAAATAGTGGCTAAGACCTCGGCGGCAAAACGCTTATCATCCCAGATATCATAAGATCTGGCGCCTAAAACAATATGAGTTTGATCGGTTTTTTTATAAAATAATTTTACTTCCGGTTTTTCCTGAAATTCTTTTGTTGGAATTTTGTCCTTACCTTTAAAATCACTGATCGACCCAAAAAGAACTTTCACTTTTTCTACCACGTCATCTGGTTCTATCATTCCTGAAACAGCGACAACGATTTTGGGGGCAACATAGTGGTCTTTATGATATTTCACAAAATCTTCACGCTTAAGTCTAGCGATTATTTTTTTCTTTCCGGCAGTATCCCAACCCGCCGGCTGGTCACCATATAAAAGATTATTCCACACGTCGCCAACTTTTCTTGACGGCATGTCTTCATACATATTTATCTCTTCAATAATCACACCTCTTTCTTTATTAATTTCTTCCTGATCAAAATTGGGGTTTAGGGTGATGTCAGAAATTATATCCAAAAGCAAATCCTGATGCCGGCCATCGGCTTTGGCATAATAGCCGGTGTATTCTTGGCCGGTAAAGGCATTATAATTGCCGCCAACGCGATCAAGTGGCTCGGCGATAGTTAATGGTGTCGGCCGTTTCTTCGTACCCTTAAAAGTCATATGCTCCAAAAAATGAGAAATGCCGTTGATGTTTTTGGTTTCATATTTGGATCCGGTTGCCACGAGCACCAAAACTGTTGTTGTTTTGGTATTGGCCATTGGTATGGTAAGGATTCTCAAACCATTCTGCAGGGTAGTTTTTTTATACATAATTTTCTAATCGTTCTCTAAAATACTCGGATAATTCTTTTATAGGGACTCTTTTTTGTTTCATACTGTCACGGTCGCGAACTGTGACTTTTTTATCTTTTAGCGACTCAAAATCAATCGTGACACACCAGGGCGTCCCGATCTCGTCTTGAGAATAATAGCGCTTGCCAATATTGCCCCGGTCATCCCAAGCCGTCATAAATTGTTTTTTCAAATCATCATAAATTTTTCTGGCTAACTTCGCAAGCTGAGGTTTATTAGCCAAAAGCGGAAAAACCGCCACTTTGTATGGTGCTATTTTCGGATTTAATTTTAAAACGACTCTGTCTTTTTCTTCTGAATAAGCATCAATCAAAAAGAACAGCGCCGCCCGGTCAACCCCGCCGGATGTCTCAATCACCCAAGGAATGTATTTTTCTTTTGTCTCTTCATCAAAATAAGACATATCTTGCCCGGAATATTCTTGATGCCTCGAAAGGTCCCAATCACCCCGGTGATGAATGCCTTCGCATTCTTTCCAGCCAAACGGCGATTTATATTCTACATCCCAAGCCGCTTTAGCATAATGGGCCAACTCATCTTTTTTATGCTCTCTGAATCTTAAATTATCCGGTTTAATACCCAGTGATTTATACCAATCTATCCGCAAGTTTTTCCAAAATTCATATTGCTTCATTGACTCATTTTTATCCGGCTTGACGTAATACTGAAGTTCCATCTGCTCAAACTCAATTGAACGATAAGTAAAATTACCGGGTGTAATTTCATTTCTGAACGCCTTACCAATCTGCGCGACACCGAAAGGAATTTTGAGACGCGAACTGTTTAGGATATTTTTAAAATTTACATGAACGCCCTGTGTTATTTCGCCTCTTAAATAAACGGTATTTTTTTCCCCTTCAACCACGCCAACTTTCGCCTCAACTAAAAGATTGAATTTTTTTAATTCCGTCCAGTCCACCTTTCCCTTTTTTTCTTTATGCCACTTTTCATGCTCTAAAATAACGTCTTTCTGGTCGGCTTTAAATCTCTGATGACAGGTCTTACATTCTATTAAGGGATCATTAAAACCGCTAACGTGGCCGGACGCTTCCCAAACTTTCGGATTCATTAAAATAGAAGCGCTCATGCCGACAATATCGTCTCTGTCTTTAACCATTGTTTTCCACCATTCCTGCTTGATGTTAAATTTGAGTTCCGAACCAAGCGGTCCGTAATCCCATGTGCCGGAAAGGCCGCCGTAGATTTCCGAACCGGGAAAAACAAATCCCCGTCTTTTGCAGAGCGAAACAATTTTATCCATTAAATTTTCTTTTTTAATATCTTTCATGGTTGGACACGGCTTTTTAGAATGCCAACGCCGGGGTCGTCGGGCAAGTCGGTTTGTAAAGCCGGCGCGGTTACTAAAATATCATTTCCAGTGAATGTGTCATCGCTAGTTAAAGTGGATTCGCCTAAAATAGGAACGACCATATTCACTTTATTAGCAGCAGGCGTTAAACCGACTTGAAAAACCACCTCGTAAGGGTCAAGCAGCGCTCCAGTCCCAGCCGCCACTTCGCCTACATCCCAAGTGAGTTCGCCGGTCCGGTCGTTATATTCCAGAGTGGCGGCTCCGGCTCCGGCTTTTTTATTAAGCCAACTAACCCCCTCCGGAAGAACAGCTTTAATAATAGTATTATTAGTATCGTTAGAATAATTAGTAATTTGCCAATGGATTGTGTAAGTGGTGGTTTGGTTAACTTTTGGCGGCAAGGGACCGGAATTTTTAATTATAGAATCAAAGTAGTAGCCCTTGGTTTTTAATTCTGTTTTGGTATTAATTTTTATGGCCAAGTCGCTTGCAACCGATAAAGATTTAACCGCGAGAGATGGCGGCACGGTTGGTGTTTCCATTACTGCCGAAACCTGAAGCAAAAAGTTTTTATCCCTAAAAGTTCTTATAATGTATCGCGGCTTCACATTTATTTGAAATTCAACATCGCCTGATGAATTAGGCGATAAGCTTTTAAAATCTGACAAGTTGCCGGCATTCCAGGTAATAGCGTTATCCACACCATTGAAATAACCGCTGGTTTTCAAACTTGAAAAGTCATACATTAATCCATCGAGCTTGGCTTTTAAAATGACATCAGAGAGAGCAATGCCGGCGCCGTTCTCATAATGAATTTTAAATTGCAAATAATCGCCGGGATTAACCGTTAAATTTGACTGACCATTAACCGAAATATCCATTTTAAGCGGTAAGGCAGTCAAATTAATCTGAAACGAATTTTGGCTAAATTTATAAAACCTGTTGTTTTTAACAACTCCAATAGCTGATTCAAAATTGGCGTTTTGGGCATTCTTTAAAATTCCCAAAATTGTGATGTCCCCTTCTTCGCTGGGATTCAAATCGCCCAAATTCCAAGTATTATTGTTTTTGGCTGGCGTTTGGTCGGAAGAGACAAAATTAAATTCACTCGGATATGTTGCTTCAATTGAAACATCTTGAAAAACCTTATCGGTGTTATTCCTATAATGAATCACATAAACGTTCTTTACGTTCGGCAAGGTCGTTTCCGGCGCTTTAAAATCAATGCTTAAAGCCGAACTGTTAATCGCTACTTCTTTAGAAGTTTCATTTTCAAAAGTTGAAGAGGTGTTTTGCGGCTTATAGCTTAAAATCGCCTCAAGTTTCTGGATACTTTTGTCCGGCCCGATAAAAGCTATTGTTATTTCCTGCTTGCCGCCGCCGCCAATGCCAATACTGCCTAAATCAATATTTTGGATAATTTTATCATCGCCAACAACCGCATCTTGCGGATAACGCAGAACAAGAGTGGCATTTTGAAGAATTTGGTTAGTGTTGTTCCAATAAGAAACAATATAAGTGCCGGTTTCGCCGGAAGAAACCTGAGTCGGGCCCGAAATATTAAAATCAATGAGGGACTTTTTAAACGAGGTTAGCCAAAAATAAAAAACCGCGCTGCTTAAAACAAGAACAGCAAGAAAAATAACGCTGGAAATGATTAAAATTTTCTTTTGTTTGGGGCTGAAGAAACGCACCGCCTGGGGCAGCGAAGGTTGGGAAAGTTCGGGCGAGGTTTGAGGATTAGGTATGATCACCATTGTATTTTATATTATAACCTATTATACCAAGCAAAGCGAAGATATATCATAAAAAATCTCCAAGATAATACTTGGCCTCCTCAAGATTATCGCCAAAACCCATTATTTTGACAAAGCCGGATTTGTAGTCGTTTAAAAATTTATCGGCGCCCGCCTCTATTTTTTGAGCCGCCAAAAAACTATTTAAAATGAAGTCCCACATTGTCTCATCTTTCTCTTGCCCTCTTAACATTTTTAAAGCAAAATCCGACATTTTTACAAAAAGAGAAATTTGATTTGACGAAGCATTATTTTCCAATAAACTTATTTCCGATAAAGCGGTAGTAATAAATAAATCGCCGCCTTTTTTTGTCATTAATTCAACCCAAACTAAATTAAAGGGCTCCAAATGCCCGGTAAGCTTGGCGTTAATTTTTCTCACGCCACCGGCTATGGCTTTTACTTTTCCAAAATCCTCCGTGTATAAATGATAAAGCCGATCGGCCTCAAAAATATTCTCCCGCTTTAAAACAATCGCGTTAGTTTGATAAGTTGCCATTTGTAAATAGTATTTAGTATTTAGTATTTAGTATTTGAATGCCAATCCAAACGTCTTTATCCTCAACCTTAAAATGGCGGTCTATTAACAAACCATCCTTGACCGTGCCAACAAATTCAATCTTTTTCGCATTAACAGAATAAGCCAAAGTTTTTTGAAAGCGCTCGATAGTTTCTTTGAGCCCCTTATCATCAATTTTCACAAAAACTGAAATTGAATCTTTGGTCGTCAAGCCTCCGTCGCGTCTCATTTCTTGAATTGTCCGCGTTAATTCTCTAATCAATCCTTCTTCTTTCAATTCGGCCGTTATTTTTGTGTCTAACTTAAATTCATCTCCAAAAATAATTTCTTTAACATTAACTTCATCTTTTATAAGATTCAAGAATTCATTTGGAACTTGGAACTTGGAACTTGGGACTTGGAGCGAAGCGAGTGGTTGTCTTACTTTTATTCCAGCTTCGGCCCTTAACGCTAATCCCTTAGCCGCAATTTCCCTTGCAAAATTCATTTGCTCCTCAAGTTTTTTATCAATTAATTTAACCTGCGGTTTCGGATAATCGGCCAAATGAACGCTGGATTTATTTTTTAATTCTTGCCAAATATACTCGGCTAAAAATGGAGTAAACGGAGCAATTAATTTTGACAACTCTTCTAAGACTACTCTGAGAATTTTCGAAGCGCCCGCCTTATTTTTATCAGAAAATCTTTTTCTTGAACGCCTTAACCACCAACGCGACAAATCATCTACAAATTCATCAATTGGCCGGGCCGCTTGAGTAACTTCATACTTATCAAGATTGGTTATTACAACTTTTATGGTTTGATTCAGCCGTGATAAAATCCAACGATCCAGCAAGCTGGAATTTTCAATTTTAAATTTTAAATTTTCAATTTTGGAAGAATACGTCTTATAAAAAATTAAAACATTGGAGAGTGTTAAAATAAAGCGCCTTAATCGTTCTTCAACGTCACGAATAGCAAAACGTTTTGATTCGCCCGGCGGATTAATCGTGAAAAAGTACCATCTCAAGGCATCAATCCCATATTTATTAATAACCTCCCAAGGATCAACAACATTGCCCTTTGATTTAGACATTTTTTCGCCTTTTTCATCTAAAATGTGACCTAAACAAATTACATTTTTGAAAGCCGGACCTCTTTCCATTAAAGTCCCAACAGCATGAAGCGTGTAAAACCAACCCCGAGTTTGGTCCACTCCTTCAGAAATAAAATTGGCCGGATATTCTAAGCCGCCAGCCGCGAAAGGCCAATGGACTTGAGCGAACGGCATCGCGCCGGAATCAAACCAAACATCAATCACATCTTTAACTCTCTTCATTTTTCCTGAACACTTTTGGCATTTGATAACCAAACTATCAACGTATGGCCGATGAAGATCTAATTCGCCTTTTTCATTATACGGCCAATTATGCTTCCCTTTTTTAAGAGCATTAAACGAAAATTTATCAAGTTCCTGAAGCGAACCGATCGCTTTCTCTTTTTGGCATTTACGGCACTGCCAAACCGGAAGCGGCGTCCCCCAATAGCGCTCCCGCGAAAAAGCCCAATCTTTAATCTCATTAAGCCACCCGCCAAAGCGGCCATATTTAATATGGGGCGGCACCCAATT
>Ga0210024_1003699_pt1 | contig 12434 bp, 11 predicted proteins | sample CryGeymeta201525_FD_183988 | JGI IMG/M metagenome (GOLD analysis project Ga0210024, IMG submission 183988) | Groundwater microbial communities from Crystal Geyser aquifers in Utah, USA - Crystal Geyser metaG 2015-25 (SPAdes) (version 2) | ecosystem: Environmental > Aquatic > Deep subsurface >... | reverse complement strand
CTTGAAGCATTTGCGCTTGGCAACCGTCCCTGGCAGTCGTTTCTCGACGGAATTGGTAACGGTGCCGGATATGCCTCAATTCTTATCATTGTGGCTTTTTTCCGCGAATTATTAGGCTCTGGCTCTGTTCTGGGATTCCGTATTATACCCGAAAGTTTTTACATTACACACGGTGGATTCTATGCCAACAACGGAATGATGATTTTACCGCCTATGGCCCTGATTACCATAGGTATTATAATTTGGGTTCAACGCAGCCGCAACCGTAAATTAATTGAGAATTAGAAAGCCAAATATAAATCATTATGGAACATCTGATTAACATATTTATCAAATCGATTTTTATCGAGAACATGATTTTTGCCTATTTCCTGGGTATGTGTTCGTATCTTGCGGTATCGAAAAAAGTGAGTACGGCAACAGGTCTTGGAATTGCGGTAATTTTTGTTTTGGCCATTACACTTCCGGTGAATTACCTGCTCGAAAACTATGTTTTAAAGGAAGGTGCACTGGTTTGGTTAAGTCCAACATTTGCCGGGCTAGACCTCAGTTTTCTCTCGTTTATCATGTTTATTGCTGTAATCGCCTCAATCGTTCAATTGGTTGAGATGGTTGTTGAAAAATTTGCTCCCGTTTTATACAACCAACTCGGCATTTTCTTGCCGTTGATTGCCGTTAACTGCGCAATTTTGGGAGGTTCGCTGTTTATGCAACAAAAGGCTTTTTTAAATATCGGCGAGGCAACCGTTTATGCAGTAGGTTCGGGTATTGGCTGGTTCCTTGCCATAATTGGCATTGCAGCTATCAGGGAAAAAATTGAATACTCCAATGTACCGCCGCCATTACGCGGCCTGGGAATCACCTTTATTGTAACCGGTTTAATGGGACTGGCATTTATGGGTTTCATGGGAATAAAATTATAAAATACAAAAAATCAAATACCAATGATATTTTTATCGACACAAACTACCGTTGTTATTGCCAGTGTGGTGGTATTTTTAAGCGTTATTTTGCTACTCGTGGCGTTGCTGCTTTATGCAAAGAAAAAACTTACCCCGTCGGGAACAGTTAAAATAAATATTAACGATAGTTCTCTTGAATTGGACACCGAGCCGGGCAATACATTATTAACGACATTAAGCAATAACAAAATCCTGCTTCCATCGGCCTGCGGCGGCGGAGGTACATGTGCTATGTGCCGCTGTAAAGTGGTAGAAGGCGGAGGTTCAATACTGCCTACCGAAACCGGTTTCTTTACCCGAAAAGAACAAAATGAAAACTGGCGTCTTGCCTGTCAGGTTAAGGTAAAAGAGAACCTGAAAATAAAAATTCCACAGGAAGTTTTAGGCGTTAAAAAATGGGAATGTGAGGTAGTTTCAAACAACAACGTTGCTACTTTTATCAAAGAATTTGTAGTTAAATTGCCTGAAGGCGAAACCCTTGAATTTAAATCAGGCGGTTACATTCAAATTGATGTTCCCAAAATCGATGTTGATTTTAAAGATATCGAAGTTGATGAAAAATACCGAGATGAATGGAATAAATTCGGAATTTTCAACCTTAGCATGAAAAATCCGGAACCTACTTTCCGAGCGTATTCCATGGCCAACCACCCGGCTGAAGGTAATATTGTAATGCTAAATATACGCATTGCAACACCTCCGTGGGACAGAGCCAACAATGCCTTTAAAAAAGTTAGCCCCGGGGTTTGCTCATCGTTTGTATTCTCTCGCAAACCGGGAGATAAAGTGGTGATTTCGGGTCCTTACGGCGAATTTTTTCTGAAAAAGAACGACAACGAAATGATGTTTATTGGCGGAGGAGCAGGAATGGCGCCAATGCGCTCACACTTGTTCCACCTGTTCCATACAGTTAAAGAAAGAAACAAAAAAATTACTTTCTGGTATGGAGCCCGCTCATGGAAAGAAGTTTTTTACTATGAACAGTTCCGCGAAATAGAAAAAAATTTCCCGAACTTTAAGTTTTATCTTGCACTGTCAGAACCTCTTCCTGAAGACAAATGGGAAGGACCTGTTGGTTTTATTCATCAGGTGATTTACGATAATTACCTAAGCAAACACGAAGAACCGGAAGAAATTGATTACTACCTGTGCGGACCGCCAATGATGAACGATGCCGTTCAGAAAATGGTGTACAATTTGGGCGTTCCGAATGAAAATGTTGCTTACGACGACTTTGGAAGTTAATTATTCAGTATTGATTACTGAGTGCAGAGAAAAAATATAATAAAGCCATTCTTCGTTTTGAAGGGTGGTTTTTTATTTACTGCAATACCAAATCAGATTGAATTCCGTTATCATAAAATATTTCTATATTTAAATTTGTATTTTCAGAAACCCGAGTGTGTTTTTCACTCCTGATTTCAGCTTATTTGGCGGCGAATTATAATTCAGTAAAAACATAAAAATGAGACATTTTCAATTTGCAATTTTAGTTCTGTTTATCGCAGGTTTAGCCAGTTGTAACAACAACAGCGCGGAAACGGACGAAACAAATAGTGTTGTTATCAATGAAGTCCTTCCAAAGAATACACAATACGGAAGTGACGAAGATGGGGATTTTGATGACTGGATTGAACTTTTCAATCTTTCCAACAATGATATTGACCTTTCAGGATACTTTTTAACCGACAGTAAAAAACAACCTGAAAAATGGAAATTTCCAGCCGGTACCTTTATTTCGAAAAACGGATACCTGATTGTTTGGGCAGACGGCGATTCGGCGCACGTTTCCGGGTTACACACCAATTACAAGTTATCGACAGATGGGGAAACGGTTGTTTTCCTTACTCCTGAACTTGAAGTGATAAATATGGTTGAGTATCCGGCTACCGTGCTTGAACAATCGTATGCGCGCATTCCAAACGGAACCGGAAAATTTAAATGGTCGGTACCGACTTTTAACAAATCGAACGATTAAATATCCTTATTTAACATTCAATTGTCCTCTTGAATCAGCATCTTTTAGATTTCGAACACCAGTTGTTCCACCACCTTTTAAAGTTATTTCCAGTGGTTTATTTGTTTTCCAGGCGCCTCGGGTAAAATCGGGTATTTCAATCGGGGCCGAGCCATTCGCAATCGACCATTCACTCAACGGAACAATTGAACTCCAGGTTGCTGCATCGTAAACGTCCATATCCATGGCCAGTCCATTGCGCAAACAATCAATCATGCGCCAATCCATTATAAAATCCATACCACCGTGGCCACCTACTTTTTTTGCCATCTCCCCCACCCTGCGCACAATTTCGGGTGTATATTTTTCTTCCAGTTCTTTCATTTTTGCCTCATCGGCAACATCATGTCCAAATGCGATGTGTTGCAGCGGCCATTTCTGTGCAAAACATTTGGTGCCGCTCAACAGGTGAATTCTTGAATACGGGCGCGGCGAACTCACATCGTGCTGAATCATTATCGTTCTGCCTTTATTTGTTTTTATAAGCTGAATATCCATGTTTCCCCGCATTTCCCAACCAACGAACTGTTCAAAAAACGGGTCTTCTTTTGCTTTTTCAGCAATCCGTTTTTTTAATGAGAAATCTTCTGACATAATTGCCGTAAGATAATCGAGTTTATCGCCGCGGTTGATGTTCATGGCCTGGCATATCGGGCCCAAACCATGTGTTGGATACACATTTGCCTTGCGTTTGTTTTCGTGCATACGCCACATTTTGTAGTAGGCGCCATCACTCATTTTTTCATCTTTCGGTTTATTAAATAACCAATAATCGAGGTCGTGAATGTAAGCGCCTTCTCCATGAACCAGGTCACCAAACATCCCCTGACGGGCCATATTTAGTGTTAACAGTTCGAAGAAATCATAACAACAATTTTCGAGAATTACACAATGTTTTCGTGTACGTTCTGAAACCTCCACAATTTGCCAGCACTCTTCCATGGTTTTGGCAGCGGTTACTTCAACGGCAGTATGTTTTCCACCTTCCATGGCAGCTACAGCCACCGGAATATGCCATTCCCAGCTTGTACATACATAAACCAGGTCAACTTCGCCGCTTTCGCAAAGTGCTTTAAAACCCAAATCGCCGGCAACATATTCCTTTGCTTTTGGCAAACCGGCTTTGAAAAGTATATTCTGAGCCCCGTCAACCGCAGCCTGACGAACATCGCAAAGGGCAGTAATTTCAACACCTTCAATAAAAGTCATTCTTTCGACTGCACCCGAACCACGATCTCCAATTCCAACAAAACCTACTTTGACCTTATCTAATTTTGGCGCTGCATAACCACACATATTAAATGTCATTTTCGGATTGTGCCGAATCTCTTTTTTGATTTTATCTAACTCTTCCGCAGATAAAAAATGATTTGAGCCGAACAAAGGAGTGGCTGCTAATACGCCCGATCCTAAAGTTATATTTCGGAGAAAAGACCTTCTGTTTGCGTTCATCATGTAGTTTTTTGGTTTATTATTTATTTCAAAAGTAAGGGCTAAACTTATTGAATAAATTCGAAAGTAAAACCAACAGGTGGAAGATTATTGTGAATAAAAATGAAATAAATAATAACACATTAGCAACAATATTGAATCACATTCCTTTTTTAACTAAATTGTACCAATTAACCATAAAAAAACAGATTATGTACCATTACAAAATTCAAATATTAACAATTTAAATTTATAACAGCAAAATGCAGGTAATATTAGGTTCAGGCGGCGCCATCGGAAACGATTTGGCAAAAGAGTTAAAAAAATATACAGTGAAAATTCGGCTTGTCAGTCGTAATCCTAAAAAGATAAACGACAATGACGAGTTGGTTAAGTGCGATTTAACAGATGAGAACGCTCTTGATAATGCATTAAAAGGATGTAAAGTTGCGTACCTTACTGTTGGTTTGCCATACACTGTTAAAACATGGCAGGAACAGTGGCCGGTAATAGTGAAAAATACAATTGCAGCATGTAAAAAACACAAAACAAAACTGGTATTTTTTGATAACATTTACATGTATCATCCCGACAAGTTGAACCCGATGACCGAGGAAACAGAAATTTCGCCAACAAGCAAAAAGGGAAAAGTTCGCGCCGAAATTGCACAAATGGTTTTAGATGAAATAAAAACCGGAAAATTTGAGGCGTTAATTGCGCGCGCAGCCGATTTTTACGGCCCGGGAATTACAAACAGCGTTTTCAATGAAGTCGTGTTCAAAAATCTGAAAACCGGGAAAAAAGCCAACTGGTTTTGCTCACTGGAACACCTTCATAATTTCACGTTTACTCCTGATGCCGCAAAAGCAACAGCGCTTCTTGGAAACACTGAAAGCGCATACAACCAGGTTTGGCATTTGCCCACAGTAACGCCATTAACCGGAAAACAATGGATTGAAAAAGTAGCAAAAGAGCTTGGCGTTGAACCGAAAACACAGGTTGCTTCAAAATTTATTATTCAGGTTATGGGGCTTTTTAATCCCATGATGAAAGAATTTGTAGAAATGTTGTACCAGTGGGATCGTGATTATAACTTCGACAGCTCGAAATTTGAAACGGTGTTTACAATAAAACCCACACCCGCTGACGAAGCAATTAAACAAATTGTTCAGGCGGGTTATAATAATTGAAAGAAACAATTTGTAATTTCCTCAAGGGTAAAAGAAGGTTTTAAATGCTTTAATATGGAAGCAATCCGCGAATTTTTAATTACAGAAGTTGGTTTGAGTTTATTAACTCAGCATAAACTTCTTGTATCGCTTCTGATACTATTATTTCTTTGGTTAATCAGGATTAGTCTTTTGCGGATAGTTTGGAACCGAACCAAAGATATCAAGATTCGCTACGAATGGAAGCGGTCGCTTTCGCTGGTAATTCCGTTAATCGGGGTAATTATTGTTGGCGCAGTGTGGTTGCCGGCTTTTAAACAGTTTGGTGCATTTCTGGGGTTGTTCTCCGCAGGTTTGGCCATCGCCTTAAAAGACCCGCTTACCAATTTTGCGGGGTGGATATTTCTGTTGTTCCGTAAGCCATTTGTAGTTGGCGACAGGATACAGATTGGTGAACATGCAGGCGATGTTGTCGATATCCGTATTTTCCAGTTTACATTGCTCGAAATTGGAAACTGGGTTGATGCCGACCAAAGTACCGGACGCATAGTTCACATTCCCAACGGAAAAGTTTTTATTGTACCACAGGCGAATTACACCAGTGGTTTCGACTATATCTGGAACGAAATTTCGGTAAGAATAACCTTTGAAAGTGACAACCTGAAAGCCAAATCCATATTGCAGGAAATTATAAATGTCAAAGCAAAAAATTTTAGTGATGATGTTGAAAAAGAAATTCTTGAAGCAAGTAAAACTTATTTGATTTATTACAAGAACCTAACACCAATTGTATATACTAAAGTAAAAGATTTCGGGATACAGCTTACTATACGCTATCTGTGCAACCCGCGTAAACGCCGAAGTTCCGAACACGAAATCTGGGAAGAAATAATTGCCCGGATTAAAAAAGAACCCGACATTCAGTTTGCCTACCCCACCACACGTTTTTATAAGGCAGGCGAAGAAAACCAGATGAAAAAACATACATTTTAAACACAAAAATTACGAACAACAAAAAAGTTAATTCCCCTTAATTTAAAAAATAAAAGTTTTGCCAATGTAAAAACAATTAATACATTTGCACGCACGAAAAAAAGAGGTTTTTACCTCTTCATTCTTTGTAAAGGTGAGGTGGGTGAGTGGATAATCCGTCAACTGACGGATGCTAAACTGCTTTACTCTCCTAAGCATTAAGTTCATTGCCAAAGGTGAGGTGGGTGAGTGGCTAAAACCAGCAGTTTGCTAAACTGCCGTACGGGAAACTGTACCGCGGGTTCGAATCCCGCCCTCACCGCATTTAAAATACATCGGGGTATAGCGCAGTCCGGTTAGCGCACCTGGTTTGGGACCAGGGGGTCGCAGGTTCGAATCCTGCTACCCCGACTTTTAAAAGGGTTAATTTGTTGATATACAGATTAATCCTTTTTTCTTATGTCAACAATATGTCAACATTTATTGATTTTGCTCAAAATTTGCCCTTCTCGGGGTTGCTTTTTGATTGCTTAAAATGATTAATTTTGATTATCCTTTTATGTTGATAACAGGATTAAAAGTTCAAAAAAAAGAGGATTACCAATTGGCAGTCCTCTTTTTGATTTAAGAAATATTGTGGAATTTTGTGATTTTGCAGTTCAGTTTTTTGAGAACGTGTAACCTTTTTTCAATAGAAAATCAACTGATTACAAGCTCGGCAATAAACCTGGAAAAATCATCAATCTCGTGATTTACACTTGCTTTTTCAAGCGCTGCCATGTATTCATTTCGTTTTTCAACCGGAATCACGGTCCACGAAAATCCACCCGATGCCAGCATAACATTCATTAAAAAGCGGGCAATACGTCCGTTGCCATCCATGTACGGATGAATGTAAACAAATATAAAATGCCCAAGTACAGCGCGAACACCCGGGTTCGGTTCTTGTTTCAGCAGTTCAAAAAGTACAGGCATTGCATCGCGTACCGCTGTCTGGCTTGGTGGAACATGATTTGCACCTTTAATATACACCTGACTGTTTCGGTAACCAGCCAAATCAGTTGCCCTGATAATTCCAGCCGTAACACTGGGTGCAAATAATTCGCGGTACCAGGTTCCATGGTCAGCGTCTGCCACTTCTCCCGGATTTTTACCTGCCAAAACTTCCTGAATACTTTCTTTTACTTTCTGAAATGCCTGCCAGTAACCACGTGCTGCCATGGCATCTTTTTGACGGTTATCATATTCACTGTCAGTCGGATTCCATTTACCACTTCGCACCCGTTCTATTAATTCCGGAGTCACATTGTAACCTTCAATGGAAAGCGAATGATAAGCATCTGAAATATAGCCCTCTTCTATTCTTGCAAGAAATGCATGTTTATCGGCCGGCATGCCAGCTGAACCGGGAAAATACTTAATCACAGTTTCGCGCATCTGGCTCCACATCAGCCGGATTCGGGTTGCGTATGGAGATGATTCACGACCACCAAATAACAGGGTCATTTTCTCGGTAAACGGGTCGGTTTCCCGAATGTCATAACCTGCCGATTTCATGGCATTTACAATTTCGTCGGCAAACCGGTTATTTCCAATATTCCTGAATCCTCCGGCCAGACGACCTGCAACCACACTGTGTCCGCCATTCAGCAAAATGGTTAACAAATCGGATGGACTTTTAACCATCGAAAGGCATATTCTTGCATCGGTTGAATTATTAATAAAGAATTCGGGAGAGCAGGAAATAAGTCCGGCTGCCAAAGAATACAATTGATTTCCATCCATTTCAAATCGTTCGTTTTGAGGTGGAATATTTAGTTTTAAATCGAAGAAAGAGGTTCCGTGCAACAACTTTACAACATTGTTCTGAGCTTTTGGCGAACGCACCAAAAGTTGTTTGGGAACTGTCCGGTTTCCGCTGTGGAGCAGTAATGATTGCTCTGGCGAAAGGCACCAATCGTTTCCAAACCTGGATTCGAGATAAACAGAAACAAAATACCAGAAGGAAATATACCATGATGTTGTATCTCCTTCCTGTTCATCGGGTCGGGTTGAAATGTACCAGCCTTTTATCACTTCGCGAAGAAAACCGTTTGTTGTCAGACGCTCCTTATGTGTTCTGGATAAATCGTCTGCCCTAACAACTGCAATTCCACGTTCATTTTGCAGCTTTTGAAGCTGTTCCAGGGATTGTGCTAATTTTTCAGATGGCGCTACCATAATCTTATATTTAATATCAGAATTATCATTACTCTAATGCGTACCAAAATTAGTAAAATAAGTTGTATTATTTTTAGTATATTCTGCTGTATTATTTTTAGTATATAATGTTGCACTATTTTTAGTAGATAATGTTATTATCCTATTACAATCAAAATTAGAAATTGTAACAACTATAACCTCCTATGTTTACCCTTTCTTTTTACACTCAGTTTATGATAAGTTTCATTAGATTTACTCTTTTCCACCAACCTGTTCAAATCCCTCACCCATTGCGCAATGTGAAACTTATCAAGCACCTGACTATTCACCTGATTCTCTTTTCCTATTTGCACACTTTTATAAAACTTCGGCCCCTCCTTAAAATTCGACAGCCGGATTGGATACCGGATTGGATTTCCAATATCATCAGTCACCATAACAATAAGTCCCCGGCCCGATTTTCGGATTTCGACATTGAAAAGTTTCAGGGCTTTGTTATACATTTCTTTGGAAGTGATTTCCGGTATCTGGTTCAGGTGCCTGAACAGGTTTTCAAGGTTTTGTTTGATGTTCCGGCTGCGGGGAGAAAACCTAAAATCCGAAATCTCTTTTTTTTCAGTTTGCGTTAACTTGTATTTCTGTTCCAGGTTTTTAATAAACTCCTGCATTTTTCGTTTTTCAAAGTTGTCTTTGATTTTTCGTCCGGTTTCTCGGTCAATCCGGGTAGAAACAATATGAAAAGCACCCTTTCCAAGTCTTTGTGTTTATAAACAAACCAGGGCTGGTTGCCATATCCCATATGTTCCATCATGTTACTGATTTCCTGCCTGATAATATTATCTCCCAATTTCAGGTAATCTTCTGCCGATGGATTAAAAGAAACATGGAAACATTTATTCTTTACCCGCGGATTCTGCTTTTCAATGTCAAGCAGGTTTTTGAGACGGTGTTTTTCATCGTACATAAACGGATTAGCCGGAAGGGTATTCCGGCTGTCGAAAAAAGTGGCCACTCCTTACCTTACCTTTTTTTCGTTGTACATAAACGCATTTTCGGTACTGGCAACCTGATGGATTTTAATAACCATTTCTATTGGGGCTCAATCTTATCGAGATATTGTTGTAAAACGGAAAAGCACGCCTTTAATTCCTGCAAAACCTGCCGGAAAACTTCCCTGTCTTCAGAAGTAAATTGATAAACAGGATGGGTATTCAGACGTTTGGAAACCTGGTTCAGGTTCACTCCGATTTTATTGAGTTCGTAATCCAACTTTTTTGTTGCTTCTGCAAACTCAGGGCTAACTTCAATTTTTGCAATCTCCCGGTGCTTTAAAATTCTTGCCCGGCAAAATGCACTCAATGTCAGATAGCCTTCCTTTTTGCTCCGTTTCATCAGTAATCCCTTCTCAATCCTGGTAAACCGTAACCTCACACTTTCGCTGAGCTTGTCCGTATCGTTAGTTTTGGGCCTCATTTTTCTCTTTAAGACATTTCGTGAGAATCAAACTTTTCATCACCGATGAAAAGCCCCTGCCGGGAGGCACAAGAGTTTTTGTAGGACAAAAACACATCTTGCATTCCCCCTCCGAACATATTCTCCTCTCTGTTTTTAACAAAGAAGCCCCTCTTAACCTCGCAGAAGTGGAGGAGAAAAGAAGCCTCAATTTTGTATTAATTTTGTTTTTTGTAGCTCAGCTCACTTTTTGCTTTGCCCCTTTTGATTTCTCGCTTTTCTGGTTCAACTCTTTTTCCATTTCCTGTTTGAACCCGGAAAAGTTGATGCTCCGGTTAGCTGCATCTACCTGCAGTGCTGCAGAAAACTTTTTCCCGCTGTTACCTGTCATTTTATCCAGTGTCACTTTTTCCCCATTTGCCAACTTATGCTTCTGCTCTTCTGACAAGGTTACTCCTTTAACCCAACTTGCGCAATAAACAACTCTTCAAAAAAAACATCATTTTTTATAGTATTGATTATTAGCAATATAGGCATTTTAGACAAAATATTTTCGAACAGATAAATTTACAATACATTGATTATCAATAGGTGATTTTTCAAAAATGCTTTGTAGTCCCCGAAAATGATTTGTATATTGATATTATATATTGTATGTTTGTTGCATGTTTATAAAAGCAATACCTAAAATTGACCGCAACACCGGCAAGTCGTACAACTACTACCGGCTTTGCGAAAGCTACCGCTTGGGCGACAAAGTCCGTCACCGCAGCATCCTGTCGCTGGGTAACCTGGCAGAACTATCAGACAATAAGGATTTTAAGTTTCTTGCTGACCGTATTGAGCAACTGTTGGGAGGCAATCAGCCGTTGTACTCAACGTCGCCTGTGGTAGAAGCACTGGCACACAGGTTCTATAACCAGATTATTGAAGGAAAGCTGGTTGACCGTGTGCCTGTGGTATCATCGCCTAAAAATTTTGAGACAGTTGACCTTGACAGTGTTGAGATTGAAAACGTCAGGGAAACAGGTAGCGAATGGATGTGTACACAGACGGCGAAAGAACTTGGCTTGCGGGGATATTTTGAAAGTGCCGGTTTTACGCCAGGTCAGTGCGATTTATCGCTGGCCCACATTATCAGCCGCGCGGTGCACCCAGCCTCGGAACATGCCACGGTTGACTGGCTGAGGGACAATTCGGCGTTGTGCGAACTGATGGGGATGGAAGCCCCATCGGTAAACCGCCACCAGCTTTATGCCACCAGCAGGTTGCTCTATAACCACAGGGACGGGCTGGAAAATTACCTTTCGCACAAGACCAGCGAACTTTTCGATCTTCAGGACAAAATTATCCTGTATGATTTGACCAACACCTATTTCGAGGGCCGCAAACTTCACAGCAACATGTCCATGTTTGGCAACAGCAAAGAAAAGCGTAAGGATGCCCGTCTGATTACCCTTGCCTTGGTGGTAAATGTTGAGGGGTTTGTTAAATACAGCCAGATATACCGTGGCAATATTGGCGAAACCACCACCCTCGAAGGCATCATAGAGGGGCTGAGCGCACAAACCTCTCACAGCGGGCGCAAACCGATGGTAGTGATGGATGCGGGGATAGCCGATGAAGGCAACCTGGCAATGCTCAAATCGAAAGGGTACCATTACCTGTGTGTAACGCGCAGAAAGCTGAAAGATTATCAGGCTGTAAAAGAGCAGGGCAAACCGGTGGTGGTTACCGACAAGCGCAACAGCCCTGTAGAACTGTTGCTGGTCGAAAAAGAAGGCATCGACGACAGCCTGTTGTACGTGCGCAGCGAGCGAAAGGCACAAAAGGAGCTCTCGATGCACGAGAACTTCACATCCCATTTTGAAACCGGGCTGAACCAGATATTGGAAGGGATACAAAAAAAGGGGGGAACCAAGGTTATTGAGAAAGTATGGGAACGCATCGGGAGGCTGAAAGAGAAATACCCCAGCGCACACCGGTTTTTCGATATCCAGGTGGAACATGATGGGAAAAAGGCAACAAGTATGGTATGGAAAAGAGTGGTCCCTGCTTCCCGGAAAGAAGAAGGGGTTTATTTTCTGAGAACTTCGGTAAAAGACATCGACGAAGTAACGTTCTGGGAAATCTACAATACCATCCGCCAGATAGAAGCTTCGTTCAGGATCCTGAAAACCGACCTCGAATTACGCCCTGTTTTCCATAAAAACGACGAAAACACAATGG
>Ga0210024_1003691_pt1 | contig 12449 bp, 8 predicted proteins | sample CryGeymeta201525_FD_183988 | JGI IMG/M metagenome (GOLD analysis project Ga0210024, IMG submission 183988) | Groundwater microbial communities from Crystal Geyser aquifers in Utah, USA - Crystal Geyser metaG 2015-25 (SPAdes) (version 2) | ecosystem: Environmental > Aquatic > Deep subsurface >... | reverse complement strand
CGTCAGCTACACGTACACGGCAGTCGGCACCCGGGCCACCATGACCGACCCGGATGACGGCGAGACCACCTACACGTACAACAACGCCAACCGGCTGACGAGCCTGACGAACCCGTTGGACGAGACGACGGACTTCACCTACGACGCCCTTGGTCGCCTAACCCGCCAGGACAACGACAACGGCACGTACAGCACGTGGACGTTCGACGACGCGGGGCGCGCCTCGGCGGTGGCGACGAAGAAGTCGGATGACACGATGATCCTGAGCCTGAGCTACACCAGAGACAACGTGGGTAACCCGACCAGCGTCAGCGAAGCACTGCTTGACACCGATGACCAGACGACGCACAATGCCACGCTCACGTACACCTACGATGACCTGCATCGGCTGACCAGCGAGAAGCGCTCGTCTGCCGGGCAGACGCCCACGTCTCAGCCGATCTGGTACGAGTACACCATGGACGCGGCCGGCAACCGCACCCAGTTCGTGGAGAAGGACCAACAGGGCAACGTGGTCGGCACGACCAACGCCACCTACTCCGACGACAACCGGAAGTTGACCTACGGCAACACCAGCTACACCTGGGACGGCAACGGGAACCAGCTCACGAAGACGACGAACCAAGTGACCGTGACCATGGGCTGGAACTACGACAACAAGATGGTCTCGCTCACCGACGGCTCGACCCTGAGCTTCACGTATAACGGCGACGGGCTGCGGCAGAGCAAGACGGTGGACGGCACGACCACGCGGTTCGTGTACAGCGGCGTGCGGCTGGTGCAGGAGACCAACTCCGCCGGCACGACGCAGGCGACCTACACCCTCGCGCCTATGGGCGGCGACTGGGAGCCGCTCGTCTCGCACCGGAAGTCAGGCGCCAGCCGGTTCTATGCCTTCGACGCGCTGGGGACGACGCGGGCTCTCACCGATGGCAGCGAAGACGTGGCCGCGGTCTTCACCGACGACGCCTGGGGGAACGTGCTCAGCGCGTCGGACTCATCGGCGACGGCGCATCAGTACGTGGGGCGGTACGGGTACTACCTCGACGGGGCGAGCGGGCTGCAGTTGTTGACGCAGAGGTACTATGATGCGGCGGTGGGGAGGTTTGTGAGTGAGGATCCGGTGAGAGATGGCCAGGAGTGGTACGCCTACGCAGGCTGCAGGCCGCTCGCCCAGGTCGACCCACACGGCACTCAGGTGGGTCAGGTAACTACTGTGCTTGGCGGCGGAACGGCTGCTGGTGGGGCTGCTGGTGGCACGGTGCTCGTGTTCATTCCTGGAGTAGGAGAGGTTGTCATCGGTGTGGCAGTCGTGGTGGCAGGGGCCGCTATATTGGCAGACCTCGTGTGTCGCTCCTGCAGGCGGATGCATCCAACATGGATGCTGTGCCCAAGCATTCCCATCACCGACCCCGAGATCGCGGCCCTACTGACAGCCTGGGACGACACACGGTCCACTAGGTCAAGCCCTCGGCCCTTCGTGCAGCGCTGCAGGCAGGACCCAGGCGGTGCCACCAACTGCCCGGGCGGCGCACCGGGAGAACGATACTACTGTGACGTGGCCTTCTGGAACCGGTGGAACCAGGTGAACATGCGGACATACAGCGTGAACTGCTGCCGCTGCTGCCGAGGCCTGATCGGACCGTTGCAGGGAACCTCCTGCCTGGCCCTCCACCTCAGCGGCGGAGGCGGTCAGTGGCCGATCGAGTGAACACAGGTTCCCCAGGAACAGCGAGGGCACTGGAGCCAAGTGGATACTGCTGCCGACATAACCATCCGATGCAGCCTCGAAGGTGGTCCAGCCGACCTCACCTTCGAGTTCGGGCACACCGATGGTAGCCAGGTGACAACGCGGATAGTCGTGAGCCTGCCCGGCGGCTATGCCTCGCTGAACTGCTATCTCCTGGGCTATGACCTGAGCCGTTTCGCCGAGGACCTTTCCCGGCTGTATGAGACCCTCGACGGCCGCGCTGTTCTGACCTCGTTCGACGAGAACGTCCGCATCGTCGCCGAAGTAGCCGACCGAGCCCGGGGCCGCATAGCGCTCGGAGGCAAAGTGCGCCGCCTCGGCTGTTCGGCCGACACCGCGCACGAGTTCGATCCAGTCTTTGAAGTAGCCTTTGCCGGACTGACGACAGACCAGTCCTACCTCCCGCCGGTGCTGACAACACTGCGCCGATTTCTGGACTCCTCCGGGGTGATCCTCGGCAGTCCCTGGACGCCGGGATAACATCCCCGTGCGCGGCTCAGAGTGCCCGTGCGATGCAAGACGACTACGCCGATTGCGGGCGGCAAGTGCCCAAGCTACACTTGGCATGGGGTCGGTCGCCGAGCGAGCATGACCGACCCGGATGACGGCGAGACCACGTACACCTATAACGTCGGCAACCGGCTGACCAGCCTGACCAACCCGCTGGACGAGACCACGGACTTCACCTACGACACGCTGGGACGCTTGACCCGGCAGGACAACGAGAACGGCACGTACGACACGTGGACGTTCGACGACGCGGGGCGCGCCTCGGCGGTGGCGACGAAGAAGTCGGACGACACGACGATCCTCAGCCTGAGCTACACGCGGGACAACGTCGGCAACCCGACCAGCGTCAGCGAGGCGCTGCTTGACACGGACGACCAGACCACGCACAATGCCACGCTCACGTATACCTACGACGACCTGCATCGGCTGACCAGCGAGAAGCGCACGACGTCTCAGCCGATCTGGTACGAGTACACCATGGACGCCGCCGGCAACCGCACCCAGTTCGTCGAGAAGGACCAGCAGGGGCAGGTGGTCGGCACGACCAACGCCACCTACTCCGACGACAACCGGCTGCTCACCTACGGCAACCTCGCCTACGACTGGGACGACAACGGCAACCTGACCAGCAAGACGGTCAACCAAGTCGAGACCACCTACGGCTGGGACTACGAGAACAAGCTGACGTCCCTGACCGACGGCTCGACCCTGAGCTTCACGTATAACGGCGACGGGCTGCGGCAGAGCAAGACGGTGGACGGCACGACGACGCGCTTCGTCTACTCTGGCTTGCGCCTGCTCCAGGAGACCAACTCCGGCGGGACGACGCAGGCGACGTACACCTTAGCGCCGATGGGCGGCGAGTGGGAACCGCTCGTCGCGCACCGGAAGTCAGGCGCCAGCCGGTTCTACGCCTTCGATGTGCTCGGCACGACGCGGGCGTTGACGGACGGCAGCGAAGACGTCGCCGCCGTCTTCACCGACGACGCCTGGGGGAACGTGCTCTCCGCCACCGACCCGTCGGCGACGCCGCACCAGTACGTCGGGCGATACGGCTACTACGCCAACGGCACCAGCGGGCTGATGCTGCTGACGCAGAGGTACTATGACGGTGGGGTGGGGAGGTTTGTGAGTGAGGATCCGGTGAGGTCGACCACGAACTGGACGTCATACGTCGGGGGGTGCCCTTGTGTCGGCATGGACCCTGCGGGACTGGAGCGCCAATGCCCGCACGGCGGCTGCGACAACTCTGGGGGGATGCTGGGTTCGCACATCATCGACGTGGGTGACGACGGAACGTGGCTGCCACACCTGCCTCCCGTGATCGAGGGGGAGGAGGTAGTTGCGGGAACCGCTGCCGTTGCCCTCTGCAATGCAACCACCGGCAGACCTTACGTGATCTACGACCAGTCCGCATACGACACGCTGAGGAGACAGATGCCAAGCGCTTGTGCTGACTACATCTACCGTTGCCTCATCGTGCATGAGCGGCGTCATGAGTCGCAGATAGCCAACTGCTGCGCGAGGTACAGCGAGTGCGTGGCAAAGGCAATGATGCTGGGATCGATGGCCAAGGCAGACGCCTGTCGGCAGGCATACAAGGCTTGGGAGGACAAGAATCGCAACCGGTTCGAGTGCGACGCCTACTACCGGGAGTTGGACTGCATTGCACGGCGCGAGAGATCATTGAACTGCGCGCAGTTCAACTTCCTGCAACTCCTTTCGCCCCGTTGTTGTGGTGGCCGCCGGATGAGGTGCGAGTGCTGTGCAGAGCTCCGGTTACGGCGCAACGATATCAGAGGGCGCGTTTTCCAGCGTTACGGTTGCCAGCCTCTGACCCCCCCACCGTTTGGCTGTCCCGACTTCTCTAGCATCTTCTGACCCGGGAGCGGAGGGTATTGGTAGCGTGCAACCGTGTGAGTTGTCAGGCAGCAAGATCCGATGGCTTCTGTCGGGAAGTTGGACCTGTGCCTTGCGGAACGCCATCCGCAACCGAGGGGTGGCGATGGGCCTGTTGAGCACTCCGCTAGTCGTGTGGTTTGCTCTGAAATGTGCCGAAGCGCACTTCTTCCCGTTGTCACGGCGCATTCAGCCTGAGACGGGTTTCGTGGACCCGCTTCATTCCTCCTACTTCTGGCTTTCCGCGATGCTTGAGAGTCCGTGGGTAGGGCGCATCGTGCCGTGGGTCCGCGTGGGTCTCCAAACCAGACCGCTGGCGGTCGTCCTGGCTTGCCTGTACGTGACGCCCCTTGTGATCTGTTTCGGTACCAGCCGAGTGCTCGGCGCCGCGGGCGAGGTTCTGTCGGCGCGTCAGAGAACTCTCGTCCTTGCCAGGCTGCTCATCACCGGTATGGGTGTTGTTCTCACCGGGGCTGCTTTGGTGGGTTGCGCCTCTCAGACCGATCCTCTGACGGGACGGTTGGGTCCGGCCTTGATTCCGCTTGAGTTGGCCGCGGCATATGCGATGTGTGGATGCATCTGGCTGTGTGCCCAGGGGCAACTGGTGGCTCTTGTGTGGTCGTACGGGGCCACATACGCTCTCATACTCGTGGCTTCGCTCTCGGCGCGGTGCTTCGCTCCTACCGGCTTCTTCCGCTTGATGGGTCTCTCTGCCGGCGGATCGCGGGGTGAGGCCGTTGCTCTGTGTACGGTTTACTCTGCGGTGTTCTGCGCAAGCACCGTCCTTGGAGTCTATGTCCTTAGTCGGTACCAGGAGCGCGCTCCCGAGGCCGAATGAAGGCGACACGGGAAGGACCGGGGTCGCCCACTACTACCGCGTCTTCGTCTACAACACCGGTGAGCAGTCCGCCGGCAGCAACGAGATCGCCGCCACCACGGCCGGCACCGCCCCGCCCTCCCTGGAAGCCGCCAATGTCACCGACAGCGCCGTCACCCTCGTCTGGACTGAGACCGGCCAGGCGGACTTCGGCAAGTACGAGGTCCACAAGTCCCTCACCCCGGGCTTCACCCTCGGCCCCGGCACCCTCGTAGGACAGGTTGCCCAACCTGTCAACACCGTCTTCCGGCTGCAGCCTCTCCAGCCCGATACCGACTACTACTTCCGCCTCCTCGTCTACAACACCGCCCAGCAGGTCGTGGAGCAATCCAACGAAGCCCAGGCGAAGACGCTCACCACCGCCGCCCTGTTCGATGACCCGCCGGCGGGCACGCGGTTCTTCCTGAGCCGCACGGTCTACAACGCCGCAGGCATGGTGACCGCGGAATACGACGCCAACGGCAACGGCACGCTCTACGAGTACAACGCCCGCGGCCAGACCACCAAGGTCACCGACGCTCTGGGCAACGAGACCACGTTCATCTACGACCTCGCCGGTCGCAAGCTCACCGAGACCAACGCCCTCGGCGCCACCACGACCTATGCCTACGATGACGCTGGGAAGCTGGTGACCGTTACCGATGCCCTTGGTAACGTCACCACCCATGGCTACGACGCTGCCGGCAACCCGACCACCATCACCGACGCCCTCAACCACACCACGGCACGCGCCTATGACACCCGCAACCGGCTGGTCTCCGTCACCAACCCGCTCAACCACGCCACCACGTTCACCTACGACCTGGCCGGCAACAAGCTCACCGAGACCAACGCCCTCAACCAGATTACCGCCTACGCCTACGACGCGCTGAACCGGCTCGTCTCCATCACCGACCCGCTGAACCACGTCACCACGCATACGTGGGACCCCGTGGGCAACAAGCTCACCGAGACGGATGCCAACGGGCGCACCACGACTTTCGCCTACAACTCGCGCAACTGGCGGATGAGCGAGATCAACGCCCTTGGGGGCGCCACCCAGTACGGCTACGACCTCGCCGGCAACCGCACCACCGTCACCGACCCCAAGAACGCTACCTGGACCTACGAGTACAACGCCCACAACCGGCAGAAGAAGCTGACGCAGCCCGACGGCCGGACCGAGCAGCTCTTCCACGACCCCAACGGCAATCTCGTGAAGAAGATCGACGGCAACGGCGCGACCATCCTGTACGCGTATGATGCCCTGAACTGGCTCACCACGCGCGACTACCCGACGGGGACCGACACGACGTTTGCCTACGACTCCATGGGTCGCCGGACCAGCATGACGGACGCCACGGGGACGACGACGTATTCGTATGACGCGCTCGGTCGCCCCTTGAGCGTGACCGCCCCCGTTGCCGGCGGCAAGACGGTGGCGTACACTTGGGATCAGGTGGGCCGCCGCGCCACGATGACTGACCCGGACGCTGGAGTGACCAGTTACCAGTACGACAACGCAAACCGGCTGACCGGTCTCACCAATCCGTTCAATGAGACCACCGGCTTGCAGTACGACGCGGTGGGCCGCCTGACGCGCCAGAACAACGCCAACGGCACCTACGGCACGTGGACCTTCGACGCCGCAGGCCAGGTGACGCAAGTGCAGACGCGCAAGTCCAACGACACCATCATCCTGAACATGGCGTACACGCGGGACAACGTGGGGAACCCCACCCAGATCACCGATCAGTTGCTCCAGCCGAACAACCAGACGTGGGAGGCCGGCACGTGGACCTTTGGCTACGACAACACCGACCGGCTGACGCTGGAGAAGCGCCCCGACCCGTGCGTTGAGCGACAGCAGCGAGGGCGTCGGCGACATCGTCGACGCACGCGGCCAGCCCTACCCGCTCGACCTGCCCGTGCGCGCCGCGAGGAGGTTTCTGTTGGGCGGCGGTCTCTGACCATCAGCCGGCTTGCTGACCGTGCTGGCGCGGTCCGCGTTCGCCTTGGCGGGGGAGGAATCCCCGTTGGACGGAGAGTACTACCGTTCACCAGCGGGCAGGCTGCACCGCGCTGTACGAAGAAGCCCTGTTGCACGGGGAGAACTGAGTGTTGGCGCCTCGGCTGTCCGTGTTGGACAGGCTCGTCTTTAGAACGGATGTTTGCGACTCCGTATTGGACGGGCAGGAATCCGTGTTGGCGCGGCTCCTGTCCGCGTTGGACGGGTAGGAATCCGTATCGGCGCGCGAGCTGTCCGTGTCGGTGGCAAAGAGCGTGTGGACCAGCGAGGCCGGGAAGTTCGCCCGGGTGGAGAACCTGACGGCGGGCGCGCAGAGCCGCGAAGGCATCCTGACCGAGGCGCTGGAGTGGGAGTCGGCCTGGGAAGCCGCGGACCCGAGCTTCACTCCCGCGACCGGCGACACGTTGGCGGCCTTCAAGACGCAACGCGAGGGCTCGCTGACGACGCTGCGCGCGTACCAGGACGCGCGCTCCGATGAGCGGGCTGCCGCGGGCGACCTGCGGGAGCTGGGCGAGGCGCTCGACGACGCCTGCGTGGCCTGGTACCTGGCCGCCACGGCGGTGTTCCCGGAGGGCACGGCGGAAGGCGACATGATCCGGGGGACGATCCCGACGACCTACTCGCCACCGCCCGCGCCCCCGGCTCCCCCGGAGCCCCCGCTGCCACCGCCGGGACCGTGAAGACGAAGGACCGAGGCCACGCCACGGAGACCACGGCATACGACTGCTGCCGCAAGACCGCCGAGACCGACGAGAACGGGCGGCTGACGACGGGGAACGCCGCAACCAGCTATGCCTATGATCTGGCCGGCAACCGCCTCGCCGTCACCGACGCCATGGCGAGTGGTCGCACGTCTACCCCGCCGGCTCGAACACCTCGGGGTTCGCGACGAACAGCGGCCGCTCTCCGCGCAGGACAGTGGCCACCTCGCGCGCCACGATGAGCCCCATGTTGTCCATCGTGGTTTGGGTGTGGTGTGCGCAGTGGGGCGTGCCGATGAAGTTGGGGTGCCGGAACAAGGGGTGCGTAAGGTCTGGCGGTTCGGTGGGATAGACGTCCAGTGCCACCCCGGCCAGGTGCCCCCGGTAGAGCGCGTTGTAGACAGCATCGAGGTCCAGCAACCCGCCGCGCGCCGTGTTGACCAAGTAGGCGCCGGGCTTCAGGAGCTGCAGCCGGCGAGCGTCGATGAGCCCGCGCGTCTCCGGGGTCAGCGGAGCGTGCAGGCTGACGATGTCCGCTGCTGCCAGCGCCTCGTTCAGACCCATCAGTTCGACGCCGAACTGCTTGGCAGCGCGAGCTGTCAGCAGGGGGGCGTGCCCGACCACGCGCATCTTCACGCCTGCCGCCAGATGGGCCAGGTGCCGGCCGACGTTGCCCAGCCCGACCACGCACATCGTCTTGCCCACGACATCGTCGGAGTGCTCCGTCCAGCGGGCCTCCCAGTTGCCGGCCAGGAGACCGTGGTGCCAGAAGACCAGCCGCTTCAGCATGGCAAGGGTGAGCGCGAGGGCGTGTTCGGCTACGGCCTGCGCGTTGGCGCCGGGGGTGTAGACGACGGGAATCCCCCGATCGGTGGCGACTTCGAGATCGATGTTGTCGATCCCCACCCCAAACCGGCCGATCACTTTGAGGTGCTCGGCAGCGCGGATGGTGTCGCCGGTCAGGCGGTGGATGCGCACAACGGCCGCGTCGGCCCCACGGACGGCGGCGTCGATCTCCGCATCGGTGGGTTGGTGCAGTTGCCGAACCGACCCGACTTCGCGCAACAGCTCCGTGCCGGGCCCGAAGATCGGCCCGGTCAACACGATCTCTGGCAGGCGCTGTGCCGACTCGTTCACTGTGTTCCTTCCTATGTGCCCGGCTCCAGAACGATCTTCAGCTCGGCGCCCCCGCGGGATTTCCGGGTCAGTGCCGTCTGGAACGCCAATAGCGGCAGTCGCTCCGAGACCAGCTTCTCCAGCTCGACCCGCCCGCTCCGCGCCAGCCGGACGGCCGCGTCCATCTCGCCGAATAGGCTGAACGTGCCGGAGACCTTCAGCTCGCGCTTGTACACGTCATAGGGCGAGACGGAGATGCGAGCCTGCTGGGGGCACACCCCGAAGAAGAGGACACGGCCGCGGTCTCGCACAACGCCGAACAGACTCTCCGCCACCGCGGCGACGCCGGTGGCGTCGATAGCCAAGTGAAAGCCGCCCGGAGCGAGGCGCTCGCGCTGCGCCTGGAACTCGGTCGGGGTGAGGGCGTGGTCCATGCTCAGCGCGGCCGCCACGGCGAGTTTGTCCAGGACCGGGTCCACCACGGTGACCATTGCCGCGCCGCCGTTGCGGGCAAGCTGAGCCAGCATGAGCCCGATGGGGCCGCTGCCGAACACGACCACGTTGTCGCCGGGGACCACGCCGAGTTGCTTGATCCCGTGAATGCAGCACGCCAACGGCTCCAACAGCGCCCCGGCGAGGTAGGAGAGGTCGCCCAACCGAACCAGGTTCGCCGCGCGCACCACGCAGTAGTCGGCGAATCCCCCGTTCACATGGACGCCGTATGCCTTGAGGTCGCGGCAGAAGTTGCCCTCGCCCGCCGCGCAGTAGTCGCAGGTCTCACAGAACAGGCAGGGCTGCACCGCCACGCGGTCCCCCACGGCAGCGGTGGCGACTCCCTCGCCCAGCGCAACCACGTCACCGGAGAACTCGTGACCGGGAATCACCGGGTACGCCCCGATGAAGTCGCCTTCGTAGATGTGCACGTCCGTCCCGCACACCCCGGCCGCTTTGACGGCAACGAGCACCTCTCCGGGGCCCGGCGTAGGGTCCGAGATCTCGGAAACGGTGAGTTGATGTGGTTCCGGGAAAACCGCTGCCAGCATCTGGGAACTCCCCTCGGAACGGACGATCCCGTTGGGCCGCCCTGTCACGCGAGATGTTCCAGAATACGCAAGTATTTGACCATGGAGGCGGTCGGTCAGTTGGGGGACCGCCTGCTCCCCGCGACGGGGAGCGGCGTGGGTGCTGCTCCACCCGTCATTTCGTCCGTCCAGGAGTCCAGCTCCTGGACGAACGTGATGGGTCACGCTACGACTCACCCCGTCACCCCCTCCGCCAGGTCTACACCGTCGGCGGGGGAACGCCGGTGCCGCCTGCGTCGGGAGTGCCGGCGCCACCGGAGCTGCTCGAGGTGCGGCCGTGGCGCGGTTCAGAACCGGCCGGTGCGGGAGAGTCCTGACTTGCTCCGAATCGCGTTCGTGGTCGGACTTCAGCCGGTCAACGTACCGGTCGCACAGCGTCAGCAACGCGTCGATGCTTACATCCCTGGCCGACCTCAAGTTCGCGATCTCGATCTCCTTCTGCTGAACGGCGTCCACCGCCGCCTCACCCGAGGCGACCTCGACGTCGAACTCCACCTCGGTTTGCCCGGCGATAGTCGCGTCCGGGGCGTTCAGCTTCCGGTGCGCGCTGATCGCCTTTGCGTAGTTAGCGACGTTCTGGGCAGCTTGGTGTGGCATCTCTTCTCCTCCTTGGGGTTATCTGCCTGCCTTGGCGGCAGGGACGGGATTGGCGACGTAGAACGGATGCTTGCCTCCTCGTGCCGGAGGCAAGCCAGCGGAGCCCGGAGGTGGACCGGCGGAGCCCGGGGGCGGACCGGCGGAGACCGGGGGTGGGCCGGCGGAGCCCGGGGATGGGCCGGCGGACTCCCCCGACGCGTTGGGGGAACACGCCGACTCGTGCCGGGACGCAGCGGTGCCCACCCGTGGACAGATGGAAGGTGAGAAGGCAAGTGACCGGGCGCGGGGGAGGGGACTGCGCGGAAGCACAAATGCAGGGCGTCGCTGACGAAAACTCATGCGGAGACCTATTGCCACGGAATGATGAGCTTTGGGAACAGGACCCCGATGTCCGACCGCCGGGGAAGGGTTCACTGAATGCTTACTCTCGTGTCAATGTGGAGCTTGGAAGACCCGGCCCCGGTGTCCGTGACTGCGGATATGACCCCGGTGTCCCCGTAGCTGCTAATCCGGTCATAGCTCACGGGAGCTTCTCGAACCGGACCAGCGTCAAGGACAACTGGTCCTCGGGTCGCGCGGGCAGGCGGTCAGCCGCGAGGGCGTAGACCGCGCCATCGCGAGTGACAACCGCGTGGCGCGACCCATATGCACGCTTGTTGCCGGGAGTGAAGGTGATCCGTCCGAGAACGTGGCGCTGGCTACGCTCCCACCGCACCAAGAACACGCCGCTCTCTGCCTCTCCAATCGGTGGCCACCGGAAGGGCGCGACGACGCCGTATAGATGCTCCTTTCCGTCGACACCAACAAGCTCGCGTACTGTGCCCTGTGTCCCGGCCAGCCCGTCGAGTCGGTCCATGGCAACCGGCGGGCCATCCGGTACAGCTTGCCAGACCTCGTATCGCGTTGCCAAGGCCGGCCCCGCACCGACGGGGACCCGCACGGGATGCGGGTACAGCCATTCCCCGTTCGGACCGCAGACGCCCTGGCAGGCCTGCAATGACATCCGGGCGTCGGGTCTCACTCGTTTCCCATCGTGATCGAAGGTTGCCTGCATGATCACCACCTGGCCGTTGTCTGCCGCTTCCCGGTACAGGGCGTGCAAGCGCCCTCCACTATCCAGGCCCACCCGGGAAACGGTTGGGGCAGCCCAGACTGGGCGGATGCTGTCGTCGGGCTCGTCAGAACGCAGAGCGATGTCCCTCACGACTCGACCGGATGGGACCTCGAAGACAAGCACACGCGGGGATGATGCGCAACCTGCATAGACGAGGTTCCCATCGCAAATGATGTCGCTGAGTCGCTCGGCCATGTTCGTCATGTGAACCCTTGGCGCGCAGAGCTGCCGACTACTGGGGGTGAGAATCACTATGCCGGTGTCTTCCTCATCAGGCGTCAGCAGCGTATTGCCCGGCCCGATGGCGAACGAGTACGGCCCGTACTGAAGGAACGGGCCCTCTCTCTCGTAAAGCGCCGGCATCTCGAGGGCGCGCCAAGTCTGCCGGAGAACGAACTGCTTCGCGACCGTGAGTGTCTCAACCGGTGAGGTCGCGGCCCAGCAGTGCCACTGGACTACCAGCCATACCAGGCTGAGCACCGCGACCAGTGCGTGCCCGCGAGACCGGTCGTCCCAGCATCCCGGCCAGCTTTCGTTCCTGGGCTGCAACTTCATCGGAACCGCCTCCAAAGGCATGCGGCGGTGACCGGCGCCCACGAGCTTTCGTTCTCGATCATGGCCTGCCAGGCCTCCCAGTCGTCGCGTTTGACGCACCGACGGAGAACCCCATCACTCCCCCAGCCTGCGGACGCCCAGATGGCCGCCGTCCCACCGGTACAGATCATGGAGTGGTCGTATTTCCCATCCGGTGGTCCAGTCTCATTGTCACCGTGGTAGTCCCAGAAGATCAGGTCC
>Ga0210024_1003681_pt1 | contig 12470 bp, 9 predicted proteins | sample CryGeymeta201525_FD_183988 | JGI IMG/M metagenome (GOLD analysis project Ga0210024, IMG submission 183988) | Groundwater microbial communities from Crystal Geyser aquifers in Utah, USA - Crystal Geyser metaG 2015-25 (SPAdes) (version 2) | ecosystem: Environmental > Aquatic > Deep subsurface >... | reverse complement strand
GCGCCGTCGGGGCAATCCTGCAGCCGCACCAGATGCGCGGCCCCAAGCCGCCGCGCCTCGCCCGGCGCGGCGTCGCGCAGCGCCTCGGCGCCCGGCGCGGCCCCCGGCGCGGCCCCCGGCGCGGCCGCAGTGAAGCGCCCGGCCCCGGACAGCCAGCGCTGGGCGCCCTTGGCGCCTTCATACACATAAACGCCGACGCCCGCGGCGTTCAGCGCGTCTGCAAGCTCCGCCAGAGTGGCGCGCGGTCCCACCATCGCTCTCCCGGGTCGCTCTCGACCTGACCAGCGCAGGCTAACGCCGACTTCCTGAATGTATCGTGAATTGTTGCGGTTAACATCTCTCAATCGGAAGTTGACGCCAACCCGAGCGCCGCGTCCAGCTCCGCCAGCCAGGCGCCGGCCCCCGCGTCGCTGGGCGCGCGCCAGTCGCCGCGCGGCGACAGCGACCCGCCGGAACTGATCTTGGGGCCGTTGGGCATGGCGGAGCGCTTAAACTGGCTGGTCGCGAAGAACCGGCGCAGGAACACCCGCATCCAGCGCGCGATCTCGTCGAGGTCATAGGCGATGCGCCGCTCCGGCGGCACGCCCCCGGGCCAGCGCCCGGCTTCGGCGTCGCGCCACGCCATCCACGCCAGCCACGCCACCTTCGAGGGCCGCAGGCCGTAGCGGGTGATGTGGTAGAGCGTGAAATCCTGCAGCGCGTAAGGCCCCACCACATCCTCGGTGCGCTGGGCGGGCGCGGCGCCGTCGCCGGGGATCAGCTCGGGTGAGATCTCGGTGGCGAGGATCGCGCGCAGCGCGTCCGACACCGCCGCCCCGAACAGATCGCGCGCCGCCACCCAGGCGATCAGGTGCTGGATCAGCGTCTTGGGCGCCGAGGCGTTGACGTTGTAATGGCTCATCTGGTCGCCGACGCCGTAGGTGCACCAGCCCAGCGCCGCCTCCGACAGATCGCCGGTGCCCAGCACCAGCGCGCCGTGATGATTCGCCGCGCGGAACAGGAACGCGGTGCGCGCGCCCGCCTGCACGTTCTCGAACGCGATGTCGTAGTGCGGCGCGCCGTCCGCCGCCGGGTGGCCGATGTCGGCGAGCATCTGGCGGCAGGCGGGGGTCATGTCCACCTCCGCCGCCGTCACGCCCAGCGCGCGCATCAGCGCCCAGGCGCTGGACTTGGTCTGCGCCGAGGTGGCGAAGGCGGGCAGGGTGAAGGCGAGAATGTCGCTGCGCGGCCGCCCCAGCCTTTCCATCGCCTGCGCCGCCACCAGCAGCGCCTGCGTCGAATCGAGCCCGCCCGAGACGCCGATCACCACCTTGCCGACGCCCGACGCCTCCAGCCGCTGGCGCAGGCCGTCGGTCTGGATCGCGTAGGCCTCGTAGCAGCGCTCATCCAGCCGCGCGGGGTCGTCGGGGACAAAGGGAAAGCGCGGCGTCTCGCGCATCAGGCCGATGTCGCCCGCGCGCGGCGGGTCGAGGCGAAACGCGACGCGGCGCAGCGGCGCGGGGGGCGGGTTGGCGCGCGCACAGGCGGAGAAGCTGCCCAGCCGCATCCGCTCCGCCTGCAGCCGCTCCAGATCGACATCGGCGAGGATCAACTGCGCGTCGTCGGAAAACCGCGCCGCCTCGGCCAGCATCTCGCCGTTCTCGTAGATCACCGCCTGACCGTCCCACGCCAGATCGGTGGTCGATTCGCCCTTGCCCGCCGCCGAGAACAGATAGCCGCAGACCTGCCGGGCGGAGGTGACGCGGCACAGCGCATGGCGATAGTCCGCCTTGCCGACCACGGCGTTGGAGGCGGAGAGGTTGGCGACCACCGTCGCCCCGGCCATCGCCGCGCGGGCGGAGGGCGGGATCGGCGTCCAGACGTCCTCGCAGACCTCCAGCGCCAGCACGAAATCGGGCAGATCCTCGGCGGCGAACAGCAGATCGGTTCCGAATGGCGCCATGCGGCCGGCGATGCGGATCGCGTCCGCCACGGCGTCGGCGGCGGGGGCGAAGTGGCGCGGCTCGTAGAACTCGCGGTAGTTGGGCAGATAGCTTTTCGGAACCACGCCCAGCACCGCGCCCCGGTGCAGCGCGACGCCGCAGTTGTGCAGCCGTCCCGCCAGCCGCAGCGGCGCGCCGACCACGATCAGCGGGCGCAGCGCGGCGGTCTCCTCCGCCAACCGCGCGATCGCCGCCTCCACCGCGTCGAGCAGCGCGCCCTGATGCAGCAGATCGTCGATGGCGTAGCCGCTGAGGCCGAGTTCCGGCGTCAGCAGCACGGCGGCGCCTGCGTCATGCGCCCGGCGCGCCAGCGCCGCGATGCGGCCCGCGTTGCGCGCCGGATCGGCCAGCCGCACCAGGGGCGCGGCGACCGCGCAGCGCGCGAAGCCCTGCGCATAGGCGTTGAAGAACTGCGGCGGCGGCGTCAGGGTCATGCGCAAGGCGTCCTGCAAGGCCCGGCGCGGGCGCGGGCGACGCCAGCTAACCCCGATGCGCCGCCGCCCGCAACCGGCGCAGATTGACAGCGCCGCCGCGTGCGGCGAAACCGCTTTGCGCCCAACGACCGGAGACCCGCCCAGATGCGCCACCGCGCGCCGCTCCTGCCCCCGCTCGCGCTCGCGCTGCTCGGCGCGGCGGCGTTCGGCTGGGCCGCGTCGGGCGCGATCGAGCACCGCGCCTTCGCCCGGCTGGCGCGCATGGCCGAGGCTGACGGCCATGACTGGCTCAGGATCGAGGTTGACGGGCTCGCCGCGCGCCTGAGCGGCGCGGCGCCCGATGCGGCGACGGCGGCGGCGGCGCTGGCCGCCGCGCGCGCCGCCGCGCCGCTGGCCACGATCGACGCGGCGATCACCGTGACGGCGACGACCGCGCCCGCCGCCGCACCGGACGACCCGCCGCAGGCCGCGCCAGAGATCGCCCTCGAGATCGCCCTCGAAATCCTGCGCGCCGCAGATGGCGCGACGCTGCGCGGCGTGGCCCCCAACGCCGCCGCGCGCGACCGGCTGGCGACGGCGCTCGCCGGGGCGCTGGGCGACGCGGCGCCGACCGACAGCGCCGCGCAAGCCGCGTTGCAGGCTGGCGATCCGCCGAACTGGCGCGCGGTGGAGGCGGCGGCGGTCTCCGCCGCGGCGCATCTGGCGCAGGGCCGGGTCAGGCTGGCGCCGGGGGCCTTCGCCGTCTCGGGTCAGCCTGCGTCGGAGACCGCCCGGATCGCGATCGAGCGGTCGGCGCGCGCGCTGCGGGCGGGCGGCGCGACGGTGACGCTCGACCTCGCCGCGCCGGTGGCGGAGGCGGGCGCGCCGGTGTTCGACGTCGCGTTGCGCGCGGGCGCCGCCGATCTGCGCGCCTGCGCCGCGCCGGACGCGGACGGCGCCGCGAAGCTGACGCAGGCGCTGGCGCCGTTCAACCCGACGGGCGGGCCATGCGCGGCGCTCGACGGCGCCGCGTCCGCAGACGCCGCATCTGGCGCGCGCTGGACCCAGGCGGCGCTGGCCGGGCTCGCCGCGCTGGATCAGGCGCGGGGCGGGCGGTTTCGGCTGGAGGGCGCCCGCGCCAGCTTCGCCGCCGCCGACGCGCAGGCGGGCGCCGCCCGGCCCGGCGGCGCGGATGCGGCGGTCGCGCGGCTGGCGGGCGCGCTGCCGGAGGGTTTCACGCTCAGCAGCGAGGGCGTCGGCCCGGCGCCGCCCGCCCCGGTCGCCGCCGAAGGCGCGCTGTGGCTGCGCGCGCGCGCGACGCCCGAACTGGTGCTGCTGACCGGCGCCGCGCCCGACGTCGCCACCCGTGCGGCGATGGTGTCCTACGCCGCCGCCGCCTTCGGCGCCGGGCGCGTGCACGAGGGCATGGCGGTCGCGCAGGCGCATGGCGCCGAGGGATGGCGCACGGCGGCGCTGGGCGCGCTCGACGCGCTGGCGCAGCTCGATTCGGGCGCCGTGGAGGTGGCGGACGGCCGCGTGTCGCTGACCGGCGTCACCCACGACCCCGCCGCCGTGCGCGCCAGCCACGACGCGCTGGCCGCATCGGCGCTGAAGGGCTGGCGCGGCGAGACGCGGATCACCGTCGATCTGCCCGCCCGCGCCGCCGCGTCGCGCCTCGACCCCGACGCCTGCGCGGCGCGGCTGTCGGCGCAGAGCGCCGAAGACCCGATCCTGTTCGGCGCGGGCAGCGCGGAGATCGAGGCGACGAGCGTCGCCGCCCTCGACACGCTGGCCGCGACGCTCAGGCGCTGCGCGGCGGGCGCCATCGAAGTCGGCGGCCACACCGACAGCCAGGGGTCTGCGGGCTATAACCTTTCGCTTAGCCAGGCGCGGGCGGAGGCGGTGCGCGCCGCCCTGATCGCACGCGGCGCGCCTTCCGCCACATTGGTCGCGCGCGGCTATGGCGAGGACGCGCCCATCGCCGACAACGCCGACGAGGCGGGCCGCGCGCGCAACCGCCGCATCGCCTTCACCGCCCTGCCGCAAGAAGACGCGACCAGGGGAGCGCCGCCAGAGCAGGAGACCACGCCATGACCCGCCTGACGCTCGCCGTCTCGATCATGGCGCTGCTGCTGCTGGCGGCGGCGCTCGGCGCGCTGTTTCACTGGCTGTGGCTGCGGCTCTCCCGCGATCCGGGGGCGGAGGCGCTGCGCCTCGGCGCGCTGACCGCGCAGCTTCACGCCGCCGAGGCCGCCGCGCGCGAGGCGCGCCGCCGCGCCGAAACCGCCGAGACGGCGCTGGAGGCCGAGCGCGCCGACGCGGAGAGGCGCATCGCCGCCGCGCTGGCGGAGACCCGCGCCGAGCGAGACGCCGCCATGGAGGCGATCGGCGACGCGCGGCGTGAGGCCGCCGAGTGGCGCGCGGCGCTGGAGGCGCGCATCGCCGAGACCCCCGACGCCTGAAGCGCCGTCTGACGCGCCGCCTGCGCGGCGCGCGGCCAAAACGAAAAGGCCCCGGCGTGGCGCCGGAGCCTTGCGTTGCGCGGAGTCGCGGATCAGCAGGTGGCGTAGGACGGCTTCAGCGTCGTGCCGGTCAGCTTGAAGCACGAATGCTGCTTGCTGAGATCGCTCCCCTTCAGATTCAGCGGCGTGCGCAGCTTGTCCCACGCCAGCCCGGTGTAGTTCTGGCCGACGATCGAGATCTTCTTGGCGTCGCCGGGGATGTAGATGCGGCCGCTGGCGTAGGGGCTGGTCTTGTCGCCCGAGAACCACGCCTTCGGCTGGACGATCCCGTTCGGGCCGCTCGGCTCGATCCAGGTCACGGCGAACTTCGAGACGAACCAGCCGGAGCTTTTCAGCTCGACCGAGCGGTTGGGAAACTCCTGACAATCGGATTTCACATAGGTCGTGGTGGCGTTCATCAGCCGCTGCACCCGGTCGAGCGACGCCACGGTGTAGGCGATGGGCTGAGCGGGGTTGTCCGCCGAGAACACGAAGCCCGCCTTGATCGCCGCGCGAAACTTCGACAAGTCGCCCGAGAACAGCTCGATGGCGTCGTCTTGCCGCGCGCCGCCGCCGATGGCGATCACCCTGTACTGGGCGCTCTCGGCGGCGTTCTTGATGTTGGCGCTGACGTTGCCCTTCACCGTCGCGGACGAGGCGTATTCCATCGCCGCCTCCGCGTCGATCTCCGACATCGCCTTGTCCACCTGCATCTGCGCGACGATCAGGCGGCCATAATCGACGCTGCGCACATAGGTCGGCGGCGCGTCATTGGAGACGTCGTTGGCGGTCAGCGTGTAATCGGGCGCGAAGAACGAGCCCGCCGCGCCCACCTCCTCGATATCGACGGAATAGTAGATCTGTTTGAACGACTTCATCGTGACGGTCGATTCGCTGCTGCTCTGCGCCTTCATCGCCGCCGAGGCGCTGCCGCTCTTCCATTGCGCGCTGAACCCCATGTCCACCGCGATCTGGCTTTGGGAATAGGACTTCTGCGACTGCGAGAACGCCCGCAGCACCGGGGTGAAACCCTTGGCCTTTGTCTTGAGCCACAGGTTGACCACCTCGCTTACCGCGTTGTTGACACTGACGTTGGTGGGGTTGGCGACGGTGCGGGCGCCCTGCGCGCCCAGGCCGGGCAGGTTGACCCGGATGGTCACCGGCGCGCGTGGCACGATCAGCGGCGTCGGCGCGCCCTGCGCCAGCGCGCGGTCGCCCACCAGAAGCGCGCCGGGCCAGACCGTCGTGGAGCCGGGGTTGAGGATCGCGCCCTCCGACACCCACTGGTCAAGCCCTGCGGTGACCTTCTCGCTGGTGCAGATCACCACCTTGGCGCTGTCCACGACGCGACCATCCTTGACGACCGGCTGCGAGGTGGGCGTCAGCGAGACGCTGAGAAGCTGGCTCCAGTTGGGCTTGAGGCCCTTGATCAGGGCGGTGTTCGCCGCCGTCGCATCGGCCTGCGCGAGGCCCGGGGCGGCGAACTGCGCCGCGACGAACGCCGCCATGGCGGTTCGCGACGAAAGGAATCGAAGATGGTTCATGACGCTCCTCCTGAAGCTGTCTCGGGGTGGATCAGATTTCTTCGCCGTTGGCGGGTTCGCTGTTTTCCCGCCGCACCGTGCGCGCGCCATGGCCGGTGCGCGCCTTGATCGCCGCCTTGAAGGCGGTTTCCTCCGCGTCGGAGTACTTCTTGACGAAACGATAGTATCTGACGCCGTCTTCGCCGTTGGCGCACAGATAGCAGGAACCGTGTCCGGACATGTCGCTCTCCCCGGTCGCAGGCGGCCCGGAGCGGGCCGCGTGAGAGCACCCTGCCGCAGCGGCGCGCGGCGCTTCTGTGAACGTGGTCACATCAGCGACAGTTTCCGGTTTTTTCGTCGCGGGCGCCTTCGATGGCGGGCGATGCGCGCGCTGCGAGACCGCGATGGCGCCGCTTCAGCCGCCCCGCCCTGCGCTCACCGAAGCGGTGGCGCGCGCCACAGGCGGCGCTGCGCCTGCTTCTCCGCCTCCGCCAGCGCCAGCAGCGCGATCCCGACGCCGGCGATCACTGCGAACCCCCCGGCCGGCGGCGGCGCCGTGTCGAAGGCCGCCTGCAGCGGCGCCGCCCAGGTCAGCGCCGCCTGCGCCGCCAGCACCACCGCGACGCCGATCCACACCGCCGGGTTGGAGAAGGCGCCGCGCAGGCTGAGCGGGCGGTCGTGGCCGCCCTGCACGCTGAACAGATAGAAGATCTCCATGGCGACCAGCGTGTTGACGACCATGGTGCGGGCGGCCTCGATCGCGCAGCCCTGCGACAGCGCCCAGAACCACGCGCCGAACCCGCCCGCCACGAACAGCGCCGAGACATAGGCGATGCGCCACAACAGCACGCCCGACAGGATCGCGCGATCGGCGGGGCGCGGCGGGCGGCGCATGGCGTCGGCTTCGGTCGGCTCGAACGCCAGCGTCAGGCCCAGCGCGACGGCGGTGATCATGTTCACCCACAGAATCTGCAGCGGCGTGATCGGCAGCGCGAGGCCGAGCGCGATGGCGGCGAGGATGATCAGCGCCTCGCCGCCGCTGGTGGGCAGCGTCCAGGCGATCACCTTCATCAGGTTGTCGTGCACCGTGCGCCCCTCGCGCACCGCCGCCGCGATCGAGGCGAAATTGTCGTCGGCCAGCACCATGTCCGCCGCCTCCTTGGCGGCCTCCGACCCCTTCACCCCCATCGCCACGCCCACGTCGGCGCGCTTGAGCGCGGGCGCGTCGTTCACGCCGTCGCCGGTCATCGCCACGATCAGGCCGCGCGCCTGCAGCGCCTCGACAAGCCGCAGCTTGTGCCCGGGCGCGGTGCGGGCGAACACCGTAACCTCCGCCGCCGCCGCGCGCAGATCCGCGTCGTCGAGCGCGTCGAGGTCGGCGCCGCTCAGCGCCGCCGGGTCGTCGGCGAGGCCGAGCTGGCGGGCGATTTCACGCGCCGTGCTGACGTGGTCGCCGGTGATCATCACCACCCGCACCCCCGCCGCGCGGCAAGCCTCGATGGCGTCCGCCGCCTCGGCGCGCGGCGGGTCGATGAAGCCGATCAGGCCCAGCAGCGTCGCGCCGTCCTCCAGCGCGCCGTCCGCCAGCGCGCCGGCGTCAAGCGCGTCGCCGCCGCCGTCCTTGCGGGCGAAGGCCAGCACGCGGCGGCCCTGCGCCGCCAGCGCCTCGGCCCGCGCGGCCCAGGCGCCCGCGTCGAAGGCGCCGCCGCCCTCCAGCCGGTCGCACATGGCGATCACCCGCTCTGGCGCGCCCTTGATGAACACCGCGCCGTCCTCGTGCAGCGTGGCCATGAAGCGGCGGCGCGCGTCGAACGGCGCCTCGTCCACGCGGGGCCGCGCGGCGCGGGCGGCGTCGGGGTCCAGCCCCGCCTTGATCGCCAGCGCCACCAGCGCGGCCTCCATCGGGTCGCCCTCGGGGCGCCAGCCGTCCGGCCCGTCGCGCAAGCCCGCGTCGTTGCACAACAGCGCCGCCTCGATCAGCGCCGCGCGCGCCGGGCCGTCGGCGCCGTCGATCCCGCCCTCGGGGGCGTAGCCCTCGCCCGCCGCCGCGCTGTCGCCGTCGGCGCTGACCAGATCGCGCGCGATCATCTCGTTGCGGGTCAGGGTGCCGGTCTTGTCGGTGCAGATCACCGAGACGGCGCCCAGCGTCTCGACCGCCGGCAGCCTGCGGATCAGCGCGTTGCGCGCCGCCATGCGCTGCACGCCGATCGCCAGCGTGATGGTCATGATCGCGGGCAGCCCCTCGGGGATCGCCGCCACCGCAAGCCCGACCACCGCCATGAACGCCTCGGCGGCGGGATAGCCGCGCGCCAGCGTCGCCAGCGCGAAGGTCAGCGCCGACAAGCCCAGAATTGCGACCGTCAGGCGGCGCGCGAAGCCGTCCATCTGACGCAACAGCGGCGTGCGCAGCGTCTCCACCCCGCTCAGCATCGCGCCGACGCGGCCCAGTTCGGTGTCGGCGCCGGCGCCGACCACCACGCCCGCGCCGCTTCCCGCCGCCACGAAGGCGCCGCTGAACGCCATCGAGGCGCGGTCGCCCAGGGCGGCGTCAGGGGCGACCGCGTCGGGCAGCTTGTCCGCCGCCACCGATTCGCCGGTCAGCGCCGCCTCGTCCATCTTCAGGCCGTGCGCGCGCAGCAGGCGCAGGTCGGCGGGAACCCGGTCGCCCGCCTCCAGCAGAACCACGTCGCCGGGAACCAGACTTTCGGCGGGAACGCGCGCGCGGCGCCCGTCGCGCAGCACGGCGGCGGCCGGGGCGACCATGTCGCGGATCGCCGCCAGCGCGCGCTCCGCCCTGCCCTCCTGCAAAAACCCGATCAGCGCGTTCAGCAGCACCACGGCCAGAATCACCACGGCGTCGCGCGCGTGATCCAGCGCCAGCGACAGCGCCGCCGCCGCCAGCAGCACATAGATCAGCAGATTGTCGAACTGCGCCAGCAGGCGGCGCAGCGGCCCGCGCACCGGGCCCTGCGGCAGTCGGTTCGGACCGGCCCGCTCAAGCCGCGCGGCGGCCTCCTGCGCCGAAAGGCCGGTGCGCGGCGCGTCGAGCAGGTCGAGAGCCTCGGCGGCGCTCAGCGCATGCCACGGCGTCGGGGTCTGGCTGGTCACGGACAATCTCCGGCGCGGAATCCTGGGCGATCCATCTCATATCGCGTTAAAGGCTTCTCCCGTTGGCTCCGGCGGCACATCATTTGGTATCCAGCCCTTGCAGGAGGGTATAGGTTCTCTTAATGTTCCTGTATGGCGAACCGCTGGAAGCATGACCGACCCCTCTCTCGCGCCCAGTTCGAGGCGCGATTTCCTGACGATGCGGCCTGCGCGGCTTATCTGGCGGCGCGGCGATGGCCGGAGGGCTTCGTCTGCCCGGGGTGCGGCGGCGCGAAGGGCTGGGCGCTGAAGGCCAAGGCGTTCACCTGGGAGTGCGCCGCCTGCCGGCGGCAGACCTCCGTGACCGCAGGCACGGTCATGCACGGCAGCCATCTGTCGCTGAAGGCGTGGTTCGCCGCCATCCACATCATGACCAGCCATTCCAACGGCGTCTCCGCCCTGCAACTGCAGGCGCAGCTGGGCCTCGGCAGCTACAAGAGCGCGTGGCTGCTCCTGACCAAGCTCCGCCGCGCCATGGTCGACCCCGGGCGCAGCCTGCTCGAAGGCGTCGTGGAGATCGACGAGACTGAGCTCCCGTTGCGCGCCAGGGACGACCCGCCCGCCGGCGGACAGGGCCGCAGCCCGTTGGGCAAGATGTTCGTCGCCGGCGCGGTGGAGCTGTCGCCTGAGGGCCATCCCCGCCGCATCCGCCTCGCGCCGATCGCCGATTTCTCCTCCGCCACGCTCAAACCCTTCGTCGCAGCCACAGCCGCGCCCGGCGCCCGCGTCGTCACCGACGGCTGGTCCGGCTACGCTGGCCTGCCCGATCACGCGCATGACCCGAAGGTCGTCGGCAAGATGGCCGCCCACATCGTGCTGAAATGGACGCATCGGGTCTTCTCGAACCTCAAGGCATGGGCGCTCGGCACGCTCCACGGCCTGCGCCGCCAGCATCTGAAGCGCTATCTCGACGAATTCGTCTTCCGCTGGAACCGCCGCCGCCACACCGCCGCCGCCTTCGACAGCCTGCTCGGCCTCGGCGCGCGCCTCGCGCCCGCCACCGCCCGCGACTTCGTCGAACAGCGCGTCTGACGGACACGCTTGCGCCGCAAGCACGGCTGCCGACCGCGCCATGCCGACCGGCCGCGCAAAACGCCTCGATCCGCCGCCAGACGCCCCACTCCAGACGCTCACGCCGCAGCGCTCAGCGCGCCGTCAGCATTCACGCGCCGTCCCAGACGCACAACATCTCGATGCACCGGAGCAAACGGGAGAAGCCTTTTTTCCAAATACCTAAATAATTCAATTCGCTCTGAAAGTGACAAAAAGCGGTTTGCAGTCCGGTTCGTATATTCGCGCCCCTGCCGCGACCAGGCGCGAAAAAAAAGTCGCCGATCGGCGCCGGTCTTCCCGAAACTATTAACAGCCGTTTACGGGCGTGAAACGGCGCCCGCTTGACCGGGTGTGGCGTGCGATGGGGAAGCGTGAAACGCGACTGGATCTCTCGGCTCCGCCCGACTGGCCCCTGATGCTCGACGCGGCCGGGGCGGCCGCTTTCGTCAGTCCGCCGCTCGACGGCTTCCTCGGCGCCGCCTCGAATTCGATGGGCGAGACACAGCCCGGCGCGGAGTATCGCCGACCGGGATTTTAGAACCCGTCGATGTATCGACCAAGGGCGCATTCGGCCTGGTGTCGGCTCTGGAACCGGGTGCGCCCGATCAGGTCCGCCCTGATGGGCTTGAAGATGGTGAGGAGAATCAGGAAACTGTCCGGCGGGGGCTGTTTTCCCGGCGTGAAACCTTGGCGTTGTCGAAGCAATTGCCCTTGCCGCTCATCGAGATGATGATGCTGTGCGCCTTCAACATCGCCGGATAATCGTTCGAGCAGCAGCGGCTGCCGCGATCGGCGTCACGGATCGGTCCAGGGGCAGGACCGCGCCGCAGCGCGGGCGTCTCGGCGCGCGTGCGGGGGCTCTCCTGCAGGATGGCGTGGATGCAGTCCCATGTCTCGCGATCAATGATTGCCGCATGCTCGTCGGGGTAGCATTCGCTCTTGTGGACCGCCTCGCCGATGCAGGCGCGGTTGTTCAGCATCCGGTGCGGGCGACCAGGGAAACCTGACATGCCGACGGCAGCGGGTACTGTCACCCAAACCAGCACGCGTAATCATACCGTGATGCAACTGATACATGACTTGTTGTTGCCACATTGAAAAACCCATAGCGCCGCAATAATATCACAAGGAAAGCAACGCATTTTGCGCTTTATTATGTGCGCGCGAGTCAGCCTCTAATGCCATTTTTTGCGTTTTATGCGCCAACTCAGAAGTTCTACACGTCGAGGTTGGCGACGTTCAGCGCGTTGTCCTGGATGAACTGGCGGCGCGGCTCGACCACGTCGCCCATCAGCTTGGTGAAGATCTCGTCGGCCTCGTCCATGTGATCGACGCGGACCTGCAACAGCGTGCGCGCCTCGGGGTCGAGCGTGGTCTCCCACAACTGGCCGGGGTTCATCTCGCCCAGGCCTTTGTAGCGTTGCAGGCTGAGGCCCTTTTCGCCCTCGGCCAGCACGCTGTCGAGCAGCTCCGACGGCGCCCGCACCGGGATGGCGCGGTCCTTGCGCACCAGCCGCGCGGGCGCGCCATAGACCTCGGCGAGGCTCTCCTGATGGCCGGCCAGTCGGCGCGCCTCGACCGACGACGCGGCGGCGGCGTCGATGCTGCGGTGCTCCTCGACGCCGCGCACGGTGCGGCTGAGCGCGATGCCGCCGTCCTGCATCGGCGCGCCGGTCCAGCCGCGCTCGGTCTCCGGCGCCACGGCGTTCAGCCGCGCCGCCACTGCCGCCGCCGCCTCCGCCGTGGGCAGGCGGAACAGCATGTCGGCGGCGCGCTCATCGGTGGCCTCGTGCGGGCGGCGGCGGAACACGCCCGCCAGCGCCGCCTGCTCCAGCACGAAGCGGGGATAAT
>Ga0210024_1003678_pt1 | contig 12479 bp, 11 predicted proteins | sample CryGeymeta201525_FD_183988 | JGI IMG/M metagenome (GOLD analysis project Ga0210024, IMG submission 183988) | Groundwater microbial communities from Crystal Geyser aquifers in Utah, USA - Crystal Geyser metaG 2015-25 (SPAdes) (version 2) | ecosystem: Environmental > Aquatic > Deep subsurface >... | reverse complement strand
AGGAGACGCGCGACGGCCAGGTGCTGCAGGAGGGCATCAACGAGGCCGGCGCGATGGCCGACTGGATCGCCGCCGCCACCGCCTATTCGGTGCACGGCGTGCCGATGGTGCCGTTCTACATCTACTACTCGATGTTCGGCTTCCAGCGGATCGGCGATCTGGCGTGGGCGGCGGGCGACAGCCGCGCGCGCGGCTTCATGGTCGGCGGCACCGCCGGGCGCACCACGCTGAACGGCGAGGGCTTGCAGCATCAGGACGGCCACAGCCAGATCCTGGCCGGGACCATTCCCAACTGCGTCAGCTACGACCCCAGCTTCGGCTATGAGGTGGCGGTGATCGTGCGCGACGGCCTGCGGCGGATGTTCGTCGAGCAGGAGGACGTGTATTACTACATCACCGTCGAGAACGAGAACTACCATCACCCCGCCATGCCGGAAGGCGTCGAGGAGGGGATCGTCAGGGGCCTCTATCGCTTCTCGCAGGTGGCCCGTCCGGGCAAGAAGCACGTCAACCTGATGTCCTGCGGCGCGATCATGCAGCAGGCGATGAAGGCGGCGGACATGCTGAAGGAGGATTTCGGGATCACCGCCGACCTCTGGGCCGCGACCAGCTTCAACGAACTGGCGCGCGACGGCCAGGACGCCGAGCGCCGTAACCGCATGAACCCGACCGCTGATCCGGCGCAGCCCTACGTCACGCAGGCGCTGTCGGGCGCCAGGGGGCCGGTGATCGCGGCGACCGACTACATGAAGAACTACGCCGAGCAGATCCGCGCTTTCGTGCCGCAGCCGTTCCATGTGCTGGGCACCGACGGTTTCGGTCGATCCGACAGCCGGGTGAAGCTGCGGCGGCATTTCGAGGTGGACGCGGCGCATATCGCCGCGACCGCCGTCTATGCGCTGTTCCGCGAAGGCGCGGTGACGGCGAAGGAGGTCGAGGCGGCCTATGCGAAATACGCCATCGACCCGGCCAAATCCAATCCGCGCACCGCGTGACGAGGGGGAAGACAGTTATGGCGACAATCGACGTGACGGTGCCGGACATCGGCGACTTCAAGGACGTGCCGGTGATCGGCGTGATGGTGAAGGCGGGCGACACGGTGGCCGTGGACGATCCGCTGGTCGAGCTTGAGTCCGACAAGGCGACCATGGAGGTGCCCAGCCCCTCGGCGGGCAAGGTGGTGTCGGTCGCGGTCAAGGAGGGCGACCGCGTGTCGATGGGCGCGCTGGTGCTGACGCTGGAGGCGGCGGGGGCGGAAGCGCCCAAGGCCGACGCGCCGGCCGCAGCGCCCGCTCCGGCCCCGGCGGCCGCTTCGGCCCCGGCGGCGGCGCCCGCGCCCGCTTCATCCTCGGCGGAAGCGGCGTTCAAGACCGCGCACGCCTCGCCCTCGGTGCGCGCCTTCGCGCGGCAACTGGGGGTGGATCTGTCGAAAGCGCAGCCCTCGGGCCGCAAGGGCCGCATCCTGCGCGAGGACGTGGCGGCGCTGCTGAAGGCTGCGGCCCCCGCCGCCGCAGGCGCGCCCGCGCAGGGCGGCATGGGCATCCCGCCGATCCCGGTGGTGGACTTCTCCAAGTTCGGCCCGGTCGAAGACGTCGAGATGGCGCGCATCAAGAAGCTGTCCGGCCCCGCGCTGCACCGCTCCTGGCTCAACATCCCGCATGTGACGCATCAGGAAGAGGCCGACATCACCGACATCGACCGCTACCGCAAGGAGCTGGACGATGTGGCGAAGGCGGAGGGCTATCGCGTCACGCTGCTGTCGTTCCTGATCAAGGCCTCCGTCAGCGCGCTCAAGGCGCATTGGGAGGTCAACAGCTCGATGCACCCGGACGGCGACAAGCTGATCCGCAAGAACTACTTCAACATCGGCTTCGCCGCCGACACGCCGCAGGGGCTGGTGGTGCCGGTGATCAAGGGCGCCGACGGCAAGGGCATCGTGCAGATCTCGAAGGAGATGGGCGAGCTGTCGGCCAAGGCGCGCAAGGGTGAGCTGAAAAGCGCCGACATGCAGGGCGCCACCTTCACCATCTCGTCGCTCGGCGGCATCGGCGGCACCGGCTTCACCCCGATCGTCAACGCGCCCGAGGTGGCGATCCTCGGCGTCACCCGCTCCAAGATGGCGCCGGTTTGGGACGGCGAGAAGTTCATCCCGCGCAACATGCTGCCGCTGTCGCTCAGCTACGACCACCGCGCCATCGACGGCGCGCTGGCCGCGCGGTTCTGCGCCACGCTGAAACACCTGCTCGGCGACGTGCGCCGGCTGCTGCTGTAAGGGGAGCGCGATCATGGCTGACATGCAGGTGACGGTGCCCGACATCGGCGACTTCAAGGACGTTCCGGTGATCGGGGTGTTCGTCAAGGTCGGCGACGCGGTGAAGAAGGACGATCCGCTGGTCGAGCTGGAGTCCGACAAGGCGACGATGGAGGTGCCCAGCCCCGCCGATGGCGTGGTCTCCGCCGTCACGGTGAAGGAGGGCGACCGGGTGTCGATGGGCGCGCCGATCCTGACGCTGGAGGCTGCGGGCGCGGGCGAAGCGCCCAAGGCTGAAGCGCCAAAGTCGGCGGCGCCCGCCGCCGCTGCGGCGCCCGCCGCCGCTTCCGCCCCCGTCTCCGGCCCGGCGCCCGCCGCCGCGCAGACCGGCGACATGCACGCCCAGCTTCTGGTGCTGGGCGCAGGCCCCGGCGGCTATACGGCCGCTTTCCGCGCCGCCGATCTTGGGCTGAAGGTGGTGCTGGTGGAGCGCGACCCGGTGCTGGGCGGCGTCTGCCTCAACGTCGGCTGCATCCCGTCCAAGGCGCTGCTGCACGCCGCCAAGGTGATCACCGAAGCCGAGGAGATGGCGCACAGCGGCATCACCATGGGCAAGCCGAAGATCGACCTCGACCGCTTGCGCGGCTGGAAGGACGGCGTGGTGAAAAAACTGGTCGGCGGCCTGAGCGGGCTGGCCAAGGGGCGCAAGGTGACGGTGGTGCAGGGCGTGGGCGCCTTCGAAGGCCCCAACCTCGTGCGCGTGAAGGGCGCGGACGGCGACAAGACCATCAGCTTCGACGCCTGCATCGTGGCGGCGGGGTCGGAGCCGGTGAAGCTGCCGTTCATCCCGCACGACGACCCGCGCGTGATCGACTCGACCGGCGCGCTGGAGCTGGCCGACATCCCCAAGCGCATGCTGGTGATCGGCGGCGGCATCATCGGGCTTGAGATGGCCTGCGTCTATGACGCGCTCGGCTCGAAAGTCACCATCGTCGAGCTGATGGACCAGATCATCCCCGGCGCCGACAAGGATCTGGTGAAGCCGCTGCACAAGCGCATCGAGGGCCGGTATGAGGCGATCCGGCTGAAAGCCAAGGTCACCTCGGTCGAGGCGATGAAAACCGGGCTGAAGGTGCGCATCGAAGGCCCCGACGGCGCCACCGACGACATCTTCGACCGCGTGCTGGTGTCGGTCGGGCGGCGGCCCAACGGCAAGCTGCTGGCGCTGGACAAGGCCGGCGTCCATGTGGACGAGCGCGGCTTCGTGCCGGTGGACAACCGGATGCGCACCAACGTCGCGCATATCTTCGCCATCGGCGACGTGGTGGGTCAGCCGATGCTGGCGCACAAGGCGGTGCACGAAGGCAAGGTGGCGGCGGAGGTGGCGGCGGGGCACAATCGCGCCTTCGACGCCCGCGTGATCCCCTCGGTCGCCTACACCGACCCCGAGGTGGCGTGGGCCGGCCTGACCGAGAACGACGCCAAGGCGCAGGGGATCAAGTTCGGCAAGGGCGCCTTCCCCTGGGCGGCGTCGGGCCGGGCGCTGGCCAACGGGCGCGACGAGGGCATGACCAAGGTGCTGTTCGACCCCGAGACCGACCGGGTGCTGGGCTGCGGCATCGTCGGCACGAACGCGGGCGACCTGATCGCCGAGGCGGCGGTGGCGATCGAGATGGGCTGCGACGCGGTTGACCTCGGCCACACTATCCACGCGCACCCCACGCTGTCGGAGACGATCAACTTCGCCGCCGAGATGTTCGAAGGCACGATCACCGACCTGATCGCGCCGAAGAAAAAGCACTGAGGGGGCGGCGCCCGGACCTCTGGCGGGGTCCGGGCGGGCGCGCAGGGGCGCGCCGCGTTGGCGCTGGAGCGTGATTTCAGCCTGTGAGGAGAGCTGTCCCGGCGCGGGGGCCGGGACAGCGAGGGAGCGACCGGGCGCCGCCGCTTACTTCCTGGCGTTCTTGGTCCGCTCCTGCGAAGCGGTGATGCGGGTGGTCAGCGTCGATTCCGGCGCCGCCGCCTTCACCTTTTCCTTCTTGGGTTTCTTGGCTTCCTTGTTGCCGCGCAGTTGGCCCTTGGCCATGGTGGTCGCCTCTCCCGGCCTTGTCGCGTCCGGCCGTTTGGCCGGAGCGACCGAGCGCGCGCCGGGGTGCGGACGCCAAAAGCGGCGCCCGCGCGCAGTCTCATCTGCTTAACAGGTGCGCCCGGCGCGGCGCGGCGTCAAGGCCCGCCGCCGCCGGCCGCGGCGCCCGTCAGATCTGGTCCAGCAGCGCCTCGCCGGTCGAGCATACCGCGTCGCCGGGCTTGTCCTCGACGTTGAGCTGCCTGACCACGCCGCCGTCGATCAGCATCGAATAGCGCTTGGAGCGCACGCCAAGTCCGGCGCCGGAGGCGTCGAAATCCATCCCCAGCGCACTGGTGAACGCGGCGTCGGGGTCGGCGACCAGCGTCACGCCCGCCGCCTCGGCGCCGGTGGCCTCGCCCCACGCCTTCATCACGAACGGATCGTTGACCGAGACGCAGACGATCTTGTCCACGCCCTTGGCCTTCAGCGCGGCGACGTTGTTGACGAAGCTGGGCATGTGCTTGACGTGGCAGGTCGGCGTGTAAGCGCCGGGCACCGCGAACAGCGCCACCTTGCCGGCGCCGAGCAGATCGGCCGCGGCGATGTCGGCGGGGCCTGCGTCGCCAAGGGCCTTGAAGGTGGCGGAGGGAAGCGTGTCGCCGATCTTGATGGTCATGGGGGAGGTTCCTTGCTTGCACCGTGCGCCGTCATCCGCGCTGCGCGGGATATAGCCGACGCGCGGCCGGGCGTCACCCCGGCGCTTGCGGTCGGCGCTACTCCGCCACCTCCAGCGCCATCTCCAGATAGATCTCGCGCAGCCGCTTGGCGACCGGGCCGGGCTTGCCGTCGCCCACAGGCGCGCCGTCGATCGCCACCACCGGCGTCACGAAGGCGGAGGCGGAGGTGTAAAACGCCTCCGCCGCGTCCTGCGCCTCGGCGATGGTGAACGGGCGCTCCTCCACCGCCATCTGCGCTTCGGCCGCCAGCCGCAGCACCGACGCGCGGGTGATGCCGTGCAGGATGGCGTTGGAAAGCTGCCGGGTGACGATCACCCCCGCCCTGGTGACGATATAGGCGTTGTTGGAGGTGCCCTCGGTCACGTAACCGTCCTCGACCATCCAGGCGTCGTCGGCGCCCGCCTCCTTCGCCGCCTGCTTCATCAGCGAGGCGGCCAGAAGCTGCACGGTTTTGATGTCGCGCCGCGCCCAGCGGATGTCGGGCGCGGAGATCACGCGAACGCCGTCGCGCGCCGGGGCCGCGTCGATCAGCGGGCGGCTTTGCGTGAACATCACCAGCGACGGCTCGGCATGTTTGGGAAAGGCGAAGTCGCGGTCGGCGGCGCCGCGCGAGACCTGAAGATAGACCGTGCCTTCCTCCACCGCGTTGCGCGCGACCAGTTGCTTCATCAGCGCCGGAATGTCGCTCACCGGCGTCGGACTGGTCATCTTCATCTCGTCGAGCGAGCGTTGCAGCCGCTTCATGTGGCCGGGGTTCTCGATCAGCTTGCCGCCGAGCACCGGCGTCACCTCATACACCGCGTCGGCGAACAGAAAGCCCCGGTCGAACACCGAGATCCTGGCCTCCGATTCCGGCACGAAGGCGCCGTTGACATAGACGATGCGCTCCATCGCGCTCACCCCCACAGTTCGGGCGACGGCGGATGCGCGCCCCGGTCATCATAGATCAGCCCAAAGGCGCGATCCTGCGTCAACAGAAGCGGCCCGTCGAGGTCCACCACCTGCGCGCCCTCAGCCACGATCAGCGCGGGCGCCATCGCCAGCGAGGTCGCCAGCATGCAGCCCACCATCACCGCGAAACCCTGCGCCCGCGCCGCGTCGCGCAGCGCCAGCGCCTCGGTCAGGCCGCCGGTCTTGTCGAGCTTGATGTTGATCATGTCATACTTGCCGGCCAGCCCCGGCAGCGAGGCGCGGTCGTGGCAGGCCTCGTCGGCGCAGACGGGCAGGGGGCGCGCCATGCCCGCCAGCGCCGCATCGTCGCCCGCCGGCAGCGGCTGCTCGACCATCGACACGCCGAGCCGCACCATCTCGGGCGCCAGCGCGGCGTAGTCGGCGGCGCGCCAGCCCTCGTTGGCGTCCACGATGATCGCCGAATCCGGCGCGCCTGCGCGCACCGCCGCCAGCCGCGCCAGATCCAGCCCGCCGTCGCCGCCGAGCTTGACCTTCAGCAGCGGGCGATGCGCGTTGGCGGCGGCCTTGGCGCGCATCGCCTCCGGCGCGTCGAGCGACAGGGTGAAAGCGGTAGGCAGGGACTGCGGCGCGGGCAGACCCGCCAGTTCCCACGCCCGCACCCCGGCGCGCTTGGCCTCAAGATCCCAGAAAGCGCAGTCGAGCGCATTGCGCGCGGCGCCCGGCGGCAGCGCGCTCTGCAGCGCGGCGCGGTCCAGCCCCTGCGCCAGCGCAGCCCGCAGGCCGTCGATCTGCGCCATCACGCCCGCGACGCTCTCGCCATAGCGCGGGTAGGGCACGCACTCGCCGCGCCCGGCGCGGGCGCCGTCGCTCAGCGTCGCCACCACCACTTCGGCATGGGTCCGCGCGCCGCGCGCGATGCGAAAGCCGCCAGCGATTTCATAGCGTTCCGACGCGACGCTCAGCGTCAGGCTCACCACAGGGCGTCCACCAGCGCGCCGACGCCCTGCCGCACCGGATCGACGGCGGGCAGCCCGGTCTGCGCCGCGATGCGCCTCAGCGTCGCGTCCGCCGCCGCGTCGTCCAGCGCATGGGTGTTGACCGAGACGCCGACGAAGATCGCCGCCGGGTTGGTCAGCCGCGCGGCGCGCAAGCTGATGTCGATGGTCGCCTCCAGCGAGGGGAGCGGAAAATGCGGCAGGCCGCGCAGATGGGTGCGGGTCGGCTCGTGACACAGCACCAGCGCGTCGGGCTGCGCGCCATGGATCAGCCCCAGCGTCACGCCCGCGAACGAGGGGTGCAGCAGCGAGCCCTGGCCCTCGATCACATCCCAGTGCTCCGGGTCCGCGTCGGGGCTCAGCGCCTCCACGGCCCCCGAGATGAAATCGGCGATCACCGCATCCAGCGGCACGCCCGCGCCGGTGATCAGGATGCCGGTCTGGCCGGTGGCGCGGAACGTCGCCGACCGCCCGCGCGCGCGCAACTCGGCCTCGATGGCCAGCGCGGTGTACATCTTGCCGCAGGAGCAGTCGGTGCCGACCGGCAGCAGCCGCTTGCCGCCGCGCTTCGCGCCGTTGCCGATCGGATAGTCGTCCTCGGGAACCCGCACGTCATGCAGCGCGCGGCCGAGACGCGCCGCCGTCTCGGCCAGTTCCGGCACGTCGGCAAGGCGGTTGTGCAGCCCCGCCGCGAGGTCCATCCCCGCCTCAAGCGCCGCCTTCAGCACGGAAATCCACGCGGGCGCGATCACGCCGCCGCGATTGGCCACGCCCACCACCAGCGTCCGCGCGCCTTCCGCCGCCGCCTGCTCGACGGTCATGTCGGGCAGTCCGCAGTCCGCCTTGCAGCCGTCCATGCGAAACTGGCCGACGCAGTGCTCCGGCCGCCACTGCCGGACGCCGAGCGCGACTTTCGCGGCGAGCATGTCGGGCGCGTCGCCGAGAAACAGCAGATAGGGGGTGTGAAGGCTCATCGCGGTCTCCGTCGCAGCGCACGCAGCGATGTTCACCACCGCGCGCGCCGCAGCGCAAGCCGTCTCAGGCCGCGCGCGCAGGCCCTTGCACGGCCTGCGGGGCGGCGAGCCGCGCCAGCGTGGCGTCGCCGCCCACCTCCTCGGGCGTCGCGCACAGCCCCGCGCGCCGCGCCCAGGCGCCCAGGCGCGGGCTTGCGGTCAGCACCGTGAACGGAATCGCCAGCGCCAGCCCCGCCAGCACCGGCGCCGCCCAGGGCGCGGCCTGCGGCGCCCGGGCGATCACCGCCGCCCACAGGACCAGCCCCATCAGCGTTTGCGGCCACATGGCGCGCGCCGCCTGCGCCCAGCTGACCCGCGTCAGGTCGCGTTGCTGGCCCGACCAGCTGATCCGCCGTCCGAACAGAAGGCCGATCTGGAACACCGTCACCGCGAACGCCGCCACCGGCGCCATCAGCATCGAGAATGCGGTCTCGACCAGCGCGCCCAAAGCAAAGCGCCCGGCGCCGCCATAGCGCGCCACGCCGCCGCGCGTCAGCGCCACGTCGATCCAGCCCGCCACCTTGGGCGCCAGCGACACCGAGAACATGATGAAGAACATCGTCACCGCGAAGGCGAAGTCGGCGCCGTCAAGCCCGCCCGCCCCCGCGCCGGTCAGCATCGCCGCCGCCGCCAGCGTCATCGCCATCCACGCCGGGCCGCCGAAATACATCGCGATCGCCGCGAACACCTGGAACCGGCTGAGCGGCGCCAGCCCGCGCAGGCCCAGCAGGCCGAAATACTGCATGTTGCCGTTGCACCAGCGATGGTCGCGCTTGATGAAGTCCAGCAGCGTCGGCGGGTTCTCCTCGAAGCTGGCGGTCTCGACCGGCAGCACCCGGCATTCATAGCCCGCGCGCCGCATCAGCGCCGCCTCGATCTGATCGTGGCTGAGGATGTGCCCGCCCAGCGGCGGCTCGCCCGGCAGCACCGGCAGGCGGCACTTCGCCTTGAACGGCGCCGTGCGGATCAGCGCGTTGTGGCCCCAATAGGCGCAGGCGTCGCCATGCCACCACACCGCGCCCGCCGTGAAGCTGCGCATGCCATGGCGCATCCCGAACTGGAACACGCGGGCGAAGAAGCTGTCGCTGGGCGCGCCGACCACAAGGCTTTGCAGGATGCCCAGCCGGGGATGCGCCTGCATGATGCGCGTCATGCGCACGATGGCCGCACCCGACATCAGGCTGTCGCTGTCGAGCGGCAGGAAAAAGCTGTAGGCGCCGCCCCAGCGACGCAGGAAATCGCGGATGTTGCCGGTCTTCCAGCCGGCGTTGTCGGCGCGGCGGCGATAGCGCGCGCCTGCGCCCAACTGGTCGCGCATCAGCGCGAACAGCCGCTCCTCCGCCGCCGCCACCGCCGGGTCGTCGCTGTCGCTGAGCGCGAAAAGGTCATAGGCCGCGCCCTGTCCGGTGGCGTCCAGCGCCGCGCGCACCGCCGCCAGCCGCGCCAGCGCGCGGACGGGATCCTCGTTGCGCAGACACATCACCACGGCGGTGCGCGCGCTGAGCGGGCCTTCGTCGGCGCCGTCGTCCAGCACCGGGCAGGCGTCGCGCAGGCCACGCGGCCCGTGCAGCACCCAAAGCCCGATCACGGCGTTCCAGAAGCCCATCACCGTCCACGGCGCGCCGATCAGGAAGCAGGCGAAGATCACCGCCTCGGCGACGCTCCAGCCGCCGATGCTCAGCACATGCGCCACGCCCCAGCCCAGCGCGCCCAGCGCGCAGAGGTTCAGGCCAGCCACAAGAAGACGGCGGCGCAGCAGCAGCGCGCGCGGCTGGAGGCCCGCAGGGGTGAGGCCGTCCGCCGTCTCGCGCAGCGGCATCTCGGCGATGGTGGTCGGCGCGGCGTTCGGGGTTGCGTCGAACATGATGGCGGCGTCTTTCTGCGGGGGTGATCGGAGAGGAGCGACTCGGATGATCGGCGCGCGGGCGCTATGGTGCGAAGCGGCGGGGCGGGCGAGCCTGCGCGATGAGGCGGTGACTGTCGCGCCCGGCGATGTCGGCGTGCGGATGCTGTGGTCGGGGATCAGCCGGGGCACCGAGCGTCTGGTGGCCCAAGGCAGGGTGCCGCAAAGCGAATACGCCCGGATGCGGGCGCCGTTCCAGCAGGGCGACTTCCCGTTTCCGGTCAAATACGGCTACGCCGCCGTCGGCGTGGTCGAGCAGGGGCCGGAGACGTTGCTGGGCCGAGCCGTGTTCGCGCTGCATCCGCATCAGTCCTTCTTCACCGTGCCCGCCGCCGCCGTGATCCCCGTGCCTGACGCCGTGCCGCCGCGCCGCGCGATCCTGGCGGCGAACATGGAGACGGCGCTGAACGCGGTGTGGGACGGCGCCGCCGCGCCCGGCGATCGCATCGCCGTGGTGGGGGCGGGCGCGCTGGGGCTGCTGACCGCGATGATTCTCTCCCGCTTGCCTGGCGCCGAGGTCACACTTATCGACGTATTAACGGAACGTGGCGATATTGCAGCGCAACTTGGCGTGAAGTTTGCTCGCGTAAAGGATGCGCCCGGCGATTGCGACCTCGCCTTTCACACTTCCGCCAGCGCCGCAGGGCTGGCGACGGCGATGGCGACGCTGGGTCCGGACGCCACGCTGGTCGAGATGAGCTGGCACGGCGCGGGCGAGACGCCGGTGGCGCTGGGCGGGGCGTTCCACGCGCGCCGCCTGCGCATCCAGTCGAGCCAGGTGGGGTCGCTGCCGCCGTCGCGCCGCCCGCGCTGGGATCATCGGCGCAGGCTGGCGCTGGCGCTCGCGTTGCTGGCCGACCCGCGCCTTGACGCGCTGATCACCGATGAAGTGGCGTTTGGGGCGCTGGCGGAGCGGTTCCCGGAGATTCTGAACGGCCCCGGCGTGGCGACCGCCGTGCGCTATCCCTGAAGGGGCTTGGAGCGCCGCGCCGCCCCGCCTATGACGGGCGGGACAGGAAGCGACAGGAGCCGCCGCATGTACGCCGTCGAAGTCCGCGACCACATCATGATCGCCCATTCCCTGCCGGGAGAGATCTTCGGCCCGGCGCAGGGGATGCACGGCGCGACCTATGTCGTGGACGTGGCGTTCTTTCGCACCGAGCTGACCGCCGACCGCATCGTGGTCGATATCGGCCGCGCGCATGACGCGCTGAAAGCGGCGCTGAAGCCGCTGAACTATGGCAACCTCGACGAAGCGCCCGCCACGAAGGGCCAGCTCACCACCACCGAATGGCTGTGCCGGTTCATCTTCGACAGCGTGGTGGGCGCGGCGCGGCGCGGCGATCTGGGGCCGGGCGGCGACGGGGTGGAGCGCATCCGCGTCACGCTCAACGAAAGCCATGTGGCGCGGGCGTGGTATGAGGGCGCGGTCTGAGTGCGGGCGACCTTCGCCATCCCCGGCGACCTGAACACCCCCAGCGGCGGTTACGGCTATGACCGTGCGGTGATCGCCGCCGGGCCGGGCGTGGGGCTGGCGCTGGCGCATCTGGCGCTGCCGGGAGGGTTTCCGTTCCCCGACGCCGCCGCCGTGGCCGAGGCTGCGCGGCTGCTGGCGGCGGCGCCCGCCGACCGGCCGCTGCTGGTGGACGGGCTGGCGCTGGGCGCGCTGCCCGAGGCGGCGCTGGCGGCGGTGCGGGCGCCGCTGGCGGCGCTCTTGCACCATCCGCTGGCGCTGGAGGCGGGACTGTCCGAGGCGCAGGCGCAGGCTTTGCGCGCCAGCGAGGGCGCCGCGCTGGCGCGGTGCCGCGCGATCGTCACCACCTCGGCGGCGACGGTGCGCGACGCGCTGGCGCTGTTCGCGCTCGATCCGGGCCGCTTCACCGTCGCCCGGCCTGGCCTGGCGCGCGCGCCGATGGCTGCGGGCGGCGGCGAGACGCCGGTGATCCTGTGCGTCGCTTCGCTGATCCCGCGAAAAGGCCATGACGTGCTGATCGACGCGCTGGCGCTGGTCGCCGATCGCCCGTGGCGCGCGGCGTTCTATGGCGCGCAGGATTTTGCGCCGGATTGGGCGGCGCAGCTGCGCGCGCGCATCGCCGCCGCCGGGCTTGGCGCGCGGATCGCGCTGCACGGGCCGGTGTCGGCGGCGGCGCTGGACAGCGCCTATCACGGCGCCGACATCTTCTGCCTGCCGTCGCGCCACGAGGGCTATGGCATGGCCTTCGCCGAGGCGATGGCGCATGGCCTGCCGGTGATCGCCGCAGACATTCCTGCCGCGCGCGAGGTGATCGGGCCGGGGGCGGGGCGGCTCAGCCCGCCCGACGACGCCGCCGCGCTGGCCGCCGATCTGGCGCTGCCGCTCGACGATCCGTCGCGCCGCCGCGCCATGGCCGCCGCCGCCCATGCCCGCGCCCATGTCATCCCCGGCTGGGACGCGACCGCGCGCGCGATACGCGCCGCGCTTGAAAGGATCGCGCCATGAGCTTCAGCGCCGACTGGCTGAGCTTGCGCGAGGGCGCCGACCTCGCGGCGCGCGACCCCGGCCTTGTCGCGGCGCTCGCGGCCTGGGCGACAGCGCGCGGCGCGCCGGACGTGGTGGACAT
>Ga0210024_1003676_pt1 | contig 12484 bp, 10 predicted proteins | sample CryGeymeta201525_FD_183988 | JGI IMG/M metagenome (GOLD analysis project Ga0210024, IMG submission 183988) | Groundwater microbial communities from Crystal Geyser aquifers in Utah, USA - Crystal Geyser metaG 2015-25 (SPAdes) (version 2) | ecosystem: Environmental > Aquatic > Deep subsurface >... | reverse complement strand
CGCCGCAATGGGTCAGCGCGAGGCAGCCGTATTTCGACGTGCAATACACCGTCACGTCGATCAGCGGCTTGCGCGAGGCGATGCTGCCCACGTTGATCAGCTTGTAGGGATAGTCGCGCTTGCCCTGCGCGATCATCTGTTTGGCGGTTTCCTGCATCCCCAGCCACATCGCCTTGGTGTTCACGGTCATGATGAGGTCCCAGTTGTCCTCATCGATGTCCATGAAGAACCGGGGCTTGTTGAGGCCCGCGTTGAACAGGCCGACGTTGATCTCGCCGAAGGCGTCAACGGTGGCGGCGACGGCGCGCGCGTTGTCCTCACGCCTGGTCACGTCCATCTCCACCGCGACGGCCTTGCCGTTGCCGGCGGCGTTGATGCGGTCCGCGACCGCCTGCGCCTCGGCGAGGTTGAGATCGCCCAGGCACACGTTGGCGCCCTGCTCGGCGAAATGCTCGGCGTTGGCGGCGCCCATGCCGCGGGCGGCGCCGGTGATCAGGATGTTCTTGCCGGTCAGGCGTCGGGGGTCCATGCGCATCTCCTTTTTTGGTCGTGTCATTCCGTGGTTTCGGGTATCAGCGCGTCGGCGCGCTCCTGCGCGCGGCGCAGCGCTTCGCGCGGCGGGACGACGCCGCGCAGCATGTCGTGAAACTCTTCGCCGCAGATCCGGATGATATCGACGATCTCCGGCACCGGCGGGCGCGGCCAGAACTGCAGCTCGTCGCGCCACGACATGCCATCGACGGCGGCGAAGATCGGCGAGGCGCGGCGCACCTCGGGATCGGCGCCGACCGAATAGCGCGGGCTGGTGCGGCTGCCGTTCAGCACATACAGCTTCTGCGCCTCGGGCGAGGTGAACACGGTCAGCGCCTCGGCGGCGGCGGCCAGACGCTCGGGCGCGAGGTTGGACGGTATCGCCAGAACATAGCCGCCGACCGGCGCCACCGGGCTGGCGCCCGGCCCCGCCGGATGCGGCAGATAACCGGTCTGGCCGCAGGCCGGCGACGCCTTGTCCAGCTCGAAATACGGCGCCAGCAGCGTGTAGCCGTAGGCCATCGCCACATGGCCCGCCGCATAGGGGCGGATGCGCTCGTACCACGACATCGAAAGGATGTAGGGCGGCGAATACTTCAGCAATTCCAGCAGGAACTCGGCGGCCCGCAATCCCGCTTCGGTGTCGATGGTCGGGCGATAGCGCCGCGCCGCCAGATGGTCGGTGTCGAAGCCGCCCGCGCAGGGGGCGAGATCGAGGATGGGCTGTCCGAAATCGGCCATCGCCATCAGCACGGTGTGGCCGAGCGCAGTGCCGCGGGCGGCGTTCCACGCGATGCCGTAGCGCCCGCGCTGGGGATCGTGCAGCGCGGCGGCGGCGCGCAGCAGTTCCTGCGTCGTGGCCGGCGGCTTCAACCCGGCGCTGGCGAACAGGTCGCGGCGGTAGAACAGCAACTCCGGCGTCGTCTGCGCGGGCACGCCGTAAGCGCGCCCGCCCCAGTGCGCGGCCTTCCAGCCCGCCGTGTGAAAATCCGCCGGGTCGAGCCGGTCGATGTCGAGCGCGGCGTCGAGCGGCGTCAGCACGCCTTTCTCCACGAACTCGCCGATCCAGGGCAGATCGACGGCGATGATGTCGTAGCGGCTGGTCGGGCGGCGGGCGTTGCGCAGCGCCTCCTCGCGCAGCCAGTCGATGGAGAAGGCGCGCTGGTGGATCTGCGCGCCGATCACCTGCTCGAACTGACGCTTGAGGTTGACCATGACCATGAAGGTCGGATCGCCATGGACCAGAACCCGCAGCCCTCCAGGCGCTTTAAGCGGCGTCGGCAGCACCGGCAGCGGCGGGATCGACTGCGACTCGGCGTAACTGCCGCCGAAATAGTAGTCCTGCGTGGTCCGCTCCTGTGGCTCACCGGCGAAACGGCGTTCCGCCAGCCGCCGCAACCGCCCCGACAACTGTGTCCATTGCGCCAGCAGCTTGTCGCTGGGATGCATCGAGAAGGTCTTGCCGGTCCGGGTGCGCGGGCGCTGGTCAATCAGCCCGGCCTCCACCATCTCCTTCACCCGGCGGGTGGCGGTGGCGTAGGGCAGGCGGCTGGCGCCGATCAGCGCGGTCGGCGTGACGATCCGGGCGGTGAAATGCGCTTGCAGCAGCTCCAGCGCCATACGCAGATGGGCGTCGGACGTCACGAGGTCGATGGCGGCCTCCACCTCGTCAACCATGTCAAGCACGAACGCCAGCATCTCGGCGTCCTCGGTCCGCGCCTGTGGCGCGGCCGGGCCGAACTGCGTCTGGTTCGCCATCGCGTTCATGGTTGGCGTCGCCTCCCTTGCGCGCCGCCGACGGCGCAGCGCCGCCGACATGTCCGCATCGGATGAATCTGATTTTCTCATGTCTCGCCCCTACAGAATGTCCGGATTGGCGGTGGCGGCGTATGCCAATAATATCCATACCGGATATAAAATTATCCAGAAATGATATTTTTAGTGCATTATGGATGGATCGGGTCCGGCACAGTGTCATCAGATCTTCCGGCCTGCGAAAGCGTTCATGAGGAGCGCCAGCAGCCGGAGACGACGCGAGAAACAACCGGGAGGAACCACCAATGACACTTCGCACCGCGCTTGCCGCCGGCGTCGCCACGCTCGCCCTGACGGGAACGGCGTTCGCCGCCGACACGATGAAGATCGGCATCACGCAGAACAATGTCGGGGTGGACAGCTATCAGACCACCTATGAGAAGGCCTTCATCGCGGCGGCGCAGGCCAATCCGGCGGTCGAGGCGGTGGTGCTCGACGCCGGCGGCGACGTGGCCCGCCAGATCGCGCAGATGGAGGACATGATCCAGCAGGAGGTTGACGCCATCATCATCTGGCCGACCAACGGCGAGGCGGTGATCCCCGCCGTGCGCAAGGCCCACCAGGCCGGCATCCCGGTGATCGTGACCAACTCCAACATCGCCGAGCCGGGCTTTCGCTTCGCGGCCTCGTTCTCCGGCCCCGACAACATCACCCAGGGCTCCCGCGCCGCCGAGATCATGTGCGACAAATTCAAGGCCATGGGGATCGAGAACGAGGCCCGGATCGTGCAGATCTCCGGCCAGCCCGGCTACACCACCGCCATCGAGCGCGCCAAGGGCTTCGAGGACCGGCTGCCGGAGGCTTGCCCCAACGTCACCCTGGTCGAGACGCAGCCGGGCGACTGGAACCGCGAGAAGGCGCAGCAGGTGATGGAGGCCTTCCTCGTCAAGTATGACGACATCGACGGCGTCTATGCGGGCGACGACAACATGGGGGTGGGCGCGCTGAACGCCGCCAAGGCCGCCGGACGCGAGGGCGTCATCTTCGTCGGCGCCACCAACTTCGCCGTAGGCTATGAGGCCATGGCGGCGGGCGACTACTGGGGGTCGATCTACCAGTCGCCGGTCGATGACGCCGAGGCGGCGCTGCAAACCGCGCTCGACGTGCTGAGCGGCAAGGACGTGCCGTTCCTCAACTACTTCGACACGCCGAAGATCACCCAGGACAACATGGGCGAGTTCACCAAGCCGGTGTTCTGAGATAATTCGCGGGGCGGCGCGACGCCCCGCGCCTTTCCGCTGCGACGCGACGGGATCCGCCGGGGCGCCCGCCGCGCAAGGCGCGTCTCGGCGGCGCCGATGGTCGGGGCCGCCGATGGTCGGTCGCGGCGACAGACAACGGCGCAACGCCCCGCGCGACGCTCTCTTGAGGGGCGCGCAAAAAGACAGAGCGCAACACAGCGCCAACGACCTCAGGGAGGGGATCATGGCGACACTCACCAGACAGCAGATCGCAAGCGCCGCAGCGAAACAGGGGATCCTGATCGCCTTTGCGCTGTTCATGATCGCGTTCGCCTTCGCCAATCCGAAGTTCATCGGCCTCGACAACCTGTCCAGCGTCGTGCGCTCGTCGGCCATCCTCGGCGTCATGGCGCTGGGGGTGACCTTCGTGGTGATCAGCGGCAATCTCGATCTCTCGGTCGGCTCGATGATGTCGTTCTCGACCGTCGTGGTGCTCGATCTGCACGACAAGATCGGACCGGCGCTGGCCGTCCCGGCGATGTTTGCGATGACGCTCGCGCTCGGGGCGCTGATCGGCCTTCTGGTCGGATACCTCAAGCTCAACTCGCTGATCGTCACGCTGGGCATGTTATCGGCGATCCACGGCCTGACGCTGAGCTATTCCGGCGGCAAGAACATGGACATCGCCGACAAGGCGGGCACGTGGTTCAGCGTGTTCGGGCAGGGGTCGGCGCTGGGCGTGCCGATGCCGATCCTGATCTTCGCGGGCCTCGCCGCGCTGCTGGGCGTCATGCTGTCGAAAACGCCTTTCGGGCGGAAGGTCTATGCTGTCGGCGGCAACGCCACGGCGGCCACCTTTTCCGGCGTGCCGCGCGCGCGCACCGTGTTCACCTGCTACCTGCTGTCCGCCGCGTGCGTTGCGGTCGCCGCGCTGATCCAGGCCAGCCGCAGCATGGGCGCGCAGAACACCGTCGGCCAGGGTCTGGAGCTGGAGGTGCTGGCCGCCGTGATCCTGGGCGGCGCGTCGCTGATGGGCGGGTCGGGCACGATCTTCAAGACCGTCGTCGGCGTGCTGATCCTGGGCTTCATCCAGAACGGCCTGCTGCTGATGGGGCTGCAATTCTACGTTCAGTTCGTGGTGACGTGGGTCATCATCATTCTCGCCGTCTGGCTCGATATCGCGGCCAAGCGCGGCAAGCTCTGGTCGCGGATCGCATGAGGGAGGCGGAAATGCACAAGGGTCGATTGTCCGCCGCGCTGAAGAAGGGCGCGATCTGGGGCTTCATCGTGATCGAACTGATCTTCTTCAGCATCGCGGGAGAATATCTGTCGCTGTCCGGCAAGGCTTTCATGGACTACGACAACATGTTGCTGCTGCTGAAGCAGTCCGCGCCGATCGGGATCATCGCGATGGGCATGTCCCTGGTGATGATCAACGGCAACATCGACCTCAGCGTCGGCGCGATCTTCGCCATCGCCGCCATCGTCCTGCTCGACAGCATGACCTGGCCGATCTTCAGCGGGCTTGGCGACTGGGTCATCCCGGCGGCGTGGCTGCTGGCGCTCGCGGCGGGCACGGCTTTGGGGGCGCTGAACGGGCTGATCGTGTGGAAGACCGGCGTTGACGCCTTCATCGTGACGCTCGGGGCGATGCTGGGCTATCGCGGCATCGTGTTCATGTTCAACGGCGAGAACCCCACCAGCCACCTCAACTGGACGCTGGTCGATATGGCCGAGGCGCAATTCCTCGGCATCCACACGCCGACCTGGTTCCTGCTGGGCGTGACGCTGGCGATCTGGTTCGTGATGACGCAGACGGTGCACGGCCGCAACGCCGCCGCCATCGGCGACAATCGCGAGGCGGCGGTGAACGCCGGGATCCGCGTCGGCCCGCACATGATGATCAACTTCGCGCTCATCGGCTTTCTTGCGGCGCTCTCGGCCGTGGTGTTCTACTCCGAAAGCGGATCGGTGAACCCCAACGACGGGCGGCTCTATGAGCTGTGGGTGATCACCGCCGTCGTGCTGGGCGGCGCCAGGATCTCCGGCGGCTCGGGCAGCGCGATCGGCGCCCTCGGCGGCGTGATCGCCATCCAGCTTCTGCGCAAGGGGCTGGGGCACATCGGGGTCGACACCTCGACGGTCAACCTGGTGATCGGTCTGATCCTGATCGCGGTGCTGATCCTGGACCGGCAACTCAACGTAAAGGGCAAGGGGGAGTTGAGGGTATGACCGATCCGGTTCAAAGTCCGGTTCTGCGCCTGGAAGGCATCGTCAAGACATTTCCCGGCGTGCGCGCGCTCGACGGCGTGTCGTTCTCGGTCCTGCCCGGCGAAGTGCACGCCCTGATGGGGGAGAACGGCGCCGGCAAGTCCACGCTGATGAAGGTGCTGGGCGGCATTCACCGGCCCGATGACGGCGCGATCTACGTCGGCGGCGAAAGGGTCGTCATGGCGGGCCCGCTGGAAGCCAAGGCCAACGGCATCGTCTTCATCCACCAGGAGCTCAGCCTCGCCACGGAACTGTCGGTCGCAGAGAACGTCTATCTCGGCGAATTGCCGCGCAAGCGTTTCGGGCGGGTGGACTGGAAGACGCTCGCGGCGCGGACCAACGCGATCCTGAAAAAGCTCAAGGCGCCGTTCGACGCCCGGACCCGCGTCGGCGACCTGTCGATCGCGAACCAGCAGATGGTCGAAATCGCCCGGGCGCTGACCGTGGACGCCAGGGCGGTGATCTTCGACGAGCCGACCGCGTCGCTGACCGACGCCGAAAAGGTCGTGCTGTTCGACGTGATCAGCGATCTCACCGCGGACGGCGTGGGGATCATCTACATCTCGCACCGGATGGAGGAGATCTTCAAGATCACCGACCGCATCACCGTGCTGCGCGACGGCCAGTATCAGGGCACGGTCGCGACGCGCGACGTCGATGAGGAGGCGGTCACCCAGATGATGATCGGCCGCAAGCTCGATCTCAGCCGCAGCGCCCTCGATCACGAACTGGGCGAGGTGGCGCTGGAGGTGCGCGGCCTCAGCTGCGGCGAACTCTATCGCGACGTCAGCTTTCAGGTGCGCCGGGGCGAGGTTCTGGGGTTCTACGGGCTGGTCGGCGCCGGCCGCACCGAAATCGCCGAGACGCTGTTCGGCCTGCGCGATCCGTCCGCCGGAGAGATCCTGATCGACGGCGAGGCCGTGCGCATCCGCTCGCCCGCCGACGCCATCGCGCGCGGCGTCAGCCTGGTTCCCGAAGACCGCAAGGGCCAGGGCCTTGTCCTGGGCATGAACTGCCGGGACAACATGACGCTGCCGCAGGTTGACGATCTCAAGGCCGGGCCGTTCATGGCCGAAGGGGCGGAGATCGCCATCTTCGATCAGTATCGCGACAAGCTGGATATCCGCACGCCGGGCTGGCGGCAGAAGGTCGGCAATCTCTCCGGCGGCAATCAGCAGAAGATCGTCATCGGCAAGTGGCTGTCGATGCATCCCAGCGTGCTGATCGTGGACGAACCCACGCGCGGCATCGACGTCGGCAGCAAGTCCGAGATCCACAAACTGCTGCGCGCGCTCGCGGCGCAAGGTTATGCGGTGATCGTGATCAGCTCGGAAATGCCCGAAGTGCTGCACGTGTCCGACCGGATCGCCGCGATGTATTCGGGCCGGATCATGCGGACCTTCACCGCCGATGAGGTGACCGAGGACAGCCTGATCCAGGCCATCTCGGGCCTTGGCGACGACCGGGCCGCCTGAGGCCCCTTCCCGCGCCGGGCCATGCTGATCACGGACAATCCCCCACGCTGTCGCGCCATGGTCCGCCGGGCCGGCGACGGCCGCCATCCGGACCGCGCCGCGCGTCGCCTGGGCGGCGGCTTACTGCGGCTTACTGCGGCTTACTGCGGCTTACTGCGGCTTACTGCGGCTTACTGCGGCGTGAGCGGCCAGAACCAAGGGATCGCGACCACCGTCGTCACGCCGACGACGATGTTCATCGGCAGGCCGATGCGCAGGAAATCCGAAAAGCGATACCCGCCCGCCGCGTGGACCAGCGTGTTGGTCTGATAGCCGATGGGCGTGGCGAAGCTGGCGCTGGCCGCGAACATCACCGCCACCACGAAGGGGCGCGGATCGAGCCCCAGGCTGACGGCAAGGCTGGCGGCGATCGGCGTCATCAGCACGGCGACGGCGTTGTTGGTCACCACTTCGGTCAGGATCGAGGTGACGGCGTAGAGCAGCGCCAGCGCCAGCAGCGGGCTTGCGCCGTCAAACAGCGGCCGCAGCCATCCGACGACGAGATCGAGCGCGCCGCTGCGCGCCATCGCGGCGCCCAGCACCAGCATCGACACCACCAGCAGCAGAAGCCGCCCGTCCATCGCGCCCACGCCTTCGTCAGGATCGACGCAGCGCAGCGCCAGCACGATGGCGACGCCGATCAGCGCGAGCGGCAGGATCGGCGCCAGACCCAGCGCGGCGAGCCCGACCACCGCCGCCATGACCGCCAGCGCCACGGGCGCCCTGTCGCGGCGAAAGGCGCGCGCCGCCACCGGGCTGAGCGGGATCAGCCGCGTCTCCTCGATCAGCCGCGCCGCGTCCTCGGGCGCGCCGTCGATCAGCAGCGTGTCGCCGACGGCCAGCCGCGCATCCTCCAGCCGCGCATCCTTTAGCCGCCCGTCCTTAAGGCGGTCGTCGGCGTTCCCGCCCGCGCGATGCAGCGCCAGCGGATAGACGCCAAAGCGCCGCCGCCAGCGCAGCGCGCGCAGGCTGCGCCCCACCACGCGACTGTCGGGGCCGACCAGCGCCTCGACCACGACGCTGCGCCGCGCCTGCGCCGCCTCAAGCCCCTGCACCACCGCGCCCTTCGCCGCGCCCTCGCGAAACCCCATCACCTCCACGTCGCGCGTGCTGACCACGACCACGTCGCCCGCCGCCAGCGCCGCCGCCGCCAGATCGCGCCGCAGCGAGGCGTCGCCGCGGATCACGTCCACCACCCGCCCGCCGCCGCGCCGCAGCGCCTCGATGTCGGTCGGACGCCGGCCGATCAGCGGCGAGCCTGCGGGAATGAACAGCTCCGCCAGCCAGACGCGCGGCGCGCCCATATCGCTGACGCCCATCGCGCCGCCGCCCGCGCCGCGCGTCGGCAGCAGGCGCGGCGCCGCGAGCGCCAGAAACCCGCCGCCCGTCGCCGCCACGATCAGCCCCAGCGGCGCGATCTCGAACAGGCCGAAGGGCGCCAGCCCCATCTCGCGCGCCACGCCGTCCACCAGCAGGTTGGTGGACGTGCCGATCATCGTGCAGGCGCCGCCCAGGATGACCATGTAGGACAGCGGGATCAGCATCCGCGACGGCGCCGCGCCGATCCGGCGCGCCAGCCCGATCACCACCGGGATCAGCACGATCACCACCGGCGTGTTGTTCATGAACGCCGACGCCGCCGCCGCCGCGCCGAAGAACACGCCGACCGCCAGCACGGGCCGGCGGTCGGCGAGCGCGCCCAGCGCCTGCGTCGCCGCCTCCAGCGCGCCGGTGCGCACCAGCGCCGCGCTCAGCACGAACATCGCGCCGATGGTCGCGGGCGCGGGGTTGGCGATGGCGGCCAGAACGTCCTGCGCATCCACCAGCCCCAGCGCCAGCGCCACGGCGGCGGCGCAGAACGCGACCACCTCCGCCGCGCGGACTTCGGCGACGAAGCAGACGAATGTCGCGGCGAGCAGCGCCAGCGCAAGCCAGGGCGCGGCCCCGCCGGGATCGGCGATCATCTCAGCTCACCGCCGGGATCGGCGATCATCTCAGCCCGCCGCCGGGATCAGCGCGCCGAGATAGACGCCGTAGCCGCCCAGCAGCAGCGCCCCCTCGCCGCGCGTCACCCGCGCGCCGGTGGCCGCCACCCAGATCAGCGCCGCCGTCGCCGCGACCATCACCCAGACGTCGAAGGCGATGATCTCCGCAGGCGCCGCCAGCGGCTCGACCAGCGCGGTCACGCCGAGTATCCCGAGGATGTTGAAGATGTTGGAGCCGACGATGTTGCCCAGCGCAACGTCGCCGCGCCCGCGCGCCGCCGCCGCGACCGACGCCGTCAGCTCCGGCAGCGACGTGCCGACGGCGACGATCGTCAGGCCGATCAGGCTGTCGGAGACCTGCCAGACCTGCGCCAGCGCGATCGCGGCGGTCACCAGCCAGTCGGCGCCGGTCACCACCAGCGCCAGGCCCGCCAGCGTCAGCGGCAGACCGCTCCACAGGCCCTTGCGCTCGGGCGCCGGATCGTTCGCCGCGTCCGCGCGCCGCCGCTCCGAGGCGTAGAGCCAGAGCAGATAGCCCAGCAGCGCCGCGACGAAGCCCGCGCCCACGACGCGCCCCAGATCGCCCCACAGGATCGCCGCGAGGCCGATCAGCGTCGCCGCCGCCAGCGCGGGGCCGTCGCGGCGCAGGCCGCGCGGCTCGGCGTCCACCGGACGGATCAGCGCCGCGACGCCCAGGATCAGCAGGATGTTGCAGATGTTGGAGCCGACGATGTTGCCGACCGCGACGCCGGGCGAGCCCAGCAGCGCCGCCTGCACGCTGGTCACAAGCTCCGGCGTCGAGGTGCCGAAGCCGACCAGCGTCAGCCCGATGATCAGCGGCGAGACGCCGAGCGCGCCCGCCGTGCGCACCGCCCCGCGCACCAGAAGCTCGCCGCCGATCACCAGCCCCGCGAGGCCGCCGAGGATCAGGAGGATGTCGCTCACGGGATGGCTCTCCGCATAAGGAAAGGGGTCATTGCAGCGCGTCCAGCAGCGCGAGCGCGACCGCGATGGTCACGCCCACGCCCGCGCCGAAGGCGATCCCGAAGCCGGTCAGCCCCACGACCACCCCGGCGAGGGCGGCCAGCCCGTCGCGCTCCAGCAGCGCAAGGCCGATCAGGGTCAGGCCGAGGCCGGGCAGCATGTTGCCGAACGGCAGCGGCAGGAACAGCGCCACCGCCATGGCCAGACCCAGCAGGCCGAGCACGCGCTCGCCGGCCGGGGCCGTCACGACCGCAAGGCGCGGCCGCAGCACCCGCTCCAGCCGGGCGAGCGGTTTGGCCATGGCGCGCGTCATCCGCTCGAAATCCGCCCGCGCGATCGAGCGGACGCGCAGCGCCGCCGGCAGCCACGGCGCCGGGCGCCCCGCGACAAGCTGCGCCGTGAGCAGGATCAGCGGCAGCCCGACAAGGAACGACAGCCCCGGAATCGCCACCGGCAGCGCGTTCGGCGCCGCCAGCACGGCGATCAGCGCGCCGAAGGCGCGGTGTCCGAACAGCGCCAGCAGATCGTTCAGCGCGACGCGCGCGCCCGGCAGCCGCGCGGCCTCGCCCAGCAGCGCCGAGAGCCGCGCCGACGGCGCCGCCCTCCCCGCGACCGGCGCAGCCAGTTCTCCAGCCATCCCGCTCACGCCCGAGGCTCCGCCAAGGGCGCGATCAGCGCGCCCGGCAGATGCAGCAGCAGCGGCGCGGCGACGAAGATGCTCGACAGCGTGCCGAGCGCCACGCCCACCGTCACCGCCGCCGCGAAACCGAACAGGACCGGCCCGCCGAGCGCCATCAGCGTCACCGACGCCATCAGCGTGGTGCCCGAGGTCATCAGCGTGCGGCGCAGCGTCTCGGTGATCGCCCGGTCGATGACGCCGGGCAGCGGCGCGGCGCGGTCGCGCGCCAGCGTCTCGCGGATGCGGTCGAACACGATCACCGTGTCGTTGATCGAATAGCCCGCGACCGCCAGCATCGCGGCGACGCTGGTGAGGTCGAAGGTCAGGCCGCTGAGCGCGAAAAAGCCCACCATCAGCGCCACGTCGTGCAGCGTGGTCAGGAACGCCGCCAGCCCGAAGCGCGCCTCGAACCGCAGCCAGACATAGACCGCGATCGCGGCGACCGCCGAGACGCTCGCCAGCGCGCCGTCGCGCAAAAGCTCGGCGGAGACGCGCGGCCCCACCGCCTCGGCGGCGCGGATCACGCCGTCGGCGGCGGTCAGCGCGCCCCGGATCGCCTCCAGCGTGGCGGCGTCGCCCCCGGCGCGCACCAGCGCGGTCAGCCCGTCGCCCGCGATCTGCACCGAGGCGTCCGCCACCCCCGCCGCCGCCAGCGCCGCGCGCAGATCGGACGCCGCCCAGCCCGACGCCCTCCCCGCCTCGACCAGCACGCCGCCGGTGAAATCGAGGCCCAGCGCAAGGCCGCCGGACACAACCGCCGCGCCGGTGAGCAGCAGCAGCGCCAGCGAGACGGCGAAGCCGACGCGGCGCAGGCGCACGAAGGAAAAGGCGACCGGCGGGGTCGCGGCGGACGATGAGATGATGGCCATGGGTGCGGTGCGGATCGCCGGAATGGCGCGCGCGGACCTCGTGGGCGGGCGCGCGATGTCGCGCGTCTCGGGACGCCCTGCAGCGAAGTGGGAAGCGGCGCGCGCCAGTCAAGAGGCGCGCCCGCTTCTATCATCGCGGCCGCGACCCGGCGTTGCGCAGGGCGGCGCGCTCCCTTGCGCATCGGCGGATGACCCCGTCCGGCATGGCGCCGGGACGCGGCGCCGCCGGTGCATCCGGGCGGGACCGGTCCTGCGTCGCGCAGGCTCAGCGCGCCGTCGCGCGCGTCCTCGCAGACGAGCGGCGCAAGCTGGCGCGCCAGCGCGACCGCCGCCTGTCCGCCTTCGCCCGTTATCGCGCATCCCGGTCGGGCAGGCCGTTACGGACTGTGTTTCGCGCCGTTTATCGGCCGCCGTGCTCGACTCTGTCATCATGGCCCGGTCGATACGGATTTTTCGTCGGGAGAAAGAGATAAGGCTTCTCCGGCTGGTTCCGGTGCCGAAACATGGGGTGGCTAAGGCTTGCGCAGCGGGTCGTGTTCCGTTAATGTTCACATAAGGCAAGTCGCTGGAAACGTGATCGTCCGCTCTCTCGCGCCCAGTTCGAGGCGCGGTTTTCCGACGATGCGGCCTGTGCGCGCCACCTCGCCGAGAAGCG
>Ga0210024_1003675_pt1 | contig 12487 bp, 10 predicted proteins | sample CryGeymeta201525_FD_183988 | JGI IMG/M metagenome (GOLD analysis project Ga0210024, IMG submission 183988) | Groundwater microbial communities from Crystal Geyser aquifers in Utah, USA - Crystal Geyser metaG 2015-25 (SPAdes) (version 2) | ecosystem: Environmental > Aquatic > Deep subsurface >... | reverse complement strand
GTCCAGTCCGCGGTCCATCTGCATCAGAGTGACGCCGGTCTCGGCATCGCCGGCCAGCACAGCCTGCTGGATCGGGCTGGCACCGCGCCAGCGCGGTAGCAGCGAGGCATGCAGGTTCCAGCAGCCAAGCCGCGGCAGTTGCAGCACCGCTGGCGGCAGCAGCAGGCCATACGCGGCGGTGATGATCAGGTCGGGTGCCAGTTGCTGCAGCATGTCGAGCGCTTCGGGTCGTTTCAGCGAGTTCGGCTGATAGACCGGGATGGCGGCTGCCGTGGCGTGCTGTTTGACCGGACTGGCAATCACGTGGCGGCCGCGCCCGGCGGGTCGATCCGGCTGGGTCAGGACGGCCACGGGCGGAGCGGCATGGATCAGCGTCTGCAGCGCCGGGCAGGCGAATTCGGGCGTGCCGGCGAACACGATGCGCAACTCGGCGATCGGAGTAGATCGGGTCATGAATATTCCGGGGATCAGACGCTGGCGCGCTGTGGTTCGCGTTGCTGGGCCCGCGCTTTCTTGATGCGTTTTTCGATCATGCGACGTTTCAGCGGCGACAGGTAGTCGACGAAGACCTTGCCGTCGAGGTGATCGATTTCGTGCTGGATGCAGACGGCCATCAAACCCTCGGCCTCGATCTCGCGACGCTGGCCGTCGCGATCCAGCGCGGCGACGCGGATTCGCTCGGCGCGCTCGACTTCAGCGTATTCGCCGGGAACCGAAAGGCAACCCTCCTCGCAGGTCTGGCGTCCATCGCGCTCGACGATTTCCGGGTTGATCAACACTTGCGGCTGGTTTCGCTCCTCGCTCAGATCCATGACCAGCAGCCGCAGCGGCTGGTTGACCTGGGTTGCGGCCAAGCCGATGCCGCGCGCGTCGTACATGGTTTCGAGCATATCGTCGACCAGTTGACGCACGATATCGTCGACCGCGTCGACCGGCCCGGCGATGGTGCGCAGGCGCGGATCGGGGAATTGCAGGATGGTGAGCTTGGCCATGATCTGAACAATGCGCAATAAGTGTGTGCAACTACTCGCAATTTTGTGGCTTGCAAGACTGGAAAAAAAGCTACGGACAGGTATGATAGCGCAGAACGTGAGCGCTTCCGGTGCACCGAGACCGGCAGTGGGCGCGGGGCCGGCGATTTGAACTGCCCCGTATAATCGTTGCTGCGAGCGCTGCAGCGCTCGCGCGTACAGGCCACGGCAGGCATGCGTGTCGGCAACCCTGGGAGGAAGCAAATGAGAAAGTTCTGGTTGATTCTGATCGTCGCAGTGATGAGCTGGCCGCTGGTCGCTCAGGAAGTCGAGCTGCGTTCCGATCACCCGGACGAGTACATCGTGCGTGAGGGGGACACGCTTTGGGATATCGCGGGCCGGTTTCTGACTCGCCCGTGGCAATGGCCGGCGATCTGGCAGGCCAACCCGCAGATCGACAACCCGCACCTGATCTATCCGGGTGATCGAATCTCGCTGATCTACGTCGACGGCCAGCCGCGCCTGGTGATGGATGGCACACGCCGCCTGTCACCCGATATTCGGCGCGACGCTGCTTCCGGCCCGATCAAGACCATTCCGTTTTCCGCGATCGCGCCGTTCCTCGACAAACCGCGTGTGGTTGGCAAGGATGAACTGGCCGGACTTCCCTACGTGGTAGCCAACGAGGACCTGCGTTTCGCTTCGGCCGAGCCTTACCGCGCATTCGTGCGCGGTCTCGAAGGTCAGGTTCCCGGCACCCAGGTCACGATTGCGCGCCTCAGCTACCAGTTCGAGGAGATTGATCGCAACGGGCGCGCCGCCCTGCGCCAGAACCTGATGCGCGGCAATCTCGGTTCGGTCCCTGTTGGCGAGCGTCCGGTACGGGTCGGTGGCTGGGGTCGCGAAGGCAAGATTCTGGGTTACCAGTTGTGGGAGGTCGCACGCGCCGAGGTGCTGACGCTGGGCGATCCGGCCCAGCTCGAAGTTCTTGACGCTGATTTTGAAGTGCGGGCAGGCGATTACGTCCTGCCACTGGATCCCTACCTGTATGACCTGACTTTTCAGCCGCGCGTGCCATCATTCACGATTCCCGACGGTGTGCAAGTGATCGGTATCCACGGCGGCGACCATGCGGTCGGTAATTACCAGATCGTCGCCATCGACATCGGTATCGAGCAGGGCGTCGAGACCGGGCACACCTTCTCGGTGTTCCACCCGAACCACAAGGTTCGCGACGATTTCGTCGGCGGCCTGCGCGGTCGCCCGGTCCCAACCGGGGTCAGTGGGCGCGATGTGCAACTGCCCGAGCAGTTCAGCGGCGTGGTGATGGTGTTCCGGGCTTTCGATCGGGTCAGCTATGCGCTGGTGATGGACACGAAGACAGGCGTTCGGGTCGGCGATCATATCGATCACCCAGACCGACGTCTCTGAGTCGCATCACCCCGGTCGGTGTCGGGCGAGGACCATCGGCGATGAACCGACCGGTGGTGCCGGTCGGCTGGCTGAAACTGGCGCTTGTTCCGGGCCTTGGTCCGGCCGCGATCGATCGGCTGGGCGTCGAACCCGCGGACTGGGGCGAACTGCATCAGCAGCCACTGTCCGAATTGCGGCGGCTCGGGCTTGCCGAGCCGCAGGCAAGAAGCTTGCGCGAGCCCGATCCCGAATGGCTGGATCGTGCGCTGGCCTGGCTCGATCACCCGACCCATCATCTCGTCACCCGGATTGACCCGCTGTATCCGCCGCTGCTGGCGCGCATCGACGATGCGCCACCGGTGTTGTTCGTAAACGGCGATCCCGGCTGTCTTCCAGCGCCGCAACTGGCAGTAATCGGCAGCCGCAAGGCCACTCGTGGTGGCCTCGAGATCGCAGCTGAATTCTCCGCCCGGCTGGTCAAGGCGGGCCTGACCGTTACCAGCGGCCTGGCCGCGGGCATCGATGGGGCCGCCCACAAGGCCGCAATCGATGCTGGCGGCAAGACCATCGCGGTGGCCGGAACCGGGCCGGACCAGGTTTATCCGGCGCGACATCGCGACCTCGCCCTGCGGATCGTGGATAATGGTGCCGTGGTGTCCTCATTCGCGCCGGGTGTCGGTCCATGGTCGGGAAATTTCCCGGCCCGTAATCGGATCATCAGCGGCATGAGCGTGGGCGTACTGGTGGTCGAGGCCGGTATCCGGTCCGGTACCCTGATTACCGCGCGACTGGCCGGTGAGCAGGGGCGCGAGGTTTTTGCGGTTCCAGGGTCGATTCGCAACCCGCAGGCGCGTGGCTGCCATCGCCTGATCCGGCAGGGGGCTCGCCTGGTCGAGACTGCCGAGGAACTGCTCGAGGACATCGCGGCGCTGGTCGGAGAACTGGCCGGTGAATTGCGTGCCAGGCTTGACCAGGACAGTCCGGACCCGCACAGCCATGGCGGCACGCCAGGTACCGGACCGTCAGCCGACTCGCCCGCAGGACGGCTGCTGGAGGCGATCGCTTACGACCCGGTTTCGGTCGACGGACTGATCGAACGCACCGGAATGAGCACGCGCGAGATTTCGGCGTTGCTGATCGAGCTGGAATTGGCCGGCCACATCAGCCCACAAGGCGGGGACCGTTACGTACGTTGCTGAACCGTGCCAAAATTCTGCAAGACAACTCCGGAGAATTCGAGAGTTCATGAAAGAAAACATGCTGGACCTGCTGATGTACCTGTTCGAGAATTACATCTACGACGAGCCCGACTCCGAGCCGGACCGGGATTCGCTCAGCGACAGCCTGGAACAGGCAGGCTTTTCACCCGGTGAGATCGCCCGTGCCTTCCAGTGGCTGGACGGACTTGCCGAGCAGCGCCAGCTGCCGGATGTGCACAGCCATACCGCGGACCCGATCCGCCTGTACGACGTCGAGGAGCTGCGGCGCATTGATGTCGAGGCGCGTGGTTTTTTGATGTATCTCGAAAACAGCGGCGTCCTCGACGCCCCCAGACGTGAACTGATTCTCGACCGGTTGATGGCGCTGGATCAGGACGAAATCGGCATCGAGGATCTCAAGTGGGTCGTCCTGATGGTGCTGTTCAACCAGCCGGGCCAGGAAGCCAACTACGCCTGGATGGAAGACCTGATGTTCGACGAGGAAGGCGAATACCGCCACTAAGTCCGTCTTCAAGGCCCGCTGCGGATGGATTTCGCGGTCGGGCTCGTGCCCCGTGCGGCGATCTGATTCGACGGATCGGGGCCATTTTCCTGCTCAGGATTGCGTTTCGGGTTGACATTCGGTCGCCTGCCTGTCAACAATCCGGGCCAATTCGTGTTTGCAGGCATCCATGGCAAAGAATCTGCTCGTCGTCGAGTCGCCGGCCAAGGCGACGACCATCAACAAGTATCTCGGACCGGATTTCGAGGTTCTGGCCTCCTATGGTCACGTCCGCGACCTGGTTCCACGCGAGGGCGCGGTAGACACCGAACATGATTTCGCGATGAGCTACGAGATCATCGACCGCAACCGCAAGCACGTCGACCGGATCGTCAAGGCGGCCAAGGGAGCCGAAGCCATTTACCTTGCGACTGACCTTGATCGCGAGGGCGAGGCGATCTCCTGGCATATTGCCGAGATTCTGAAGGAACGCGGCATCAACGGCGCGATCCCGATCCACCGCGTGGTGTTCAGCGAGATCACACCGAAGGCGATCAAGCAGGCGATCGCCAAGCCGCGTGGCCTGGCCAATGCGCTGGTCGACGCGCAGCAGGCGCGACGGGCGCTGGATTACCTGGTCGGCTTCAATCTGTCGCCGTTGTTATGGAAAAAGGTGCGACGCGGTCTGTCGGCCGGGCGGGTGCAGTCACCGGCGCTGTGCATGATCGTCGAGCGCGAGGAAGAGATCGAAGCTTTCGAGGCGCGTGAGTACTGGAGCATCGAGGCCGACCTCGGGCCCGATTCAGAGCAGGCCTTCCAGGCCAACCTGGTGCGTCTCGACGGTGACAAGTTCGAGCAGTTCGACATCACCGACGAGACTCGCGCCCGTGCCGTGACCGCGGCGATCGAAGCGACAGCGCAGGGCCGGTTCACCGTTGCCCGGATCAACAAGCGCCAGCGCCGTCGCCGGCCGCAGCCGCCGTTCATCACCTCGACCCTGCAACAGGAGGCCGCACGGCGCCTGCGCATGACCACGCAGCGCACCATGCGCGTGGCCCAGCAGCTCTACGAAGGGGTCAATATCGGCGGCGACAACCAGGGGCTGATCACCTATATGCGTACCGACTCGGTGGCGTTGGCGCAGGACGCCATCACCGAGATTCGCAGCACCATCGGCAAGGAATACGGCTCGGACAGCATTCCTGACAAGCCGAACTACTACCAGTCCAAAAGCAAGAACGCGCAGGAAGCGCACGAGGCAATCCGCCCGACCTCGGCGGCACTGACGCCGATCCGGCTCAAGGCACACCTGAGCGAAGAGCAGTACCGACTCTACCAGCTGATCTGGAACCGGACCGTGGCCAGCCAGATGAATCCAGCCGTCTACGACACGGTGCAGGCCGAGTTCGATGTTGGTGATGCGACCTTCCGCGCCAACGGTTCGACCCTGATCGATCCGGGCTTCCTCAAGGTGTATGCCGACACCCAGACCGAGCAGGACAACGCGCTGCCACCGCTGGAAGAGGGTGTCGCCGTGCCGCTGCTGCAGATCCGGCCCGAGCAGCACTTCACCGAGCCACCGCCGCGCTTCTCCGAGGCCAGCCTGGTCAAGGCGCTGGAGGAGTACGGTATCGGCCGGCCGTCAACTTACGCATCGATCATCCAGACCCTGAAGGACCGCGAATACGTCGAGCTGGAGAATCGACGCTTCACCCCGACTGCCACCGGGCGCGTGGTGGCGAAGTTCCTGTCGCAGCATTTCGATCGCTATGTCGACTACGATTTCACCGCGCGGCTCGAAGACGAACTCGATGCGATCTCCCGGGGTGAGCATGACTGGGTGCCGCTGCTCAAGGAATTCTGGCAGCCATTCATCGACCGGGTCCACGAGAAGGACGAGACGGTCAGTCGCCAGGAAGCGCAGCAGGCGCGCGAGCTTGGGACCGATCCCAAGACTGGCAAGCCGGTCATCGTTCGCCTTGGTCGTTTCGGACCCTATGCCCAGATCGGCTCGGCCGAGGACGAGGACAAACCGCAGTTTGCAGGCCTGCGTCCGGGGCAGAAGATGGAAACGATCACGCTGGACCAGGCGATGGAGCTGTTCAAGCTGCCGCGCGAGCTTGGTGAGACCGCTGACGGTGAGCCGGTCCAGGCCAACATCGGCCGCTTCGGACCCTACGTCCGCTATGGCAAGCGCACCTATGTTTCGCTCAAGGAGCATGACCCGCACGAAATCACGCTGGCGCAGGCGCTGGAACTGGTCGCTGCGCACAAGCAGATGCTGGCCGAACGAGTGATCAAGAACTTTGCCGAGGCCGGTATCGAAGTGCTCAAGGGTCGCTACGGTCCCTACGTCACCGATGGCAAGCGCAACGCCAGCGTGCCCAAGGACGCCGAGGCTGCCGATCTGACGCTGGAGCAGTGCCAGAAACTGCTTGACGAGGCTCCGCCGCGCGGCCGTCGTGGCAAATTCGGCAAGAAGAAGGCGAGTGCCAGGGCTGATTCGAAAAAAACTTCGAAGAAGAAAGCAGCGAAGAAAAGAAGTTCGAAGAAGAAAGCTTCGAAAAAGAAGAAGTCGAAGAAGAAGGCGGCAACGAAGAAGACGGGTTGATCACCCGTCTTCATTCGCGCAGGCTCTTCGACTGACCAAACGACCAGACGACCAGACGACCAGACGACCATGCTCCAACCCGTCAAGACCTTCCTGCTCGAACTCCAGGACCACATCTGCACGGCCTTTGAAGGCTGCGATGACGGGTCGCGGTTTCGCGAGGACGCCTGGGACCGCGCCGAAGGCGGCGGGGGTCGAACCCGGGTGCTGGAAGGCGGTCGTGTGTTCGAGAAGGGTGGGGTGAACTTCTCTCATGTCCACGGCGAATCGCTGCCGGCGGCGGCCAGCGCTCGCCGACCGGAGCTTGCCGGTCGCAGCTTCGAGGCCCTGGGCGTCTCGGTGGTGATGCATCCGGTCAATCCCTACGTGCCGACCAGCCACGCCAACGTGCGTTTCTTCATCGCCGACAAGCCCGGCGAGGATCCTGTGTGGTGGTTCGGTGGTGGTTTCGACCTGACGCCGTACTATCCATACATCGAGGACTGTCGCGCCTGGCATCGAGTGGCACATGCACTTTGTGCCCCGTTCGGCGACAGCGTTTACGCCGAGCACAAGCGCTGGTGTGACGAGTACTTTTTTCTGCGCCACCGCAACGAGACCCGCGGCATCGGCGGCCTGTTCTTTGATGATCTCGATGCATGGGGATTCGAGCGCTGCTTCGACTACATGCAGGCTGTCGGCCGCGGCTATGTCGAGGCCTACGTGCCGATCGTGAACCGGCGCAAGGCGACCGAGTACGGTCGGCGCGAGGTCGATTTCCAGCGCTATCGCCGCGGCCGCTATGTCGAGTTCAATCTGGTCTATGACCGCGGCACCCTGTTCGGACTGCAGTCGGGAGGCCGCGCCGAGTCGATCCTGATGTCGTTGCCGGCCGTGGCTCACTGGCGCTATGACTGGAAGCCGGAGGCGGCTTCGGCCGAGGCCGTGCTGGCCGACTGCCTGCGGCCAAGGGACTGGCTGGGTGAGGGGTAGTGGGTTGAGGCCGGTTTTTCGTTGCTGAATGCCTGAAAGCGCTGTCACCCGCGGGGCGACCTGCTTTTGACGGGGGAAAAGTAGGCAAAACCGCCCGTGCCGGCGAAGCCGCCTGGCGTCTTGCGCCGTGTCTTTCCGGGCGATTGTGAACAACTGCCTTTTTCAATTCCGTTGATGAGTCTCTGCCAGGCGAACAGGCTCCGAAATGCCCCAGGTGCCGAAAGCGCGCGATAATCGGGCCCAGACGAGCAGAAAGGTCAGCACCGATGATCGGTTATGCACTGAAGAACGGACGACTTGCGGCTGTCGACGCGCCATTGAAGGAACTCGATCGCCTGGTCTGGGTCGATCTTTATCGCACCGATCCGGACCAGATCCGGCGACTTGAAGCGCTGCTGGATTTCAACATTCCGACCCGCGACGAGATGGAGGAGATCGAGATCTCCAGCCGGCTTTACGAGGACAACGACACCCATTATCTGACGATCACATTACCGGCGCGCGCCGGGCAGGATGATGCCGAAATGGCGCCGGTCAGTTTCGTGCTGACCGACTGGCTGTTGATCACCGTGCGTAGTACCGAACCGCGTGCCTTTCACACCTTCCCGCTGCGTGCCGCGCAAGCAGACCTCGGTCTGGATGGCCCGGCAACGCTGCTGCTGGCGCTGCTGGAGGCCATCGTCGACCGGCTGGCCGACCTGCTGGAATCGAACGCGCGCGAGATCGATTCGATTTCCTCGACGATCTTCGATCGCGCTGCGCTGCAGCGTGGTTCGGGCGGAGGGGACAAGAGTTCGTTTCAGCAGGTGCTGGGCCGACTCGGCGGCCAGGGTGATCTGTTGTCGGACCTGCGCGAAAGCCTGATGACGCTGGCGCGAGCCAGCGGTTACCTCGGCATGATCTGGCCGAAGCTCGGCGATGTGCCGCAGGAGAACCGCGAGCGGCTCCAGACCCTGAGCCGGGACGTGCAATCGATCAGCGAGCACGCCAGCTTCCTGACCCAGAAAGTGACCTTTCTGCTCGATGCCACACTGGGCATGATCAACATCGAGCAGAACGCCACGATCAAGATCTTCTCGGTGCTGGCCGTGGTGCTGCTGCCACCGACCATGATTGCCTCGATCTACGGCATGAACTTCGAACAAATGCCCGAGCTGTCCTGGCCGTACGGCTACCCGCTGGCACTCGCGATGATGCTGGCCGCGGCGGTGCTGCCGTACGCCTGGTTCAAGCGCAAGGGCTGGTTATAGGGGGCGTTTCCAGGTTTCATGTGTCGGATTTCAGGTTTCAGCACGGGGCCTTGAGGGGCGTAATTTTTCAACGGCGCCGCAGCCTGAATCCGGTCTTCCAGATCCTCGACCCTTCCCCGAGACCCGAAGCCGCGCTGTCAGGTCCGATCCATCGGCGGAATGTCGGGGGCGAAGTCGAAGGAGTCGTAGTGCAGATGGACTTCGCTGCCGCCGGCAGCGAGGATGGCGCGGCGACCGGCATGGACCATGGCGGGCGGGCCGGACATGTAGACCTCGAACGGGGCGAGATCGGCATGATCCTCGATCAGGGCGTCGTGGACGAAGCCGCGACGACCGCTCCAGTCCCCGGAGGGTTCCGACAGCACCGGTACGAACCGGAACTCGGGGTGGCGCTGTCCGAAATCCGCGATCAGTTCGCGCGCATACAGGTCCGACGCGGTGCGCACGCCCCAGTACAGGATCAGCGGGCGGGTATCGCCGGCATGAATCAGATCTTCGATCATCGCCTTGAGTGGTGCGAAGCCGGTGCCGCCGCCCATCATCAGGATCGGTCGCGGACTGCCGAGCCGGACGAAGAACATTCCCAGCGGACCCTCCAAGCGCAGGATTTCTCCGGCCTGCATGGTTTCGAACACATGCCCGGTAAAGCCGCCGCCACTGACATGCCGCACATGCAGTTCCAGGAATTCCGTTTCGCTGGGCGGAGATGCGATCGAGAACGCGCGGCGCTTGCCGCCCGGCAGCAGGATGTCCATGTATTGACCGGCCAGAAACTGCAAGCGTTGGCCGCGCGGCAGCTTCAGTCGCAGCCGGCGTACCGTGGGTGTCAATTCGTCGATCGATTCGACCCGCGCCGGCAGCAGACGAACCGGGATGTCGGCGACCTGCTCGATTTCGATCGCCTCGATTTCGATGTCGCCGTCGGCCACGGCTTGACAGGCGAGCATGCGCCCTTCGGCCAGATCCTCAGTATCGAGCGCGGCCGGCGGGTTGAATGGATAGCGAACCTCGCCTGTGACCAGCCGGCATTTACAGCTGGCACAGGTGCCGTTTCTGCAGCTGTAGGGCAGCATCACGCCCTGGCGCAGGGCCGCAGCAAGCACGGTTTCGTCCGGTCGAGCGCGGAATTCGTGGCCGCTGGCGCGGTTGATGATTCTGTTCTGAGCCTGGGTCAAGAGTCGTGTTCCGTAGTGCCGCAGCGGGCACGATACAATCAGTGGCGCTGCGGTATTCCCTTTTGCAAACTCCATTCTAAAGAATCAGACGTGATCGAATCCGCTTTCCTCAAGCCCCTGCTGTTTCCCGCATGAATGTCAGTCCATCCGCATTGCCGGTAGCCGCCCCGGTACCACTGCAGCCCTGGCGCTACCTGTACCGTCTGCCGCTGGTGCTGCTGGTGACGCTGTTCGGGGTGCCGCTATTGCTGCTATTGCTGCTACCGGGCCTGCGCGCGATCCAAATCGGCGAAAAGAACCTCCGCCACCGGGTTCAGCGAGGCTATGCGCGGCTGCTGGTCGCGGCATTGGGTATGCGCCTGAAGATTGCCGGCAACTTACCGCAGCCGCCATACTTGCTGGTCGCCAATCACATCAGCTGGTTCGATATTCCGTTGCTGCATGCCCTGGTGCCATTGTGGCTGGTGGCCAAGGACGGGATTCGTCGCTGGCCGCTGGTCGGGGCGTTGGCACAGGCGGTGGGCACCATCTTCATCGCCCGGGGCAACGAGGCTTCGCGTCTTCGCGCGGCGCGACGGATGGCCGCACTGCTTCGCCGCGGCGAGGTGGTTGGCGTATTTCCCGAGGCCGGGATCGATCCGGCTCGGGGCGTCGGTCGGTTCCATGCGCGGCTGTTTGCTCCGGCGCTGCGTGCCGATGTGCCGGTGGTGCCGGTCGCGATTCGCTATTGGCGCGACGGCGATATTCATGACGAGCGTGTTTTCGGACCCGGCTCGAGTTTCCTCGGCCTGATGCTCTCGATGCTGGGTCGGGCACCCTGCGAGGCGCAGGTGCTGCTGGGTTCGGCGATCCTGCCGGCCGGCAGGACCCGCAGCGAACTGGCCCGGCAGAGCGAGATCGAGGTAAGGAGAATGTATGACCAGCAGCCCGATGGCTGACCGTGCCCCCGGGCCGGGACCGTTTGCCCCACGCGGCTTGCTGACCAATGCGCATCTGCAATCGATCCTGAGCTCCAGCCCGTGGCGCAAACGGTGCGTGCGGCAGCGTTCGATCGACTACCGGAGGCGTTCGCGACGTGAGGTGGTATCGACGCCCTGCGGGGCGCATCTACTGGGCTACCGGGCGCACGCCGCGGTGTCCAACGGGGCGCTTGCAGTGCTGCTGCACGGCTGGGAGGGCAGCGCGGAATCGAGCTACCTGCTCGATACGGCGTTGGCACTGGATGCTGCCGGCTTCGACACCTTTCGCCTGAATTTCCGTGACCACGGCGATTCGCATCATCTCAACGAGGGGCTGTTTCACAGCTGTCGGCTGCAGGAAGTGCTCGAGGCGGTCGGCCAGATCGCCGCAGGGCATCGCCGCGGCCCGGTGTTTCTGGCCGGGTTTTCGCTCGGCGGAAATTTTGCGCTGCGGATTGCGCGCCAATCACCGTCGATCGGGCTTTCGTTGCAGCGTGTCATTGCCGTCAGCCCAGTGGTACGGCCGCGACACGTGCTCGACGCTCTGGCCCGGGGGCTGCCGATCTACGAGGCCTACTTTGTGCGCAAGTGGCGCCGCTCACTGCAGCACAAACAGCGCCTGTTCCCGGAACGGTACAATCTCGACAGATGGCTTCGTCACCGCCGGCTGGACCAGCAGACGCGCCAACTGGTCGAGGACTACACCGAGTTTCCTGATCTGGACAGTTATCTCGAGGGCTACTCGATCGCCGGCGAGTACCTCGCCGGGCTGGAAACCCCGAGCCTGATCGTGACCGCAGCCGATGATCCGATCATTCCGATCGGTGACTTCGATACGCTGGCGCGGCCGGCAGCGCTGGATCTGGAGATCTGGCCGTTCGGAGGACATTGCGGATTTCTCGCCAACTGGCGGCTGGAGTCCTGGATTGAACAACGTATCGTGAGTGAACTATGTCAGCACCTGACGCCGGCCTGAGCCGGCAAGCCGCCCAGCTGTTCCGCGCTGGCCGTCTCGCAGAAGCCGAGCCACTGCTACGCAAGCTGGTCGAGACCGAAGCCTCGGAATGGCAACATGCTCTGTTACTGGGCCTGTGCCGTCAGGCGAGGGGCGATCAGCATGATGCTCAGCACTGGTTGGAGCACGCCGTGCAGCTTGCCGATGGCCAGCCGACCACGCACTATTACCTCGGCCGGCTGCATGCCGAGGCCGGCCGCGTCGGCGAGGCGCGAGAGCAGTTTGCGCAGGTCGTCGCGATCGATCCGAACCACGTCGATGCGCGCACCGAGATGGCCCTGCTGGCTCTGGATCAAGGCGATGCTGATCGGGCGATCAGCGAGCTGCGTGTTGCATTGCGCGCGAACGAAGCGCATGTTCCGGCGCTGGCCGGCCTGGCGCGGGCGCTGCTGGCCCGTGGCGAGTTGAATGAGGCTGAAT
>Ga0210024_1003674_pt1 | contig 12488 bp, 10 predicted proteins | sample CryGeymeta201525_FD_183988 | JGI IMG/M metagenome (GOLD analysis project Ga0210024, IMG submission 183988) | Groundwater microbial communities from Crystal Geyser aquifers in Utah, USA - Crystal Geyser metaG 2015-25 (SPAdes) (version 2) | ecosystem: Environmental > Aquatic > Deep subsurface >... | reverse complement strand
GCGGTTGTGTTCCGGGCTGCGATAGGCGGAACGCACGATCAGGGGCTTGCCCAGCCGGTCGCGCAGCGCCTGCAGCTTGTCGAGCGCAGGTTCGTTGATGAGCAGCTTGCCGGTGCCCCTGCATGCTATTTCGGCCGGGCTGAAATTCGGCCAGCGCCAGTTACTCTCCGGCACGTCGCGCCAGTGGCGGTGGAAAGTCGTCGTCATGGGGTCCTCCGAAAACAGAAAACCCGCCTCGAGGGCGGGTCATTGCGGGCTGATGATGGGAGATGGAAAGCGATTACGGGCTGCCGCCGAAGATCTTCAGCTTGATGGCGATGCCCGCGAGCAGCGCCAGCATGACGCCGGTGGTGATCATGCGAACGGCGGTCTGCATCGCCGTGCGCCGCACCAGACGGATGCAATCCACCAGGGAGCGCAGGTCGCGGATGTCGAGCGCGGCCTCGTCGCCGTCGAGACCGACATCGGCCAGCGCGCGCTTCGCGCCTTCCTCAGCGGCGCGGGTCAGGATCGCCTCGAACTCGGCGTCGGGCATGCGCACGAAGCCCTCGGATCGGGGTGGGTTCATAGGATCCTCCTCCCGCCGTTCAGCCGACCTTGCAGCCCCAGAAGGATGTGTGGTCGGCGGCGAAGTAGCCGTCCGCGACCCGGAAATACCCCTGCAGCTCGACGGTATCGCCCGCAGTCAGCGGCACCATGGTCTGCAGCCAGATCGCGGTGGCGAGCGAGACGTGGGTGGCGGAGATTTCGCCGAGGGAGCCGCGGATTTCGGTCGTGCCGTTCAGCACGAGCCGCCCGCGCATGCGGGCCGTGGCGCTGGCGTTGATCTTGTAGAGCAGCGTCGCACCGAAAAGGTAGGTGCCGTCGACTGGGGCGACGAAATGGTTGTTCGCGGCGTCGAAGGCTCCTTGGTCGTTGTAGTCGGTGTTGTTGAGGCCGATCTTCGTCCAGGTCCCGACGCCGACGTAGTTGTCGTAGTTGGTGTAGGCCTTGAAGCGTGGCAGCCGGGGCTGATCGACGATGCCGGTGGCGTTGTCGACGCTGAGCCCGTCGAAGAAGGTGCTACCGTCGGCCGAGACCGCGAGGCGGAATCGGTCGGAGGCGAAGAGGCCGACCAGCGCCTTGGTCACGAAGTTGGTCTGCAGCGTCAGGCCAAGATCGTCGCCCGCCGCCTCCTTGTTCATGGTGTAGAAGAGATCGCCGGTCCCGCCTTCGGCGACAGTCTTCGCTGTCCAGAGCGCCGCGTTCAACTTGGCCGAGAACGGGTTCGACGCATCTGCCGTCGTGCCGACCCCGAGCAGCGCCATGTTCTGCAGCGCCGCCGGTGTGGTCCCAACCCAGTCAGACCCGTCGTAGACCAGCAGGAGGCCTTCGTCCTCCACCCACGCTCGCCAGCCGGTGCGTGGTGGCAGACGCAGCCAGGCGCCATCGGTCCAGATCGCAACGTTCAGGTCCCAGCCTGCCCAGTCGCCCGTTGCGGCGGAGGCGACGATGTATCGGTCGCCGTCGCCGGGGCTTCCGGGCGGCGCGGTCAGGTCCCGGTCGAGGATGGAGAGCTGCACGAGCCCGTCGAGCAGCCGCAGCGCCTCGTTGTGGGTGACATGCTTCTGGGCCTGCGCCGCCAGAATGTAGGGTAGCAGGAGATGGGTCGTGGCGTCGGACATGGGAAAGGCCTTCAGAACGTGAGGGTGACGGTTTTCGGCGCCCCCCGCCCAACGAGGGCGGAGAGCTGGAAGATACGGATGTCGAGCGTGTCGCCGGGGTCGAGCGGCCCGCCCCAATCGGCGGTCTGCTGGGCGACGGTGTAGACGGCGATGGTCGTGGATGCGCTCAGCACACGTTTCACGCTCGCGCCGTCGAGGATCTCGACCTCGTAGGCTTCGAGCTCTTCTCCGAGCGGCACCTCGAGCCCGCTCCAGCTGTCGGCCGCGAGTGCACGCGACCGGCGCGTCCAGCAGATCGTCAAATCGCCGGGCGTGCGCGACTTTCGCCAAGGTTGCTCGATATGGGCGCCCGAGAATGGCCGCAAACCTGCACCAACCGGTGTGAAACTGGCCGCGACATAGGTCTCGTCGCTGACAGACCGGCTTGCGGGACCGATGCGCCAGTTCCACGGCAGCCCGAGATCGGCCTCGGCAATCGGCAGCGATGCGATGCTGTCTTCCAGCACCACGACCCGCGCGCCGGCAGGCGCCGGGTTGCCCATGGCGCCCTCGGTGCCGCGCTGGCCGCGCAGGAGTCGGGTCAGGCGATACCGGCCGGGCGCCAGCAACTCGGCCGCGCCCGCCTGCACGATCTCCCACTGGCCAGTGGCACTTTCCACTGCCAGCGCGTTGGCACCGCCGAAGAGGGTCAGGTCCGTGACGCTTTCCAGCGTCCCGGTCAGCAGATCGACCACCAGCGCATTGCCGAGGTCGAAGCGCGAGGTGGGGCCCGAGTAGAGATCCGAGACCAGCGCCCCGAACCGGGCGCGGCTACCGAAGGTGGTCAGCAGCTCGAAGCCATCGGTCGAGGGGCTGCGGAACACCGCCATCTCGCCGGGCCAAGGCACTGCGTGCGCTGCAATCAGGGGCCGGTGCGCGGGCTGGTCCTCGGTGAGCTGCGGCAGGTCCATCAGCACCGCGTCCGGCGCACCGAACACGACGGCCCGCGTCAGAGACGCCGCGCGGGGATCGCCGGGTGGCAGATCGTAGGTCGCGCGGTCCTGGCGCACCGCCTCGATGCCGCGCGCCTCGGCGTCGGCGATGGAGACGAGCCGCAGATCGACCAGCCGCCCGTCATGCGCGAGCCGGATCGCGTCGGCCGGATCGAGGGCAAGGCGCGAGGGCGGCAGACGGAACGCCGCCGTCTCGCGCCCCACCCACGCCTCCATCAACGCGCGGCGGCAGCGCCGCTCGGCCTCCTCGGGCGGAACGGCCATAGGGAAGGACTCGGACGCGATGCGCGTCGTGTCGACCGTAATGCGGCGGGCTTCGATGAGCGCCGCGTCGTAATCCTCGTCGGCGCGGGCGACCTGCCACTTCAGCGCCTGCGGCAGTTCGGTCTCCTGGCCGCGGGTCAGTTCCAGCACGTCGCCCTCGCGGGCGGCCACCAGATCGTCGGGTGAGAGGGTGGCGACGGAGGCCCGGCCGCGCATGACAAAGCGGATGACGCCCTCGGTCTCCACCGCGTCGAACCCGAAATGCCGCGACAGCGTGGTGATCGAGGCCCGCGGGCTTTCGAGCGCCGTGATGGCGTAGCCTTCGACCGCACCCCAGAGGCCGGTTACGTCGATGCGGTCCTCGGGCAGCCCCGCGCGCAGACAGAGGTGCCGCACGAGCGCAGCGAGCGACACCGCGCCGAGCCGCCCCGTCAGCCAGTGGCCGAGCCTCCAGTTCGCCCCGTCGGTCCAGACGTCGGTCAGCGCCGGGAAGAATGGATAGGGCCGCGCGTCCCAGGTCCAGGCGGCGCATTCGGGAACATGCACCATCCGGCCGCCGTAGACCGACGACACCGGGTTGTGCGCGGCCTCGCCCCACCAGAGATACGTCGCCTCCAGATAGGCCCGCTGGATCGCGTCGTCGCGCCAGCCCCGCGAGAAATGCGGCGTGAAGCTCTCGGACGACTTCGGGTCGAAGAAGACGTTGGGCTGGTTGGTGCCCCGGTCGATGGCCGGGCAGCCGAGCTCAGTGAACCAGATCGGCTTCGACTCAGGCGCCCATGCCGTCGGCGTGCCGCTCTCCACCCCGCCCGGGCGGTCGTAATGTGCGTTCGACCACCAGGCGCGCAGATCCTTGTAGCGGAAGACCCACGGCTTGGCGGCGGCGCCGTCGGTGATGGGCGTCCGAACCTGCAAGGAGCGGTCGGCGGCGCTGGCATAGAACCAGTCGAAGCCTTCGCCGCCCGCGATGTTCCCCTGCAGATAGGCCCGGTCGTAGATCGCGGGCCAGCCCTCGGCCGCGTCGGCATGCCCGAACCCGTCGCGCCAGTCCGACAGCGGCATGTAGTTGTCGATCCCGACGAAATCGATCTCCGGATCGGCCCAGAGCGGGTCGAGGTGAAAGAATGCGTCTCCCGAGCCGTCGCCCGGCTGGTGGCCGAAGTATTCCGACCAGTCGGCCGCGTAGCCGATCCTGGTGCCGGACCCGAGAATGGAGCGCACATCGCCAAGCAGATCCCGAAAGGCCTGCACGGCCGGATAAGTGGACGCGCCCGAGCGGATGGTGGTCAGCCCCGGCATCTCGGTCCCGATCAGAAAGGCATCGACCCCACCCGCCGCGGCACAGAGATGGGCGTAGTGCAGCACCATCCGGCGCAGACCCCAGTCGCCGGGCGTGCCGATCCAGCTGACGCTCTCGCCCGAGACGCTGAAGCTTGCGGGCGTGGCCGCGCCGAACAGCGCCGCGACCTGGCTTGCGGCCGTGGCGGTCTTGTCCACGGTCCCGGCGTACCCAGCAGCCGGAGAACAGGTGATCCGGCCCCGCCATGGGAACGCGGGTTGACCGGTCTCCGCGGCGCTGTCGGAATACGGGTTCGGCAGCGTGTTGCCGGGCGGCACGTCCATCAGGATGAAGGGATAGAAGGTGACGCGCAGCCCGCGCGCCTTCATCTCCTGGATCGCCTGCACCACGGCGAAGTCCGACGGCGTGCCGCCATAGACCGGGCGATCCTGGTCGTCGCGGCTGACGAGGAAGGCATTGGCCCGGCTGACGCCGTTCACCGACCAACTGGCAGGCGTCGTCGACTTGGCCGACACCTCGACGCCCGGCCGCACCTTGCAGGACCCCGCGCGAAGATCGTCGCCGAACCAGGCGACCACGAGGCTGACACTCTCGACCGCAGGCGCCATGGCCTGCAGCCAGTCGAGCGCCACCACCATGTCCGTAGAGTCGGCCAGCGCGTTCAGGTTCTCGGGCACCGTCGCGCCGCCATCGGTCTTGCGGATGCCGGCCGTGGCGTAGGTGAACTCGCCCGAGGCCGGGATCATGGTGACGGCGCGCGTCAGTCCCTCGGCCGTGTCGGGATCGGCCAGCGGGCGGAAGACCTCGAAGGAGAGCTGCGGCAGACGGTTGCCGTAGTTGCCAAGCGCCAGCTCCTCGAAGACCACATAGGCCGTGCCGCGATAGGCGGGGGTGTTGGCCGCGCCCATTCTGGCCGCGATAAACGGGTCCGCCGTCTGCGCCTCGTCGCCGGGATACCAGCGCCAGGTGACGCCCGAGAGGTCCATCGGCTTGCCGTCAGCCCAGATGCGCCCGATGCCGGTGATCGGGCCCTCGCAAAGCGTCACGGCGAAGCTGGCATAGTAGAGATACTCGGCGGTCCTGACCTTGCCGCCCCCGCCGCCCTTGCCACCGCCCTGCGTGGTGGTCTTCGTCTCCTCGCGGAAATCGGTCGCCCAGATGATGTTGCCGCCCATGCGCATCCGGCCGTAGAGCCGCGGGATCACCGCGCCCTCGGTGGCGGAAGTGATGCGCAGCGTGTCGAGCCGCGCGCCTTCGATGCGCTGCGTCGGCGCCAGCGACGAGATGATCCAGCTGTCGACCACCGAGCCGATGCTGGAGCCGATGAAGCCGCCGATGGTGGCGGCGCTGACGCCGAGGATCGCGCCGCCGATCGAACCGCCAATGGCGGCGCCGGCCGCACCGAGAACGAGGGTGGCCATGTCGGGGTCTCAGCGTTGCGGGAACAGGAAGGCGAAGGCGATGCGCCGCCGCCAAGCGTTGGTGAGCGGTTCCTCGATCACGCCGAGCCGCTCGTAGGCGTGGAGGAAGCTGCCGGGCCCCGTGAGGATCCCGACATGCTTGGCGATGGCGCGGGGCTTCATGCGGAAGAGGACCAGCGCACCGGGACCGGCCTTGGCGGGCGCGACCTCGATCATCATCCGCCGCGCGCCCTCGGCAAGAACCTCGCGCGGGCCGGTCTCGCCCCAGTCCCGACTGTAGGGCGGGATCGGGAACGGCTCGGGGCCGACGACCTCGCGCCAGACGCCGCGCGCCAGCCCGAGGCAGTCGCAGCCGACGTCCCGCAGGCTCGCCTGGTCGTGGTAGGGCGTGTCGAGCCATGACCGCGCAATGGCGACAACGCGGGTGGGATCGGCGGAGGTCACAGCACCGACCCTTCGTGGCCGCCGTCTTTGGTGGCATAGCGGAGAACGGCGTCCTGGCCGGGGATGTGCGGGAAGCCGCGGAAGTTGACGGTGTTGGCGAACTTGGCGCCGCAGGTTTCCATCCGCTTGTCGCAGCCCGCACGGATGGTGAAGGCGTCGCCCTCGGCGATGTAGCGCACCGGCGCCTCGAGCAGGGTCAGCACGGCGATGCCGTCCGTCACGTCATGGCCCAGCACCTCGGTGCGCCGCCCGGCGTTCGCGCCGCTGGTCCATTCGAGCGTGCCGAAGGTGAACCAGCCGGAGTCAAACCCGCCCAGCCCCGAGGCGGTGAAGGCTCGGTCGCGCAGCAGATCGATCACCGCGCCCGTGCCCTTGAAGGCCGGGTCATCCAGATCGACGCCGCAGCGCGCATCGCCGAGCGCGGCGTCGCAGGTCGCCTGGAAGGTCCGCCCGACCGTCTGGCCCAGCACATGCGCCAGCGAGCGCACCTCGGCGACGAAAGCCAGCCGCCCGCGCCGGATCTGACCGATGGCGCCGCGCCGCATCAGCACGCGCTGTCCGGTGTCGGCCCAGTTCACCCGCCAGACCTCGACCTCAGCGTTGTCCCAGCGGCCGTCGAGGATGTCGGTCTCGGTGATCCGGTCCGAGGTCAGCACCCCCTCGGCGTCCTGCGCATCGACCGAGAGGTCCGAGCCCGAGCGGACCTCGGAGGCCGTGAGCCCGCTCTCGGGCTCGAAGTCGGTGCCATCGAAGCTCAGCGTCCGGTCGTGGTCGGTGAAGCCGAAACTCGTGCCGTCCGCCCGCGTGATCCGCCAGCACCAGGCGAGCGTGGTCGTGCCCTCGTCGAGATGGGCCTGCAGGGCGGGATCGAAGGTCTTCATCGGCGCAATTCCAGAAGCGGGATGGAGGTGATCGAGCCGAGCCGCTCGAGGTCGAGCGTCACGTCGAGCACGTCGGTGTCGAAGCGGACCGGCACGTCGAACTCGAAGCCCGCGGTGATCGGGACGCCAGCGCCCGGCGCGCCGCTGAAGGTGACTACGCCAGTGGCGGTGTCGACGGACCAGCCGGAGGGCTGCTCGACCCCGGCGAGCGCGATGCGCACGGTTCCGGTCACCGGCTTGGCGATCGCCCGCGTCCAGGATTGCGCACCGGAGGCGTAGCGCTTCACCAGCTGGAAAGCGGTGGTCGTGCCATCCCCGGTGCCGATCGCCTGGTCGGTGGGCGATGGCGTGCCCGAGGGCAGGCAGGACTTGTGGTCGCCCCAGTCCTTGAACCGGAAGCCATGCAGGCGGCCATTGCGCGCTTCGAAGAAGGCGACGACCGCCGCCAGATCGTCGGCGAGGCGGATGCCATAGGCGACATCGTAGCGACGGCGCGAGTTGGCCCAGCTGGCGTTGCGCTCCTCGTCGCCCGAGGCGAGCTCGACGATCTGCGTGCGACGCTCCGGCCCGCCCCGCGCGCCGCGGCTGATGTTGTCGGGAAACCGCACCTCGTGAAACGCCATCACATGCCCCTCCGCCCGAGCGACACGGCGCGGGCGATGTCGGCCGCGACTTGCGTGCGGGACTGCCGGAAACTCTCGGCGTCACGCGCCATGATGGTGACGTTGACCCCGCCGCCCGCGCCGTAGCTCTGCGCCTCGCGCCGCGACAGCACCCGCTCGCCGCGCTGCAGGATCGCGGGCACCTCATCGTGGCGAAGTCCCGCCATGCCGCCGCCATGCATCCGCGGCGCGTCGGCGAAGGCCATGGCGGGCACCATGCGTGAGGGCCCGGCCGAGCCGACCGTGCCGCCTGCGTGCAGGACGTTGGCGAAGATGCCGCCCGCCCCTGAGAACACGCCCGAGAGCGCATTGGCGATCGGCCCGAGGATGAAACGCCGCGCGGCCAGTTGGGCGAGATCGGCCAGCAGCGAGGTGACGAGATCGCGGAAGTTCAGCTTGCCGGTCCGCACGAACTGGCTGACGGCGTTCTCGGCCGACTGGAAGGCGCTCACGAGACTCTGGCCGATATCGCCGCCGATCTCGCGCGCCTTGCTGGCGTAATCCGACAGCGCCGCCGTGACCGCCTGCCAGCCGGTGACGGCTGCCTCGGTAGCGGGCTCTGCCGCAGCGGCGGCAGCTCCGGCCGCCGCGCCTGCATCCGTCGCGGCACGTCCGGCATCGCCGAGCGCCGTCTCCAGGCGCTCCGCCGCAGCGGTGGTCTCGGCCAGCGCATCGGCACTGGCCTGATCGGTGCCGCGCACCGCGTCGCGCAGCGCCTGCCAGCTTTCGAGCGGCGCGCGGGCCCCTTCGGCCAGATCGCGCGCCGCGCCACGGTAGACATTCGCGGACTCGAGCGCCCGGTTTGCCGCCTCGGTCAGACCGAGATCGGGCGCGGTGAGCGGGTTGTCCTCGAAGGCCCGGTCGAAGGCTGCCTGTGCCGCCGTGGTTGCGGCGGTCGCCGCACCCTCGAAGCGGTTCTCGATCTCGCCGAGGTCGAGGTCCGGCACCAGCGAAATACGGCGCTCGGACCCGAGCGCTTCCAGCCCCTGATTGATGCCGCCGATGAAGCCGTTGATGCGCGACACCACACCGTTCAGCATCGCCTCGACGCCGTCGACCAGGCTGTTGGCCGCCTGGAACGCCAGATCGCCGATAGCGGCGGGCAGCAGACCCCAGATCGCCTTGATCGCCTCATAGGCGCCCTCGAAGGTGTTCGCCGCCGTATTCCCGAAACCGACGACGCTCTCGATTGCGCTCTGCATGCCCGACGCGGCGTCGGCCTTCAGGTCGAAGAACATCGCCGTGGCGGCTGCACCTGCCGCTGCAGCGCCCATCCTGATCCGTTCCCAGACCTCGACCGCCAGGTCCTTCAGGAGCGACATCGCCTCGCCGAAGCCCCCCGCACCGGAGACGAGGCGGGTGAACTGATAGACGAGCTCGCCCGCGCCGACGATCAGCGCCCCGATGCCGGTACGGATCAGTGCGCCGCGCAGGACGACGAGCGCCGTGGCGAGACCACGGACGGAGAGCGCGGCGGCGGCCATGCCAGCGACCCAGCGTCCCGCGAGGAAGGCGGCGAAGGTGGCGGCGTAGGTGGTCAGGCGGCCGATGTTGTCGAAAAGGCCGCGGATTGCGATGCCGAGCGGTCCGGTGCGGCTGGCGACCGTCGCCATGGCATCCGCGACGGCTTCCAGTGCGGGCGCTGCGGCGACGGCGAGCTGGTTCGACAGCCCGCGCCAGATCAGCCCAAGCCGGGAGATGGCGTCGTTGGTCCGCTCGATCTGGTCGGCATCCTGCTCGGAGACCACGACGCCGAAGGCGAGGACGTCCTCGGTCGCCTGGCGCAGCGTCGCGGTGTCAATCCGGCTCATGGCGATCGAGCCTTCCTCGCCGAAGAGCTGACCCGCGACAGCCGCGCTTTCGGCGGCGGGCACGAAGCTCTCGATGGCGGCGTTGATCGCGCCGACCCGCTGGTCCAGCGGCAGCGCGATCAGCTCCTCGGCCGAAAGCCCCAGCCGGTCGAGCGCGTCGGCGGCGGGACCGGTCCCGGCGGCCGCTTGGCTTAGCCGCCGCGTCAGGTCCTTTGTGGCCTGCTCGATGCCGGACATCGAGACGCCCGCCAACTCGCCCGCCCGCTCCAGCGTCTGGATCGACGCGACGGTGGTGCCGAGGGATTGCGCGAGTTTGGCCTGCGCATCGACCGTCTGCAGCCCGGAGCGGATCATCGCCACGCCAGCGGCCGCTGCGGCTGCAACGGCGGCGGCTGCCGCGACCCGGACCCGGCGCGAGAAAGCCGCGAGCCGGGCGTTCGCAGCCTCCATCTCCCGGCTCAGCCGTCCGAAACCGCGCGATCCGGCTTCGCCCACGCCTTCCAGTTCGGCGCGCACCTGCCGTCCGCCCACGGCCGCGAGGCGGACGCTAACCCGTTTTTCCGCCATTGGAGTGATCCATCTGTTCGTTGAGCTTGGCGACCATCACCGCCTCGATGACGGGCAGCAGTTCGGCCGCAGCGAGCGGTGGCACGCCGAGTGCGTCACCGAGCGCCAGCGCCGCCGACATGTCCCAGCCGATCACCGCGCCCGGCAGCACGCGCAGCTGACCGCCGAGGCGGCCGATCAGGTCCCAGACCTGCCAACCCTCCGGCGTTTCCGGACGGTTCAGCCGCGCCGGGCAGTCCGGGCACGGCCCTTGGCAGGCCTCGCAGTATCGCTCGCCCCCGCCGAAGGACCATTCGGCAAGGGCGCGGAGACGTTTTTTTCCTGTTCCAAGAGCAGACCCTTGGAGACGTAGGTCAGCTGGAACGCCTCGAAGATCGGCCAGATGTCGAGCAGCGCGTCGATAGCCTCGGGGTTGGGATTGATCGGCTTCCCGTCGGCGTCGCCGATGCCGTCCCAGGCGAGCACCGCGCGCCGCGCAAGCGCCTTGGCGAAGGCGACCGCGCGCTCCTCGTCGGACGCCTCCTCCGGAACTGCCTCGACGGCGGGATCGCTGCGCGTCGCCACCATCAGCGCGGTGGTCAACGGGCGAAGTTGCACGCGAACGCCATGGTTAAGGTCATACCAGCGCGGGGCGTTGGTCAGGTCGAGCGTGAGCATTGTCTTATGAATCTCCTCTGTTCTCGGGGTACTCGGGAGCCATGGCCCGCCACGCCATTTATGGCGGGCCATGGCGGCGGTTGGATCGTGTCAGCAAAGGTCAGCAGGACCGGTATTGAGTAAGGTCGACCGCCGTCTTCACCCAGGGCCTGAACGGATACGCGTGCTTGCGTCACGCATGACAAGGATAGGACACGGCGAAGATGACGGAGCACACGATCGGGATCGACATTTCCAAATCCCACCTCGATGCATTCGATCTGGAGGGGAATGAGGCGAGGCAGTTCGAGAATTCGGCACAGGGTGTGCGCGCCCTTCAGAAATGGCTGGCCGCCCTCGCGGTGACGCGCATCGTGTACGAGGCAACAGGGCCTTATCATCGTCGGCTGGAGACGGCGCTTTCGGGCAAGTTCCCGCTCGTGAAAGTCAACCCACTGCAGGCTCGGCGCTTTGCGCAGGCCGTCGGAACACATGCCAAGACGGATGCGGTGGATGCGCGCTGTCTGGCGCGCATGGGGGCCGCGTTGGGCCTGGAACCCGACGAGCCCGTTTCGGAAAATTTGCGCGAGCTCCGTGACTTGCAGACGGCACGAGCTGCGCTGATCAAGGAGCGGGGCCGTCTGCGCAATCGCCGCCGGATCCTGACCAGCGCCCTGCTGAAGCGTCAGACGAACGCACGTCTCACCTTGGTCGAACGGCAGCTCGGCGAACTCGACGCCGAGATCGCACGGCGCATTGCCGAGGACACGACGAGCGCACGCAAGCGCGACATCCTCAGCTCGATCCCCGGAATTGGGCAGATTGCCGCCGCTGCCATTCTCACCTTCCTCCCGGAAATCGGTACGCTGGGGCGAAAGCAGGCCGGGAGTCTGGCCGGGCTGGTTCCACACAACAGGGAGTCGGGCCAATGGAAGGGCAAGTCCTTCATCAGCGGCGGACGAAAGCCGCTGCGTGACGCGCTCTACATGCCTGCTCTCGTCGCCATGCGGTTCAACCCGGATCTCAAGGCCAAGTATCTGCAGCTGCGCGAAGCCGGAAAGCCCGCGAAAATCGCGCTCGTCGCGCTCATGCGCAAGCTGATCGAGGTCGCGAACGCCCTCGTCAAAGCCGACCGCCTATGGGCCGAAAAACCCGCTTGCGCATGACGGATACTCAATACGTCTCCACTTCATTCACGAGGGTGGCGGTGCACATCCGCCCGACCACGCTGTCGCGCGCGGCCTGCCAGTCGAAGGTCGCCTGCACGCCCTGCGGCCCGGAAATCTCGATGCGTGGGCGCGGCAGGTAGACGGCGTGCACGGTGAAGGTGAAGCTCTCACCAGAGGGCAGGACGTAGGCGAACTCCATTTCGCAGGCCTCGCCGTTGATCGCCTGCGTCACCAGCGTCTGGTCAGCGAAGCGCACCTCGATCCGGCCGGTGAGCGCTGCGATGCTTGGGTCCGCGCCGTCGATGCGGCCGTCGCTCCGGATGGTCTCGATCCGGTCGAGGTTGTTGGCATAGGTGATCTCCGCCGAGACCACATTGCCGAGCGCCGAGCCGTTGCGAGTGATCGCCCCGTTGAAATGCCCGAAGCGCTTCAGATCCAGCGCGGCAGGCGTTCCGGCACTGGTGGTCGTGCCGACCGTCTCGCCCTGCGCCACCAGCCGCGCCGTGGCGGTCAGCAGCCCCGAGCGCTGCATCTGCCAGGTGATCTGGTCGAGCACGCAGCCGGAATACATCGCGTAGCGCGGTACCTCGGGCATGCCGGTTTCGATCGACATCGAGGGCAGCGTCCACGCCCCCGACTGGAACTCGTGTGTCCATGGGCCGGTACCCGTCGTCGTC
>Ga0210024_1003670_pt1 | contig 12494 bp, 9 predicted proteins | sample CryGeymeta201525_FD_183988 | JGI IMG/M metagenome (GOLD analysis project Ga0210024, IMG submission 183988) | Groundwater microbial communities from Crystal Geyser aquifers in Utah, USA - Crystal Geyser metaG 2015-25 (SPAdes) (version 2) | ecosystem: Environmental > Aquatic > Deep subsurface >... | reverse complement strand
GTACGGAATGATGCAGTCGTATGCAGAAGGTTTCGAAGTACTGGAAAAAGCGCCGTTTGGAATCGACCTCCATAAAGTTTCCGATGCCTGGCAGTACGGCAGCGTAATCCGTTCGTGGTTACTGGAACTGGCTGTGAACGCGTTTAAGGAAGACCCAAAACTGGAGAAACTCGAAGATTACGTTCAGGATAGTGGCGAAGGCCGCTGGACAATCCAGGCGGCAATCGACCTCGATGTGCCGGTTCCGGTAATAACTGCTTCCCTTTTTAGCAGGTTTCAGTCGCGGCAAACCGAATCATTTGCCGGTAAAGTGCTGGCAGCGCTTCGGAACCAATTTGGAGGTCATGCAGTAAAAACTAAAAATCAATAATCTTACGGCAATGGACAAACAATTCAGTTTTAATTATGTCATTTTTGGCGCCTCGGGCGACCTCGCCAAACGTAAACTTATTCCGGCGCTGTATTCACTTTATGTAAACCAGCAGGTTCCTGATAATTTTATCATTCTCGGCGTTTCGCGTACTTCTTATTCCGATATTCAGTACAGGGAGAAAATGAAAGAAGCATTAATTGAATTCAACGAAATTAGTGATACCCGTAAAATCGATGCTTTTGTTGAAAAGCTCTTTTACCAGCCGCTGAACTACGATAACCGTCAGGATTACTTCGACCTGAAAGAACGGTTAACCCAACTTCAGGAAAAAAAGGGAATTCCGGGGAATGTTGTATTTTATCTTTCAACCCCGCCAAAATTGTATGGCGAAGTACCGGTTCACCTGGCCAAAGTTGGCTTGAACAATGAAGATGGCGGGTGGAAAAGGCTCATTATTGAAAAACCTTTTGGTTACGACCTTGAATCGGCATTGAAACTAAAAGATATCCTTTTGAAATACTGGAACGAAAACCAATTGTACCGCATCGACCATTATTTGGGAAAAGAAACCGTGCAGAACCTGCTGGTTACCCGTTTCTCGAATGGAATATTTGAGCCGCTCTGGAACAGCAAATACATTCACCACATTGAGGTAACATCGTCGGAAAGCCTTGGCGTTGAGGGACGCGGCGGTTATTACGACAGCTCGGGCGCATTGCGCGATATGGTTCAAAACCATTTGTTACAGGTGGTTGCTTTTACTGCAATGGAACCACCGGCAACACTTGAACCACAGGCCATCCGGAACGAAATCCTCAAGGTATTCCAGTCGTTGCGGCCCATAAAACCCGGGGAGGTGAAAAATGTGGCCATGCGCGGGCAATATATCGCATCGACGATTAAAAACCAGAAAGTTGCGGGTTACCGCGAAGAACCGGGAGTTGACCCGGATTCAACCACCGAAACGTATGCTGCGCTCAAGTTTTATATCGACAACTGGCGCTGGGGTGGCATCCCCTTTTACATCCGCACCGGCAAACGTTTGCCCACGCGCGTTACCGAGGTGGTTATCCACTTTAAATCAACCCCGCATTTTTTATTCTCGAAACAAACCGATTGTAGCGCATGCAACCAGTTGGTTTTGCGAATTCAGCCCGACGAAGGAATCCTGCTGAAATTTGGGATGAAAGTGCCGGGAACAGGCTTCGAAGTGCAAAATGTGAACATGGATTTTCATTATTCCGACTTGGCACACCAACGAATCCCGTCGGCTTACGAAAGGTTGATTTACGATTCCATCAAGGGCGACTCTACACTGTTTGCCCGGACAGAAGAGGTAATTGAAGCCTGGAAATTTGTAAAGCCCGTGCTTGATGCCTGGAAAAACGACAGCTCTGTTCCGGTTTTTGGTTACCCAGCCGGTACCTGGGGGCCCGAACATGCCGACGATTTAATTGAAGAGAAAAATATGACCTGGCGTTACCCATGTAAAAACCTGGCTGACGACGGAGTGTATTGCGAATTATAATCATGGGAAATTCAATCAAAATATTAAAAAATGCTGAGGATTTGTCTCAATATTTTGTTCAGCAGATAAAGGCCCGAATCGGTGAAACACTTGAAGGTAATTTCTTTACAATCGCATTATCCGGAGGTTCAACACCACGTTCAGTATTTCAATACATGGCCAACAACTTCAGAGAGCAAATAGAATGGAATAAAATCCTGGTTTTTTGGAGCGATGAACGTTGTGTGGCGCCCGAAAGCGAGGAAAGCAATTTCAGGATGGCAAATGAAAGCCTTTTTGAAAAGGCGCCAATTCCGGCTAATCATATTTTCAGGATAAAAGGTGAAACGGAACCTTCTGAAGAAGCTGCTCGTTACGCAGAATTGGTGCAACTCAATGTGACTCCATACAATGAATTTCCGGAGTTTGACTTTTTAATGCTCGGACTTGGAGATGATGGACACACTGCTTCAATTTTTCCCGGACATCAGAAACTTTTTAATAGCGACAGGTTTTTTGAAGTTGCCGAACACCCCATTACGAAACAAAAAAGAATTACCGCCACCGGGAAATTAATCAATCATGCCAGAACGGTGGCATTTTTGGTTACAGGAGAAAACAAATCAGAAATTGTCGCTCAAATTCTGGAAAGAAGACCGGGATGGGAAAAACTTCCTGCATCACTTGTTCAACCCGAAAATGGCGAGCTGCTTTGGCTTCTGGATGAAAAGGCGGCAAAAAAATTATTTACACCACAAAATAAAAAATAAAATGGAACAAAATCTTAATCAACTTTGCATCAATACCATAAGAACGTTATCAATGGATGCGGTTCAGGCTGCGAATTCAGGTCACCCTGGAACTCCAATGTCATTGGCTCCGGTAACGTTTACAATTTATGACCGGTTTATGAAATTCAATCCTTCAAATCCGGATTGGATGAACCGCGACCGTTTTATCCTGTCAGCCGGTCATGCCTCTATGCTTTTGTACAGCGTTTTACACATTACCGGATACGATGTAACAATTGACGACATTAAATCATTCAGGCAATTACACAGTAAATGTGCAGGACATCCGGAACACGGACATACTCCGGGCGTGGAAACGACCACTGGTCCGCTTGGCCAGGGAGTTGCCACCAGTGTAGGTTTTGCAATGGCCCAGAAATGGCTGGCTTCGCACTTCAATAAACCTGGTTTTAATATCATTGATTACAAAATTTTCTCGTTGGCGGGTGATGGCTGCATGATGGAGGGTATTTCGGGTGAAGCTGCTTCGCTTGCAGGGCATCTGGGTCTGGACAACCTGATTTGGATTTACGACAACAACCGCATAACCATTGAGGGAAGCACCAGTCTGGCATTTAGCGAGGATGTGGCAACCAGATTTATCGCGTATGGATGGAATGTACAAAGGGTTGGCGATGCCAATGATTTATTAATGCTCAGTCGTGCTATCCGCATTGCTGAAAAAGAAGCAGGCCGCCCAACACTGATAATTGTGGATAGCCATATTGCCTACGGGGCTCCTACCAAGCAGGACACGCATGGCGCACATGGCGCACCACTGGGCGAAGAGGAGATTAAAGCCACCAAAGCCTTTTATGGTTGGGATGCTCATAAAAAGTTTTTTGTCCCGGATGAAGTAATGCAATATGCCAGGGATATTACTTCCCGCGGGAAAAAACAAAATGATGAATGGAATGAGTTATTTTCACGATACGAATCAGAATACCCCGAATTGGCCAATCAGCTAAAGCTGATTCAGCAGCGGGAATTGCCTGAAGCCTGGGACGAGGCCGTTCCGGTATTTGAAGCAGGAACCAAAATTTCAGGCCGAAGCGCATCGGCTAAAGTACTGAACGCGATTGCATCCAAAATCCCTTTTATGATTGGTGGATCAGCCGATCTTTCACCTTCAACCCTGACGGATTTGAAAAATGAGGAGAGTTTTCAGGTAAACAATTTTAGTGGAAGAAATTTGCACTTCGGCATCCGGGAACATGCTATGGGCGCCATTGCCAACGGTATTTCGTTAAGCGGACTAAAAACGTTCGCATCAACATTTCTTGTTTTTTCAGATTATGCGCGAGGTGCAATTCGACTTTCAGCTTTAATGAACCTACCGGTAACCTACATATTTACGCACGATAGTATTGGTGTGGGCGAAGACGGCCCAACCCACCAACCGATTGAACAAGTTGCTTCGTTACGGGCAATACCCAATTTGGAAGTGATCAGGCCGGGCGATGCAAATGAAGTGGCTGTGCTTTGGAAATATATCATGAAATCTAAAAATATACCGACAGCTTTAATTTTGAGCAGACAGGATTTGCCTGTGTTAGACCGTAGCAAATATGCCTCAGCCGATGGAGCTTTAAAAGGCGGTTATATTCTGGCCGACAGCAAAGATTCTCCTGAAGTAATACTGATAGCTACCGGGTCGGAATTACAATTGGCCATTGAGGCATTTGAAGTGTTGAAACAGGAAGGCATCAATGCGAGAGTTGTTAGTATGCCGAACTGGAATTTATACGAACGGCAAAGTCCGGAATATCACGAATCAGTGTTGCCATCAAAAGTTAGGTCACGCGTTGCGATTGAGGCCGGGTCAACTTTCGGATGGAGAAGATTTATTGGTTTGCCAGGCGATGGTGAAGTACTGGGTATGAGAACATTTGGCGCTTCAGGCAAAATTAACAGCCTTCTGGAAGAATTTGGACTAACAGTTGAAACCGTTGTAAAAGCATCGAAATCTCTTATTAATAAATCTTAAAAATATAAACGTTATGAAAATTGGAATAGCTTCAGACCATGGCGGGTATGAACTGAAAAACCTGCTGAAACAAAGGTTAACCGACCTCAAATATGAGGTGATTGACTTTGGAAATCAAAACTACGACCCCAACGACGATTTTCCTGATTATGTGATTCCACTGGCTAATGCCGTAGTGGAAAATAAAATCGACCGCGGGATTGCGGTTTGTGGAAGCGGGATTGGCGCAACCATTGCGGCCAATAAAATACATGGCACCCGGGCAGGCCTGGTTCACGATTGTTTTTCGGCACACCAGGGCGTGGAAGACGACGACATGAACATTATTTGCTTTGGCGGACGGGTAATTGGCGCCGAAGTTGCCTGGGAAATCACAAAAACATTCATGAATGCAAAATTTTCAGGCATAGAAAGGCACAAACGCAGGTTGAATAAAATATATGTGGTTGAAAACCACTTTTTTGGATAAACATTAATAACAATTTAAAATTTAAAACAATGAATTTACACACGAAAGAATTACACAACCAAGGTGTTAGCCTTTGGTTAGACAACATCACACGGAAAATCCTGAACAACGGAATTTTAAAAGACTACATCGCAGACCTTTCGGTTACCGGGTTAACATCGAACCCAACGATTTTCGACAATGCCATTTCAAAATCGTCTGATTATGATGGGGCAATCCGCAAATTGGGTAATTTACTTACGGATGAAGAACTTTTTTTCGAACTTGCCATTGAAGATATTCAGCGTGCTGCCGATTTGTTCAGGCCAGTTTACGAACGCACTAACCATGTTGACGGGTTTGTCTCCATCGAAGTTTCCCCCGCATTGGCTTACGATACACAAAGTACCATCGAAGCCGCCAAAGCCATTTTCAAGAAAGTGAACCGGCCAAACGCGTTTATTAAAATCCCCGGCACGCCCGAAGGGTTGCCCGCCATTGAACAGGCCATTGCCGAAGGTATTCCGGTGAATGTAACCCTGCTTTTTTCAGCAGAACAATATTTGGCCGCTGCCGAAGCCTGGCTGAAAGGAGTGGAAACCCGCGCAGCAAAAGGCTTGTACCCCGATGTACGTTCGGTAGCTTCGGTTTTTGTGAGCCGCTGGGACAAAGCGGTTTCAAATAAAGTTTCGGATAGTTTGAAAAATAAACTCGGGCTGGCAACTTCTCAAAAAACGTACGAAGCGTATTTGCAATTTTTGCAGTCGAACAAGGTGCAAAGCGTGATGAACCTCGGTGTTTCGCCGCAACGCTTGTTGTGGGCAAGCACCGGCGCCAAAGACCCCGCCGTGTCGGATGTTATTTACATCGAAAACCTGGTGGCGCCATTCACGGTAAATACCATGCCCGAAAATACCCTGCTGGCATTTGCCAACCACGGAAATGCGGTTGAACCGATGCCACAATCCTGCACAGATACAGATAAACTGCTGAACGATTTCAAAAATGAAGGGGTAAATATTGACCAGCTTGCCCAACAATTACAAAACGAAGGGGCCGAATCGTTTGTCGGTTCATGGGAACACTTGATTGACAGTATTCAGCAAAAAAGAAAACAAGTATAAACAGTACCACATGAAATCAGAATTAACAAATTCGAAAGCCTGGGAATCGCTTAAAAAGCACTTCTCTGAAAGTAAAGACACCACAATAAAAGAGCTTTTCAATCAGGAGCCCCACCGGGGAAAACGCTTTAATTTAATTGAAGAAGGTATTTACTTTGATTATTCAAAACACCGGATAACAGATAAAACCTTGTCATTGCTGATAAACCTGGCCAAAGACAGAGGCCTTGAAAAACAGATTGAAGCCATGTTTTCGGGCGAAAAAATCAATATTACCGAAAACCGGGCTGTTTTGCATACCGCGCTTCGTGCGCCAAAAGGGGTATCAATTTTATTTGATGGAGTAAATGTGGTTGACCAGGTACACGAAGTCCTGGATAAAATGGCTGCCTTCTCAGAAAAAATCCGTTCGGGTGAATGGCTTGGATTTACGGGGAAACCCATTACAAACATTGTGAATATAGGCATTGGCGGTTCCGACTTGGGCCCGGTAATGGCTTACGAAGCGTTGAAATATTATACGCAGGCAGGTTTGTCGTTTCGGTTTGTTTCGAATGTGGACGGAAGCGATTTTGCAGAGGCCGTAAAAGGTTTATCGGCTGAAAATACGCTGTTCATCGTTTCCTCAAAAACTTTTACCACCCTCGAAACCATGACTAACGCCCGCACGGCAAGAAAATGGGCGCTCAATCAACTTGGAAATGAAGAGGCTGTCGCCCGACACTTTGTTGCCGTTTCAACCAATGAAAAGGAAGTGGCAAAATTTGGTATCGACACCGAAAATATGTTTGGTTTTTGGGATTGGGTTGGTGGCAGGTATTCGATGGATGCCGCTATCGGACTATCGACCATGATTGCCATTGGCCCTGAAAACTTCTATTCGTTGCTAAAAGGTTTTCACCAAATGGACGAGCATTTCCGAAATACACCGCTTGAAAAAAATATTCCGGTATTGATGGGACTTTTAACCGTTTGGTACACCAATTTTCACCAGGCGCAAACACAGGCAGTTTTACCGTATGAGAATTACCTGAAACGCTTCCCGGCATATCTGCAACAGTTGACCATGGAAAGCAATGGCAAGCAGGTTACTCTTGAAGGCGATAAGGTAAATTACGAGACCAGTCCCGTTTATTGGGGCGAACCCGGAACCAACGGACAACATTCGTTTTATCAGTTGATTCACCAGGGTACTAATTTGATTCCATGTGATTTCATTGGGTTTAAAGAGTCGTTAAATCAACTGCCGCTTCATCAGGATATTTTAATTGCCAACCTTATTGCACAGGGCGAAGCCCTCGCTTTTGGAAAAACTGCTGATGAAGTCAGGGCTGAAGGAATTTCTGAAGAATTGATTCCACACAAGGTTTTCGAAGGAAACCGCCCATCGTCAACATTTTTCCTTGACAAGCTGAATCCTGAAAATCTGGGCAAACTGATTGCCATGTACGAACACAGTGTTTTTGTGCAGGGCGTAATCTGGGGCATCAATCCCTTCGACCAAATGGGCGTGGAATTGGGAAAAGTTCTGGCGCAAAATATAATTCCTGAATTGCTGGACAATGAAAAGGAATTGAACCATGACAGCTCAACCAACGCGCTGATTCAGTTCTACCGAAGCTAAATTGGTTTTATCTGACTTGCAAATGTAAATTCATTAAACGAACCTAAAATGTTAAAATTTGAAACAAAAAATATAGCCAAATCCTTAAAGTTGGAATGGCTGGTTACCAATGGGATTGGTGGTTATGCATCAAGTACCATTTCAGGAGCTAATACACGCCGGTATCATGGCCTGCTGGTGGCAGCGCTCAATCCGCCGGTAAAACGGATGGTCATGGTTTCGAAGGTCGAAGAAACCATTATTTCTGATTTCGGAAACGTAGAACTGGCATCCAATCAATATCCCGGGGCTATTTATCCTGACGGGTACAGTCACATCGAAAGTTTCGAGCGAGACCCGCTTCCAAGGACCGTATTTTCGTCCAATGGAAATCGTTTAAGCAAGACGGTATTCATGGTACACGGTTCCAATACAACTGTTCTGGAATATGAAAATGTGGGAACAGAAAAAACAAAATTACAACTCGCACCAATGTTCCTGTATCGCGATTACCACAGCCTGTACCGCGAAGAAGACAGTTTCTGTCATTATTTCGACATTGAAAACAATTCGCTCCAGGTATTTGCCTGCGACCATTCAGAACCACTGTACTTTAAATATTCGGCAGGAAAATTTGATGAGAATTTTTTCTGGCATAAAAACAACGAATATCCCGAAGAACAAAAACGTGGACAGGATTTCCACGAAGACACATTTAGCATTGGAAATGTAGTTGTGGAACTAAAACCGGGAGAAAAAATATTCCTGATGTTTTCCGCTGTTCCTGAAATGCTTGCTCAGAACCCGGAAATACGGAAGCAGGATGAACTGTTACGATTGAATTTATTAAATCCAAAAAATAATACAAATCAGTATTTTGCTGATTTGGCAACAATTGCCGACCAGTTTATCGTTTTTCGCGAATCAACTCAAAGTTATTCCATCATAGCCGGTTACCACTGGTTCACCGACTGGGGCCGCGATACCATGATTGCCCTTCAGGGACTTGGCATCGCGCTGGGCAAACAAGTAATCAGCAAATCAATTTTGGGCACTTTCCTAAAAAGCATCGACCAGGGGATGTTGCCCAACCGTTTTTCGGATAACGAAAAAGACACACCCGAATACAATACCATCGATGCCACGCTCTGGCTGTTCGACACACTATACAAGTATTACCTGAAATTTGGGGATGCCGAATTTATTAAGGAAAACCTGCATCACCTGGAAGATATTCTCAAATGGCATATTGAAGGAACCCGCTATAACATTCATGTTGCCGGAGATGGTTTTCTGGCTGGAGGTGAAGGCTTGTCGCAACTCACCTGGATGGATGCCCGGATTGGCAATTTTGTGGTAACGCCGCGTCATGGTTTACCTGTTGAAATACAGTCACTCTGGTACAATGCGCTGCAAGTTTACCTGTATTTTTCAAGCGAATTTTCAGCTAAATCAAATACGTTTCCATCCAAAATACAGCAAACAGCAAAAAAACTGAAAGCAAATTTTAAAAGTTATTTTCTGAATGAAAAAGGTTATTTGAATGATGTGGTACAGGAAGATAAACTGGCAGACGATGCCATTCGTCCCAACCAAATTTACGCACTCAGCCTGTCGTTCCCCATTTTGGATAAAGAAGCCGGGAAAAGCATTTTGAGAATTGTTGACCAGCATCTTTTCACCCCGAATGGTTTGCGGACACTTTCGCCTGAACACCCCGATTTTAAGCCGGTTTATCAGGGAAATCAATGGGAGCGCGATACCGCCTATCATCAGGGAACCGTTTGGCCGTTCCTGCTGGCCGACTATTTCAAGGCCTGTTTGTATGTTTACGGTACAAGTCCTGAAGTTCTCGCAAAATTGAAAGAATCAATCGATGCACTTCAAAAGCATTTTTACGAGGATAGCTGTATTCATGGAATTTCTGAAATATTCGACGGGCAACACCCGCATGAAGGGAAAGGCGCCATTAATCAGGCGTGGTCGGTTAGCGCGGTAATCCAGATGATGGGGATAAAAAGCCTCGCGCCAAGCCGCTAAGCCACTAAGAAAATAAATAGAAATCCTTTGCGACTTTGCGCCTTTGCGAGAAAATAATAACAGTAATATGCAACTCATTTTTTACCTTCAGAAAAACTGGAAAACATATTTAATCGAAGCCTGGGCATTGGGCATGTTTATGGTGTCGGCGAGTTTGTTTGTTATTTTGGTAGAACACCCGGCTTTGCCAATAAAAGACAGGATTGAATCGGCTGTTCTAAGAAGGCTCATTATTGGTTTTGCAATGGGCTTAACAGCTGTGCTTATCATCTATTCAAAATGGGGAAAACGGTCGGGCGCACACATGAACCCCGCAGTAACACTTACTTTTTATATGCTGCACCGCATCTCATTTCAGGATACCTTCTGGTATATTCTCTTTCAGTTTGTGGGAGGCTTTTTTGGGGTTGCCATTTTTAAGTGGTTCTTTTTTAATTACATCTCAAACCCGGTGGTGAACTTCGTGGTAACAATTCCCGGAGTGCAAGGTAACTGGTCGGCTTTTGGCACCGAGTTTATACTCTCGATAATCATCATTGTTACCGTTCTTTTTAGCAGCAATTCAAAAAAAATAGCCCCGTTTACCGGTTATTTGGTTGGTATTTTTCTTACGCTGGCCATAACATTTACCGCCCCGCTTTCCGGAATGAGTATTAATCCGGCACGTACAGTGGCATCAGCATTGGCCGCTAATGTATGGAATGGCTGGTGGATTTATTTTATCAGTCCGGTTTCGGCCATGTTACTCGGCGGATACTTTTACCGGTTTTGGTACCGAAAAAAACATAATGGCAATTGCACCACAATGAACATGCACCTATCGGGATATAAGTATGATTGTGCAACTTACGAAATACTTGGCCCCGTTGAGCTGCTTCAAAAAAACTGATAGGGGAGTTGGATTTTCCAAAGTCCGACATTCTCGACCTTTCAAGGCCGATTTATTATTCAGCATCAGGATTTGTCAGGATACCAATATTTCACGACAGTTAGAACAGATAATCAAAACAGAAAAATACATGCAACATTACGACCTCATCATCATTGGAACCGGCGCAGGTGGCGGAACGCTGGCACGGAAACTGGCGCCAACCGGCAAAAAGATACTTATTCTCGAACGTGGGGATTACATCCCGCGCGAAAAAGAAAACTGGGACACCGAAGAAGTTTTTCTGAAAGCACGCTACAAAGCCAAGGAAAACTGGATGGACAAAGACGGAAATTCTTTTCACCCGGGAATCCACTATTGTGTTGGCGGCAACACCAAAGTTTATGGCGCGGCACTTTTGCGTATGCGTGAACAGGATTTTGGCGAAGTGAAACACCACGGTGGAATATCTCCCGCGTGGGATATCAAATACAATGATTTGGCGCCTTATTATCTCGAAGCCGAAAAACTCTATTCAGTGCACGGTTTGCGCGGTAGCGACCCGACCGAGCCGCCTGAAACAAATCCGTATTCGCTGGCTCCACTGGAACATGAACCCCGTATTCAGGAACTCTTTGACGACATCAAAAAATTAGGGTTAAAACCTTTTCCACTTCCTATTGGCGTTAAAAGCGGAGAAGAAAAAGGGGAATCAAAAATGGTGTTAGACCGCTTCGATGGTTTTCCCGACCCCACTGAAAGTAAGGCCGACGCACATGTTGTTGGCATAAAGGAAGCATTAAAATACGAAAACGTAACCCTGGAAACCAACAGTTATGTTTCGCGCTTAATCACTGACGGTTCAGGAAAAGAAATTAAAAGCGTGGAGGTAATCCGCAATGGCGAAACAATGAGCTATTCTGCCAATACCGTGGTGGTTTCAGCCGGCGCCATCAACAGCGCGGCTCTGCTGCTTCGTTCGTCCAACGACAAGCATCCCAATGGTTTGGCCAACAGTTCCGACGTTGTGGGCCGCAACTATATGGCACACAACAACTCGGCCATGGTAGCCCTTTCGGTCAAACCAAACCCAACAAAATTTGGGAAAACATTTGCCATCAACGACTATTATTTTGGTGCGGAAGACTTCGGTTTCCCGATGGGGCATATCCAGATGCTGGGCAAGTCGGATGCCATGATGTTCCGCGACGACGCACCTTCTTTTGCACCCGGACTTACGCTCGAATATATGGCAAAACATGCGCTCGATTTCTGGATGACCTCAGAGGATTTACCGCTGCCCGAGAACCGGGTTACATTGGATAAAAACGGAAATATCGTATTGAGTTATTCTGAAAATAACCTCGAAGGCCACAAGCGCCTCCAAAAAAAGTTGCGTTGGATATTGGAACACTCCGGTTGCAAAACACACCTTTTGCCAAATAATTTGTATTTGGGCAAAAAAATACCGATTGCCGGAACAGCCCACCAATGTGGGACGATACGATTTGGGAATGACCCCAAAACTTCGGCGCTGAATACCAATTGCAGGGCGCACGAAGTGGAAAACCTTTACGTGGTGGACGGTAGTTTTTTCCCGTCGAGTTCGGCAGTAAATCCGGCCTTAACCATTATGGCCAACGCGCTCAGGGTGGGCGACCATCTCATTAGCGAAGTTTTGTAAACCAAGGTTTAAAAAGTATAACATGAAGTTTTTTCGAAGATATTTCTTTATAATTCTGTTCGCAGTTGG
>Ga0210024_1003664_pt1 | contig 12502 bp, 13 predicted proteins | sample CryGeymeta201525_FD_183988 | JGI IMG/M metagenome (GOLD analysis project Ga0210024, IMG submission 183988) | Groundwater microbial communities from Crystal Geyser aquifers in Utah, USA - Crystal Geyser metaG 2015-25 (SPAdes) (version 2) | ecosystem: Environmental > Aquatic > Deep subsurface >... | reverse complement strand
ACTGCGGTTTCTGCGCTCCGATGCCCACCGCCTGCCACCCGCTCGCTACGCTTCAGACCGATTTTTACAGACCGAAGCTGCTGCGCGGGCGGCAGGCGGCGTGCTTCGGTGCTCGAAATCCTCATGCGCCCGCCCTGTCGCACGATCGAGCCCGCCGGAGGGGGAGCGCAGCGCTTATCCACCCTCCAAAAGCGTCAAGCTTTGGCCGGCTTGCGGGGGAGGGTTGGGTGGGGCGATTCCGTTGCGGTGCGTTGCGCCTGCGGCTCCACACAGCCTACCCGCGACGCAGGGCGCGAAGCGGAGCGAATCGCGAGCAACGAATCGCGCAGGGATTTCGTTGCAAATATATAAAGAAAGGCCCCGGGAGAGGGAGGAACCCGGGGCCTTGGGGTTGGATCCGGTTTGGGGACGTTACCGAATCCGAGTGGGTTCGCTCAGGGAGGGAAAGCGAACCCGATGCCCTGCGCAGGGCACACATTGAGACCGGGCACTTGACGGAAAAGTTTCCGCGTGATCGAAAATTTATTTTTTCCCAGCGGATGCCGGGCCCAGGCTCTTGATCATGGCGTCGAAGCCGCTTGCCAGCGCGTCGCGATTGAGTCATTATATCGCATGCGAGAAGCTGCAGATTCATGCAGTCTCTTGGTCATGCCTCAAAAAAAATCAAAACCTGGAGAAGATTAATGATGTCCCGTACCCCGAACACCCTGATCAAGGCCGCCATTGCCGGTTTTGCACTCGCCATCGCTGCCGGTTGTGCCACCACCGCCCAGGTCGAGGAAGCTCGCGCCGAGGCTGCCGAAGCCAAGCGCGTCGCCCAGGAAGCGCAGAGCACCGTCGACCAGGCCCGTGGCATGATGCAGCAGGCCATGGAAGCTGCCCGCGCCGCCCAGGCTGCCGCGGATGCTTCGCAGAACTGCTGCAACGACCTCGAGCGCAAGCTCGATCGTGCCCTGCAGGACATGCAACGCAAGTAATAGGCTCGCGCTGAAGCAAGATCAAGGCCACCGGGTGAACGCCCGGCGGCTTTTTTATGCCTGCAATCCTCGATTTCGTGGCCGGGCCCCGGATCAAGGCAAAGATGGTGACGTGCGGGCAATTTCGACCGGAACGCCATCTGCGCGTTCGAAGGCAGCTCGTGCCAGGTCCAGGTCGAGGTCAACCGGACGCCCGCCGATCCGCGCCAGCGCGCGCTGGCGCAGTTCGTGCCATAACGCCTCCGGATGCTGCGGCCACTGTCCCGGGCGAAAGCGGTCGACGTCATCGCCTTCGGCCGGGTCCACCTCCAGGTAAAGCGCACCATTACGCCAGCCCAGCCGGATCGGCTGATCGACGATCTGGACCGGGGTGCCGACCGGGACCTGCTGGATCAGGGCGGCGATGCTTTCCGGATAGAGCCGGATGCAGCCCTGGCTGACCCGCATGCCGACCCCGGCCGGTCTGTGCGTGCCGTGGATCATCAGGCCGTCGGCATCCAGGATCAGGGCATGTTCACCGAGTGGGTTGTCCGGGCCGGGCGGGATCATCCGTGGCAGGATTTCGTTCTTTTCGCTGCGGTACCAGGCGCGCACCTCGGCGGTCGGATACCAGGCCGGCTGGTCGAGACGAGCCGTGACCCGGGTACGCGTCAGCGGCGTAGCGCGATCGAGCAGACCGACCCCGATCGGGTGCGTGCTGACCACCGATCCCTCACGATCCGGCCAGGACCGGCTGAAGTAGTACAGCCGGCGTTCGGACAGATTGACGACGATGCCCTCGCGATCGGCTTCGGGCAACACATGCAGCTGCGGCACGATGACCACAGTACCGGGCTTCGGTAGCCATGGGTCGAGCGCCGGGTTGGCCGCACGCATCTCGAGCTGGCCGATGTTGTGCATTCGCGCCATGTCGAGCAGCGTGTCCTCGCGCCGCAGCCGGTCCTCGATCAGTTCACCCACGACTTCGGTATCGGGCGACATTGGCCAGACCACGGCATCGACGGTGTGCGGCAGCAACAGCGCGAGCAGCAGCAGGGCGGAAGGTCTGATGCGAGATGTTGAATTCATTGAGGCGGAACCTGGGTTGTTGGGCGCGGCAGTGTTTGGCGCGGCTGGTGAATCGGGCCCGCGTATAATGCCAGCTTGACGTCCCGACGGTTCCCAAGCAAATGAATTTCAACCAGATCAGCCCCGGCGAGAATCCGCCGGATGACTTCAATGTCGTCATCGAAATCCCCACCGATGGCCAGCCGGTCAAGTATGAGGTCGACAAGGCTACCGGTGGCATCATGGTCAATCGCTTGCTGGCGACCTCGTTGCGCTATCCGTGCAACTACGGTTTCATCCCGAACACGCTGGCCGAGGACGGCGATCCGCTGGACGTGATGGTGCTGATCCGGCCGGGCCTGATGCCCGGCTCGATCATTCGCTGCCGGCCGATCGGCTACCTTGAGATGACCGACGAGGCCGGGCGCGATTCCAAGATCGCGGCGTTGCCGATCGAGGCCATCAGTCCGCTGCATCAGGACATCCGTGACGTTCAGGACCTGGCAACCTTCAGTCGTCGCCAGATCCGACATTTCTTCGCTCACTACAAGGATCTCGAAATCGGCAAGTGGGTCGAGGTGCTGGGCTGGCACGGACCGGATGACGCCCGCGCCGAGATCATGTCCGCAATCGAGCGCGCGAAGCAGGTTTGAGCCTCGGTTCGGACCGCGACTCGGGCTGCGCCATGGCTGGATCGGAATCGATCGGGGAGGAGTTGCAGCGTGCAGCCGCACTGGAGGCGATCGAGCCACTGGCGGCGGCCGATCTTTATGCCGTGTTGCTGCAACGCGAGCCGGCCTGTGTCGAGGCGAGCAACGCGCTCGAGCGGCTCGGCGATCCGCGCCGTTTCGGTGCCTGGATGCGGGTCAACTGCACGATTCACCCGCGCGATGATCTGCTCGGCTTCATCGCCCGTGGCGCGCACGGCCAGAACCCGATCCGCGCCTACCTCGCCGACGGCTGGCGCACGCTTTCGGAGCTGATGTTGCTGCTCGAGCGCCTCGATCGCCCACTGCTTGCGTTTGATTCGGTACTCGAGTTCGCTTGCGGCTACGGTCGCTTCACGCGTCATCTCGCCCGCGCCATGCCGGGCCGGGTGGCGGCGGCCGACATTCTGCCCGGTTCGGTGGAATTCGTCGGCCGGCAGTTTGGGGTCGAGGCGTTTCCTTCCGATTTCGAGCCCGAACAAATCCGCTTTCCGCGGCGCTATGAACTTGTGTTCGTGCTGTCGCTGTTCACTCACCTGCCGGTCGAGGACTGGGGTCGCTGGCTGAAGGTGCTGGCGGCAGCGGTGGCGCCGGGCGGGATGCTGGTCTTCAGCGTGCACAGCGAAGCGCTGGCCGCGGCGCAGGGTGTGCGATTCGATGACCGTGGCGTGCACTTCGTGCCCAGCAGCGAGTCGCCATCGCTGGATCCGGCGCGTTACGGCACCACGTTCACGACCCGGGCCGTGGTCGAGCGCGAACTGCACAAGGCGATCGGCAAGCGACCGCTGCACTATGCCGACGATGCATTCTGGGTCGGCCAGGATGCGGTGGTGGTCGTGCCCGACGGCGCCTGAAACTGCGGCTGCGCCGATTCGCTTTTCAAGAGCTCAGTCCGCGGCCCGCTCGGGTCGGACGAAACTCAGCAGCATCCACTCCTCACGCTGGCGTTGACCGGTAAATTCCAGCCGCGCGGCATAGGCTGCGCGCACCGCATCGGCCTGTTCGGCGAGAATGCCGGACAGTGCCAGTCGACCGCCGGGCGCGACCCTGGCGCTGATTGCAGCGGCCAGCTCGATCAGCGGCCCGGCGAGAATGTTGGCGACCACGACTTCGCTCGGTTCCGGTCCGAGCTCGGCGGGCAGCAGGGCCTGGACTCGCTCGCCGACAGCGTTGCGCTGCGCATTATCCGCAGTCGCGAGCAGTGCCTGAGGGTCATGATCGACTGCCAGCACCGGCGCGGCCCCTTTCAGCGCTGCGGCTACCGCCAGGATGCCGGAGCCCGCGCCGTAATCGATCATGCCGCGGCCCTCCAGATCGATGCCGTCGAGCCATTCCAGGCAAAGCGCTGTGGTCGCGTGGGTGCCGCTGCCGAAGGCCAGGCCGGGGTCCAGTCGCACCACCACGGGCCAGGTTGGATCGGGCTCGATGTGCGACGGGCAGACCCAGATCGAATTGCCGAAGCGCATCGGTCGGAAGCGATCCATCCAGGCGCGGGTCCAGTCGCGTTCCGGCAGTTCGGCCAGCTGTGCCGCAGCCGGCGAGTCGATCAGCCCCATCGCGGTCATCTGCAGCGCCAGTTCGACCGGATCGAGCGAGTCGGGCAGCAGTGCCTCGATCGTGACCCGCTGCCACATCGGCATTTCGCCCGGGCCGGGCTCGAGCAGTGGCTGGTCGGCCGCGTCGAGCAGCGTGATTGCCAGCGCTCCGCTTTGCCACAATGCGTTTTCGGCCGCCTCGATCAGGCTGGCATCCGGCTGGATCTGGAATGTTCGGGGCATGGCGGGTCGGATCGTCCTGTCGTGGTGTGATGGGCTGCGCTGCGCCGCGCCGCTTGCATTTTGCCTGCGTGCGCCCAACTTCTTGCTACTGGTTTCAAGTTTTTACTGGTTTCAAGGAGATTTGCAGAGATGTTTTCCGATTCCAACGCTAATCCCGATGAGCAGCAGCTCAAATTCGATACCGACGACCTGTACCGGGTCGAAGTATTTACCGATCAGAAGAGCGGTTCGATTCGGCGCATGACCCCGGTTGACGGACAGGGCGAACCCGATTCGGGTCGACCGGTCCGCTATATCGGAGAAGCATCGGCGGTGACACCGGCCGGGGCGCTTCCGCTGAGTTTCGAGCTTGAAGGCGACAGCCTGGCCGAGGCCGCGACCGGTTTTGCCAAAGGCGCCGAGCAGGCGCTGGCCGAGACCATCGAAGAGCTCAAGCGCATGCACCGCGAGCAGCAAAGCTCGATCATGGTGCCCGGCCAGGGCGCAGGCCCGATGGGCGGCAACAGCGGCGGTTTTCCGCCCGGCGGCGGATCGCCGTTCAAGCGCTGATCGAACCCCGCCGCATTCACCACTCTTGCTGCGGGGCCGCCAGGCCTCGTGCGACGAACGACTGGTGAACAAGGCGGGCCAACAACAGACCGGCTGCGACTCAGCTGCCGGCCTGGATTCGGTTGAGCAGCTTCTCCAGGTAATGGATGTTGGTGCTGCCGGTCCGGAAGCCTGAATCCTCGAGCAATTTCTGGTGCAGCGGAATGTTGCTCTTGATGCCGGTCAGCACGATCTCCTGCAGCGCCACCCGCATCCGCGCCATCGCCAGCTCGCGGGTCTGGCCGTGGCAGATCAGCTTGCCGATCATCGAATCGTAGTTCGGCGGGATGGTGTAGCCGTCGTAGAGGTGCGAGTCGACCCGCACGCCCGGGCCGCCGGGCGTGTGGAAGGCCTTGACCGTTCCCGGCTGCGGGATGAACTTTTCCGGATCCTCGGCGTTGATCCGGCACTCGATCGCATGGCCGGTCAGGGTGATGTCCTGCTGCGTGAACGGCAGCGGCTCACCGGCCGCGATCGAGATCTGGGCCTGGATCAGGTCCACGCCGGTGATCATCTCGGTCACAGGATGTTCGACCTGGATCCGGGTGTTCATCTCGATGAAGTAGAACTCGCCGTCTTCGTACAGGAATTCGAAAGTTCCGGCACCGAGGTAGCCGATCCGGCGGCAGGCTTCGGTGCAGATCGTGCCGATACGTTCGCGCTGCTCGGGCGTAATGCCCGGAGCCGGCGCTTCCTCGATCACCTTCTGGTGGCGGCGCTGCATCGAGCAGTCGCGCTCGCCAAGGTAGACCGCGTTGCCATGGGCATCGGATAGCACCTGGATCTCGATGTGGCGCGGGTTCTGCAGGTATTTCTCCATGTACACGGTCGAGTCGCCGAAGCCGGTCCGGGCTTCCTCACGCGTGAGCTGGATCGACTTGATCAGGTCGAACGGGTTGTGCACTACCCGCATACCGCGTCCACCGCCTCCGGCGGCGGCCTTGATCAGCACCGGGTAGCCGATCTCCTCGGCCAGGCGCCGGGTGCGGCGCTCATCGTCGTCCAGCGGGCCATTCGAACCGGGCACACAGGGCACGCCCGCCTGGCGCATGGCGTGGATCGCCGAGACCTTGTCGCCCATCAGGCGAATGGTCTCGGCACGCGGTCCGATGAAGGTAAAGCCTGATTCTTCGATGCGCTCGGCGAAATCTGCGTTCTCGGACAGGAAGCCATAGCCCGGGTGAACCGCCTCGGCATCGGTCAGTTCCATCGCGGCGATGATCGCTGGCACATTCAGGTAGCTCTCGGCGGCGGCTGCCGGGCCGATGCAGACCGACTCGTCGGCCATGCCGACATGCTTGAGGTTGCGATCAACGGTCGAGTGCACCGCCACGGTGCGAATGCCAAGGGTGTGACAGGCTCGCAGCACCCGCAGCGCGATCTCGCCGCGGTTGGCGATCATGATCTTCCTGAACAGCGCCATGTCAGGAACGGATCACGAACAGCGGCTGATCGAATTCCACCGGCTGGCCCGACTCGACCAGTATGGCAACCACGGTGCCGGAGAATTCCGACTCGATCTGGTTGAACATCTTCATCGCCTCGATCAGGCATAGGGTATCGCCCGGCGAGACCTTCTGGCCTTCCTTGACGAACGGGTCGGAATCCGGGTTCGGTGCCGAATAGTAGGTGCCGACCATAGGTGAGCGCACGATCTCGCCGGCGGGCAGCTGCTCGCCGCCGACCTGCTGCGGCGTCTCCGGTGCTGTTGAGGGCGCAGCGGCTGCTGCCGGAGCCACCGCGGGCATCGGCATCGGCGCGTGCATCACCATCGGGGCAGTGCCGGTGCGGCTCAGCCGCACCGATTCCTCGCCTTCATGAATCTCCAGTTCGGCGAGGTTCGACTCCTCCAGCAGTTCGATCAGCTTTTTTATTTTTCTCAGGTCCATGTTCTACTCCGAAGCTGCCCGTCGCAGGACGGTGATCAGACCGCTGAGGGCAAGAAGGTAGGAATCGCCGCCGAAGCCGGCGACCCGGCCGGCCGCCAGGTCGGCCACGAGCGAGGTGTGCCGGAACGGCTCGCGCGCATCCGGGTTCGACAGGTGGACCTCGACAAACGGCAGGCCCACGGCCGCCAGCGCATCGCGAATCGCGACCGAGGTATGGGTAAATGCAGCCGGGTTGATGACGATGCCGCCGAAACCCGCCGTGCGTGCCTGCTGAATGCGCTCGACCAGCGCATGCTCGGCATTCGACTGGAAGCACTCCACGGCCGCGTCCTGCTCGGCAGCCAGGGCATGCAGCCGCGCGTCGATTGCACTCAGGGTCTCGTGACCGTACTGCTCGGGCTCGCGTGAGCCGAGCAGATTCAGGTTGGGTCCATGCAGGATCAGGATCCGCACCGGTGCATCCATGTTCAATCAGGATCGACGAGTTTGCCGCAATTTCACCGAAAATACCAGATGTTCGCTGTCAGATGAAACGTTTTGGGGGTTCGATTGGGTGCAATCCCGCTTCTTTCCTACTTCTCCACCCCGGCGTGCGCGAGCGCCACGTCGATCAGGTCTCCATTCAGCTCGCCCAAGTGGTGCCAGCGGATGATGCCCTGGGTGTCGACCAGCACGCTGTAGGGCAGCATTCGGCCGGGGTTGCCGAAGGCTGCCTGGATCGCTTCACTCTGCTCGTCAGCCAGAAGGTTGGGATAGCGGATCTGCAGTCGGTCGAGAAATTCACGGACCGGCCCGGGCTCATCGATGGCGATGCCGAGCACGGTCAGTGTTTCGCCGCGGCTGTCGGCGAGCTCCTGCAGCAGCGGCATTTCGCGAATGCAGGGGCTGCACCAGGTGGCCCAGAAGTTGATCAGCAGCGGCCGGCCGTCGAAATCGGCGATCCGTCGCGATTGCCCGGCGCGGTCGGTCAGCGCGAAGTCCGGTCTCTGGCTGCCCAGAAGATTGACTGACGGCGCAAACGGCTTGGGCGGAACGGGCCGAAACCACCAGGTCGCGGCCAATCCCAGCATGAGCCCGGCAATGGCGGCCAGTGCCAGCGTTCGCGCGAGTTTCATTGCGCGGCGCGTTCTACTCGCTGGAGGTGTTTGGCGAAGTCAGCCGGCGGCATGTAGCCGAACATCCGAAACGCCTCGAGCTCCTGACCATTGGCGAAGAACAGGTAAGCCGGCGGGCCGATCAGGCCAAAGGCATTGAGAGCTTCCTGATGGACATCCCCGAAATTGGTCATGTCGATCTTGAGCAGGTCGAAGCGCGCCATCGCCGCGGCCACGACAGGATCGGGAAAGCTGCTGCGCTCCATCCGCTTGCAGTCAAGGCACCAATCGGCGTAGAAATCGAGGAATACCGGCCGGTTCGCCGCGGCAACCGCGCGGCTCAGTTGATCGAGCGTCTCGACGCGGGCGAACTGCGGCAGCGCGACGGCGCTTGCCGCGGTGGAGCTGCCGGTGAGCGGCGCCAGCGGCCTGAGCCAGTCCTTGCCGCCGGCGGCCGCACCGATGAACTGCGCCAGGCCCAGCGTCAGCAGCACCACGCCCAGCGCTTGCCACAGCTTGCGCCAGCCGGACGCTGCCGCCTCGAGCCGACTCAGCGCGCCGAGGAATACGCCGCAGCCGACCAGCAGCGCGCCCCACAGCAGCATCGTCACCGCACCCGGCAAGACGCGTTCGAGCATCCAGATCGCCAGTGCCAGCAGACCGACGCCGAACACCGCCTTGACCGCCTCCATCCAGGCACCGGCACGCGGTAGCCACGAACCGAGTCCGACCCCGATTGCCAGCAGCGGCAGGCCCATGCCGATCGACAGCGCGAACAGCACGCTGCCGCCGAGCACGGCGTCGCCGGTCATCGCGATGAAGCCCAGCACGCCGATCAGCGGTGCGGTCACGCAGGGGCCGACGATCAGCGCCGACAGAAAGCCCATGATGGCGGCCCCGATCAGGCTGCCGCCGGACTGACGATTGCTGATTTCGGCCAGCTTCGCCTGCACCGAGGCCGGCATCTGCAACTCGTAGAAGCCGAACATCGCCAGCGCCAACGCGACGAAGATCGCGGCGAAACTGCCCAGCACCCACGGATTCTGGAACGCCGCCTGCAGGTTGTAACCGGCCAGCGCAGCAATCACGCCGACCGTGGTGTAGGTCAGCGCCATCGCCAGCACGTAGGCCAGCGACAGCGAGAATGCTTTCGCCCGGGTCACGTTCTCGCCCTCGCCGGCGATGATGCCGGACAGGATCGGGATCATCGGAAACACGCAGGGCGTGAACGCCAGGCCGACACCGAGCAGCAAGAACAGGCCCAAGGTCAGTGCCAGCGGCTGCTCGGTGATCAGGCGCTGCAGCCGGTTGGATTCGGATTCCGGCGGCTCGATCGAGGTAGCCGCGGCGCGATCAAGCGACCCGGTCGAGGTTCCCGGCGCGCCCGCGGTCGAGTTTCCAGTCGTGGCGGCTGGCAGTGCAACGTCGATCTGCCGCTCCATCGGCGGGTAACAGATACCATCGTTCTGGCAGCCCTGGAAGCGCACTGTCAGCAACAGGCGCTGCTCGGGGCCGGCCGGGCGCGCCAGCGCGACCGGGATTTCGACCTCGTTGTAATAGACGTAGGTGTCGCCGAAGTACTCGTCATGGATGGGTCGGGCCGCTGGATTGTCATGGCCGGTCACGGTCACGCCGGCGAGATTCGACTCGAATTCGATGCTGTCGCGATACAGGTAGTAGTCCGGATGCACGTTGAATCGCGTCAGCAGGCGATCCGGTGCCAGTGCGATCGTCTCGACGGCGAAGGCCTGTTCGGCCGGCAGCGGGTCGCTGCGCCCGGTCAACTCGCGCCGGGCCTCGCCCAGACCCAGCTGCTGCAGCAGACCGACGCCCGGTGCCGGATCGGCCTGTGGCTGAGTGGCTGGCGCCGGGCGTTCCAATTCGAGTTCGACCCGTTGCGGCGGATAGCAGATGCCGAGGTCGGCACAGCCCTGAAAGCCCAGCCGCAGCCTCAGCGGCCCCGATGCCGGCAGCGCATCGATTGGCACGCTGAAGCGCAGCGCGCCACGATAGATCTCGACATCGCCAAAGAATTCGTCAGCGTAGGCAGCACCCGGAGGGATTTTCGCGACGCCCAGTTCCAGACCGTCGGTCAGGCTGTCGAAGTGGAAGGCATGGCGATACAAGTAGTAGCCGTCGACAATGTTCCAGTCAAATTCGATCTGTTTCCCGTCCGATGCCAGCCGGGACTCATGGGCAAAAGCCTGCTCGGCCGGCAACAGGTCGGCCGGGTTGATCTGGCCCATCGCGGGGCCGGCCAGCATGAGCGGGACCACCAATGCCAGCAGGCCTTGCAGTTTGGCGAAGCGCATGTCTACTCCTGATTCGATTCGTCGGTGCCGACCCAGTCGCGAACCCAGTCGGCATAAGTACCGTCGGCTTCGACGATTTCGATCGCAAGCAGTTCCGGCACGTCATAGTCGTGAAGCTCGCGCAGGCGTCGGGCCAGGGTCGGAAACCGGGCCCGGGTGGTCTTGAGCGCCAGCGGTACCTCGGCCTCATGCTCGATGGCGTTGCTCCAGCAGTAGATCGATTCGACCTCGGCGCCGATCGTGGCGCATGCGGCCAGCCGCTCCTCGACCAGACGTTCGGCCAGCGCACGGGCGCGGTCGCGATCGCCGCAGGTGGTCTGCACCAGGATCAAAGACGACTTGTTCAAGACTTCAGGCAACTCCATGCGCGGGCTCGGAACTGCAGCGTGGCCTGCAACAGACCCGCTGAACCGGGTTTGCCTTGCATCCATTTTACCGCCTGTTGCAAGGTCTGGAGTCTCTGGCCGGCCGCGCGCTTGAAAAATTCAACAGCTCTCGGCCCTTGAAATGCATCCGACCGAGCACCATTTCGCAAGCAAGCCGGTTGTCATGATGCCGCCCCGGAGGGTGCGGCAGCCTGCGCGGCAGCCTGAAACGTTCCCCGCCATGGGTATCCAGTCGTGCCCCGGCGGGGTGATATTGAATTCGACTATCGAAAACGAAAATGGAACGGAGACACCCAATGAACCTGCGTCCTTTACATGACCGCGTAATTGTCAAGCGTCTGGAAGAAGAACGGACCTCGCCGGGCGGAATTGTCATTCCCGACAGCGCCACCGAAAAGCCGATCCGCGGCGAAGTGCTGGCGGTTGGCAACGGCAAGATCCTTGAAGACGGCAGCAAGCGCGAACTTGATATCAAAGCCGGCGACAAGGTGCTGTTCGGCAAGTATTCCGGCACCGAAGTCAAGGTCAACGGTGAAGAGCTGCTGGTGATGCGCGAAGACGACATCATGGCAGTGATCGAAGCCTGATCCTGCGCCGCCCGAAATGAATCAGAACATTCAACGCTTAAATTGAGGAATTCGAACATGAGTGCCAAAGAAGTCCGTTTTTCCGAGGACGCCCGCAACAAGATGCTCAAGGGTGTCGAGATCCTGGCCCGCTCGGTCAGTGTCACCCTGGGTCCGAAGGGCCGTAATGTCGTGCTGGAGAAGAGCTTCGGCGCCCCGACCGTAACCAAGGACGGTGTTTCCGTTGCCAAGGAGATCGAACTGGAAGACCGGTTCGAGAACATGGGCGCGCAGATGGTCAAGGAAGTTGCCTCGCAGACCTCCGATGCTGCCGGTGACGGCACCACCACTGCGACCGTCCTGGCCCATGCGCTGCTGCGCGAAGGCCTGAAGTCGGTCGCTGCCGGCATGAACCCGATGGACCTCAAGCGCGGCATCGACAAGGCAGTCAAGGCCGCAGTCGCGGAACTGAAGAAGATGTCGATTCCGTGCACCGATGACAAGTCCATCGCCCAGGTCGGCACGATCTCGGCCAACTCCGACGAGGAGATCGGCACGATCATCGCCGAGGCGATGGGCAAGGTCGGCAAGGAAGGCGTGATCACGGTCGAGGAAGGCCAGTCGTTGGAAAATGAACTGGATGTGGTCGAAGGCATGCAGTTCGACCGCGGCTACCTGTCGCCGTATTTCGTCACCGACCAGCAGACCATGCAGGTTGATCTGGAAAACCCGTTCATCCTGTTGCACGACAAGAAAATCTCCAATGTGCGCGAGATGCTGCCGGTACTGGAGCAGGTCGCCAAGTCCGGCCGCAGTCTGCTGATCGTCGCTGAAGACATCGAAGGCGAAGCGCTGGCGACGCTGGTGGTCAACAACCTGCGTGGCATCGTCAAGGTCGCGGCCGTCAAGGCACCGGGCTTCGGTGATCGCCGCAAGGCAATGCTCGAAGACATGGCCATCCTGACCGGTGGCCAGGTAATCGCCGAAGAAGTCGGCCTGAGCCTGGAAAAGGCCACCCTGGACCAGCTCGGCTCGGCCAAGAAGATCCAGATCACCAAGGAAAACACCACCATCATCGATGGCGCCGGCGATGCCTCGGCAATCGAAGCCCGGGTCAAGCAGGTCCGTGCCCAGGCCGAAGATGCGACCTCCGACTAC